>ERZ1034865.356-NODE-356-length-30358-cov-12.346335_pt1 | contig 30358 bp, 50 predicted proteins | sample MGYA00520632_ERZ1034865 | MGnify/ENA primary metagenome ERZ1034865 (study PRJEB33766, sample SAMN09781738) | gut metagenome | biome: gut microbiome | host: Homo sapiens | place: Madagascar | study: EMG produced TPA metagenomics assembly of the PRJNA485056 data...
TCGCCACTTGAGCCGATCTGGGCGGCATAGCCACTTGAGCCGATGCGGGCGGCATAGCCACTTGAGCCGATGCGGGCGGCATCGCCAGCGTCGCCCTTGCTCGACGGCATATTGTCGATTGTCTGCACCTTGATATAGTCGACACACGCCTTCACAAATCCCGGAAGCCCGAGCTTCAACCCAATGCGGAGTTTCTTCGCCGCAAATTTCTTGCCGTCATCTGTAATGGGGTCTTCGAGTGCCTCGACAGTGGCGAAATCGGAAGGCTCGCCTTTGCTATTTACGAGCGGATAGTGGTCGAGGCAATCAAGAGGATTCACGCAATAGTGCATCATTCCTTTGCCGCAAATATTGCCTCCAGCTTCTTCAAAATCCGCGTTCTCGGCATACTGCTTGCCTTGGCAAATCAAGCCCGGCTCGAACGCCTTGAAGCCTTTTCTGTTGTCATCCATGTGCTTCTTCCTTTCCTTCCATTTCCTTGCGGTATCTTGCCGCAGCCCAACGGGCGAAGTCATCAAGTACCGATGTGTCTTGTCTCTCGCCCGGGACATCGATTTCGACCGGAGGCACGAACTCAAAGCCTCCGTCCGGCGTGCGTTTGGCGACTACTGCGTACATAATCAGTTCCCCTTCCTCTTCTTCTGTGGCTTCTGTAGCAGCGAATCGACCGAGACGCCGAAATAGTCTGCAATCGCTTTTACAGTGTCGATGCGCGGGGCGGCGTCCTTGCCCGCCCACTTTCCGATTGTGCCGTTGGCAATGCCGCACGCCTTTTCTACGGTCGCGATGTTCGTCTTGTGCTTCTCGCAGAGGCGCTTGACATTCTCATAAATCAAAAAAATCCCTCCAATCTGTTCGAATACTACTTGACAGAGGTTAGAAGATAGTCTAATATAAGCGTGTCAAGGCAATTAAATATCTTCTGAAAGTCCGTCTTGGTGAGGGGCTTGGTTTTTTGTACCCTTCACACGTCTAAGTATAATAGACTTAAGTCGCATTGTCAAGAAGAAAATCTGATTTTTGTCTAATTATTTTTATGGATTTGCATTTACGTCTAAAAGAATTATGTAAAAGCAGGGGAACAAGCATTGCCGCCCTTGAAAGTCGACTCGGAATGGGGAACGGAACAATCGGAAAGTGGTGGAAGAATGGTCGCGTTCCGAACTATGCAAACCTGTCAGCTGTAGCCAATGCTCTCGAAACAACAATCGCCTACTTGACCGGCGAAACTGACGATCCGTCTGCGGGCACAAAAGAAGAGCGCCCCGCCGATGGCGACGCGCTCAGCCCGGGAGACAAAGCCCTGCTTACTTGGTTCCATTCTCTACCTCAAGAAAAGCGCGAAGCTCTCCTAAGTCTTGGAGGCGCTCCAAAAGAGCTTTTCTAGTGTTTTTATTATGGATTATTGATAGGAATTTTCTATCTTCGTCCGATAATATGTATAATTCCTTCGAGCATCCTTGCACCATTTGTATCTCGTCCATAATTTTCTCCATTTCCGTCAAAATTTCATTGTTTTTTCGTGCAGTTTAAGTGTTGATGCAAAAATTACGCAGTGATATTATTTTATTACGTGAATATTAAATAGGAGGAGATGGCACAATGCGCACGGCGCTTTTGGTTATTGGATGCGCGGCAATAGTCGGGATTCCCATATTTTTAATCCTAGGCATTTGCCGGAAAAGCAAGTTTTTTCTTAAACGGTCGGCAATGTCAGCTGCTGTCTTTTTGATATGCTGTATTTTTCTTCCGAAAGATAGCAACGATGTGCAGAAGGAAACTACGGACGCACCAACTGTAGTCCAAGAAACGGATGCCGTGGAAGAGCCAGCAGTCCCGCAGCCGCAGGCGGCGCGAAAGCTTGACACCGAATATGTTAATGCGGATGAAGATAACAGCGAAGCTTCTGAAGCGCCCGGTGATGCGCCTTTGGATACTTCAAATTCCAGCGTTCCGGGAACAAATGACGAACTAGAAAATCAGGAACATATTTCGGCAGAGCCAGAAACGCAAACCACTACAAGCGTATCCTCCGAAAATTCAGGTACCGAAACCGCCCCGGTATATGTCGGAAGCATAGATTCAGATAAATACCATCGACCCAAATGCCGATTCGCAAAGAAAATACTTCCAGAGAACGAAATTTGGTTTTCATCTGCCGAGGACGCGAAAAACCGAGGATATTCTGCGTGCGAAACGTGCCACCCTAAGTGAAACCGTAATAACATAATAGAACTTATGTTCTAATAAGTCAACGTTGCAATGTGCACAAAATCCGTCGTTTATTTTTTTGCGCCGCGAGACTGTAAAAGTCCGGCTTTTAACCCATAATATGTGATATGCTGGATTGGGAATTTTGCGAGAAAGAAGATGGTTGCATGGTTGATGGCTGCGCCCCGTGACAGCGTGCCGCCGCTGACACGGGGCTTTGGTTTTCCGCAAGCGATTGGGAGCCGCCTGTAGCTCAAACATACGCTTTCACCAATGGTTATGTCCAGCCCTTTCCATGGTTTTCTCCGCCCCAATCATGGTTTTTTGGAGTGATTTTCTTGGAAAAAATGTTGTGGCAGCTCTGCCGCGAAGCAAAGGAGGCTTCGCATCTCACAAATCAGGCCATTGCCGACCGCGCCGGTCTCGCCCTGAATACGGTTTCTCAGTACCTGCGCGGCGAGTCGAAAAGCGCCTCTGTCTATACCGTCGGCCTGATCTGCTATGCCCTCGGCATCGATATGAATGCGTACTTCGGCATCTCGCCGCCCGCTCCGGAATCCGTCTCCGAGCTGCTTCAGCTGGAAAACAAAAGCCTCCGCATCCAGCGCGATCAGCTTCGAAAATCCCTGAAAATGCACCGCATCACCACCCTTGTCCTGCTCGGCATCGTCGCGCTTTGCGCTTTTGCTCTGGTGGTGGATATACTGAGTCCCACCGTCGGCTGGTTCCGTGCATAAGAATAATTTGGAGGCTTTTATGGATGGATTAAATCTTGCAAATGTTGTAATTTACGCCCGGTACTCATCCGTCGGACAGAACGATCAATCTATTGACGGTCAGCTCACAAAATGCCGCGAGTACGCCCAGCAGCACGGATTCCGCGTTGTTGCGGAATACTGTGATCGGGCGCTTTCCGGGCGCTACGCCGAAACAAGACCGGAGTTTCAGCGCATGATCGCAGATAGCGCGAAGCACGCCTTTGAATATGTCCTTGTATGGAAGCTGGACCGCTTTTCCCGCGACCGCTACGACAGCGCGATATATAAAAAGAAGCTCCGCGCAAACGGTGTGCGCGTGCTGTCTGTAACGGAAGGAATCAGCGAAAACAGTGAAAGCCTACTGCTGGAAGCCATCCTTGAAGCTATGGCAGAAGAGTATTCCCGGCAACTCGCCCAAAACGTCCGGCGAGGAATGCGACAGAACGCCGAGAAGGGCTTGAGCCTCGGCGGGCTTGCCCCGCTGGGCTACGACGTTATCAACAAGCGATACGAGATCAACGAGGGTGAGGCGCAAATCGTCCGGTACATCCACGAACGCTACGCAGCGGGAACCGGGCAAGCTCAAATTGTCGCCGAATGCCGCGAGCGTGGCTACTGCTGCAAGCGCGGGAATGAGTTTACGGTCAACGCTGTGAACCGCATCTTGAAAAATGAGAAATACGCCGGAACATACATTTGCGACGATTTGATTTTAGAAGATGCTGTGCCCGCGATCGTGCCGAAGGAGCTAAAGAAAAAAGTGAGAAATCGCCTTGCTGCAAACGCCAAAGCCCCCGGGCACGCAAAAGCGAAAGTGGAATATCTGCTGCACGGCAAGCTGTTTTGCGGAGAGTGCGGCGCGCCCATGATAGGAGAGTGCGGTCGCGGAAAGAACGGCACTACGCATCACTATTACACCTGCGCAACGCGTAAAAAATCACACTCCTGCAAAAAACGCAACGAGCAGAAGGACGCGCTTGAACGCTTCATCGTGAATTATATTTGTATGTACGTTCTCACTGACGAGTGGATAAACGCCGCTGCCGAACGCGTTGTTGCAGAATATAGAAAAAGCTATGACGCATCCGGTATCAAGCCGCTCGAAAAGCAGATTCGCGACCTCGACAAGGAGCTGGACAAGCTCGTTGACACACTGATCAATACGGCTTCCTCCGCAGCAATTAAACGTATCAACGAGCGTATCGACGCTGCCGAACTCAAAAAGAGTACGCTTGAGGCTGATCTTGCGTCGCTGCGCATTGCAAGCCGTGTTGAAATTAAAAAAGAGGATATCGCCGCATGGCTGAACCAGTTCCGGAACGGCAATGTTGACGATATCGATTATTGCAAAAAAGTTATTGAATCGTTTGTAAATGCAATCTATGTATACGATGATAAGATAAAAATGTTTTTCAACTCGCGCGAATCGGCGCAAACCACATATCCGCAAATGCTGGCGTTCGATATGCCGGAAAGTTCGGATTTAGAAGCGTCCGGCGTACCAAGTATAGACTTATCCGAACTCTTTTGCTTTATCAATGGCGTCATTGGTATCGTCGTCCGGCGTTAAGTCAAAAAAAGAACCTCCTTTTTGGGAGGTTCTTTTTTTATTTACTTGCGCCCGCGACATACCTGTAATACGCGCAGAGCTTCTCTTCCGGGCCGCCCGCGTCCTTGTCTCTCAGGAACGCCTCCGCCTGCCGTGCGTAATACTGCGGCTGGTCTACGCCGAAGTCCCGGGCGACGCGCCATCCGTCAGACCACTCCATATTCATCGCCGCCCAGAAGATGTAGCCGGGGATATCATGCAGGTCAATGCCCGCTGACGCCGCTACGGACAGGCACTGCGCCTCAGACCACATCGCGCCGTGCGGATGCTCCGGGTCCTCGTTTTCCATGTGCCGTACCCACGTCTCGGCGTCCTCCCGCGTGAATCCGTGCGCTTCGCGCGTTTCGCGCTTTCTGTGCGGCTCCGGCTCGTGCTCGTCGAGTTCATGTAGGCGGCACAGGAGATCTGTGACCGCGGCTGCCTGCTCTACCGTGTACATGGATACCGGGCGCTCTGAAATCTCCTTCAGGGCAGCGTAGAGCTTATCCTTATATACCTGCATGGTGTCACCTCATGCGAGCTTGAGCAGCCCTGTGCAAAGCTCTACCACGGACCCGGCAGCGGTGCTGTCGGTAGTGGCTACAAGCGTAAATGTGTGATTTACACAGCAGCAGCATCCGGACAGTGCCAGCTCGGTCTCTGTGTGGATCTCGGTATTCCCGGTCGCCGGAAGCGTTACCTTGCGCAGCGTACAGGGCAGCGCAACACCATCCATGTACCATTGCAGCGTGATCTCACCTGCTGCGGACGACGCAATGACTGCATCGGCAACCAGACGGTACAGCCCGATTTTGACCGTATCGTAGCTCTGCGGCTCGACCTGAATGGATTCGCCGGAATTTACGACCTTCGCCCCCGCAAGAGTGAGCACCGTCGCTGCATTTGCCGCGAGCGCCTGCGGGCTGTTGTTAAAATATCTTACGCAGGATTTCTGATAGGATCTGCTGTTTCCATTACACGCCATTTCCTTGGCTCCTTTCAAAAATTATACAAAACGGGGCAATCGCCCCGGATAGTTATATCAGGTTGTTCCCGTCTGTCAGCTGCCGCAGCCGCACGGATTGCAGGGCGGGTTCTGGTAGTACCGCCCCAGCTGCCCGAGGATGTACTGCGACTGCATATAGTCGTTGTTCGCGGCTCTGCTCTGCGCAAGCTCGTCGCGCAAACGCTGGTTCTCCTGCTGCTGCAGGAGCGTTCTGGTCGCCTCGCCCTCTGCGTGGATGGCAGTCTTGATCTCGCAAGCGTTGATGCTGGCGTTGTAGTTCACGCCGTCGATCGCGCGGAGAATGTCGCAGCAGCACTTCTGCTGCGCAGAGATGCCGCTCTCCGTGACGGACTGCAAATCGCGCAGCTCGCCGAGGATGTTGTAGGCGTTGTCCTTGACGGCGCTTGTGACGTCGTACGTGCCCTGACGCGTTGCGGCGACGCCCTCGTTGTTCTGGCGTTCCAGCGCCGCAAAGTCTGTCGCGCGCTGCACATCAGCCTGCGTAGCAGGAGCGCTTTCGCCGCTTCCTCCAACGCCGCGACCAGCAAAGAGCAGGAAAAACAGCGCAATGAGGATCACAATACCCCAACCGCCAAAGCCATAGTCCTTGTTGTCCATGAATTCTCCTCCTTTCCGTCAGATTTGATAAGCGCTTTCGCGCGGTATCACTTAATCTGTCCGACAAGCTCGCCGACCGTTTTGTCCTTGTTCGCTTCGAACCAATCGTTAAAACCCGGCTGCGACGCAAGAAAGCTTAAGACCATCTGCGGGCTTTGCCCTTTAAGAGTCGTCATCGCCGTCTGCATCAGTCCGCTCAGCAGTTTGTTTCCGCTGCCGCCGCCCATCAGTGCCATGATCGGATTTTGCATTGAGTTTTCCCTCCAATTCTCCAATTTTTGCCGCCATATTCTGCAAGCCGTCCGTGATCTGCTTCAGCTGCTCCTGCAGCTGGTTCGCCGCCTTTTCCTCCTCCGTCGGCTCCGGGAATATCCGGAAGCGTGCAATGGTTTTTGCCGCCATGCTGTCTGTGCGGATGTAGTAGAGTAGATTCTCGGTTTCGTGCAGTGCGAGCGCGTTATCGTTCGGCTGCATCTGCAAATTATTGATGCTGGCTTCGCTGGCGACGGTCAGCACGCCGAGCTTCGGCGGCTGCTGAGGTATTTGAGGTACCTGCGCTCGGGGCATGGGCTGCATCTGCACCTGCTGTGCGCCGTCCATCTCCCAACGACCGGTATACGGATTGTACGCCATCCGGCATCCCTCCTTCTGCCTCCAGTGTACAGCCTCCCGAAAATCTAAGGGTTGCACTTGTGTGCATTTATGTGGCATTTATGCGCAATTTCAAACAGCAAAAATCCCGAGGCCTGATGCCCCGGGATTTTTACACCATATTCAGCTTTTTCGCCGTCCTGCGCGCCTCATTCAAGATTTTGTCCATGCGCCGGGAGACCGTTGAGCGATCCATGTGCAGCTCCGCCGCGATATCGATCTGCGGCATCCGCTCCAGCACATATAGCCGGATGATCTCGCGGTCCTCCCGCCCCAGCATTGCCTGCCCAAGGACACGCTCCCAATCGCCCGCCAGCAGATTTTCCAAATCCGATGGTAGATGTACGCGCCCTCTTGACATTTGCGCCTCCTTCCGGCGCGCAGGACGGCGTGGGGCTTACTTACTGTTCAGCACGGCGATATTGCCCTTGTTGGACACGTCCATCCCGAGCGCCGCCGCGATGTCACGCACCTTGACATAGTTCGTGCCATCCTTGAGGATGCGCTCCACGGGCACTTCCTTGCCGTTCACGATCATTTTGCTTTTCTCTACCACTTCATCCACCAGCCTTTCCTTAAATCTCTGCCACTGTACGTTTCCGCTCGTGTGATAGTACAAATTCGTGTCGTCTCCCATGAAGGGGCGCGGGCAGAACTTCCCGGACACGTCATAGTGGCGCAGGACGCGATCGACCGGGATGTTGTACTTCTTCATGAGCTTCCGGATGAGCCACTCGGCGTTGTCCAGCGTCTTCGGATCGAAGAACCAGTCCGAATCCCATGCGCCCATGCTCTTCGTGTTAAGCTTCTTCGGGCGAAGCTCCACGCCGAGACTGTTCCAGTTCCGGCACTCCGGATGCTTTGTTCCGTCTCCGCAGTGCCACGCGACGTCCGTCTCCTTCACGCAGCGGTAAATGGTGCTCCCCTCGTCGACGGCGTAGTGCGCCGACGCCTGAATGCCGGGCGTTTTGAAATAGTCCGCGACGCCCGCCGCCGTTCCGAGCGCCCCGAAGTAGTGCACGACGATGAACCGCGGCGTGCACCCGCCGGTCTTGTGGTTGATCGGCGTCAGATTATCCTTAATCACCGGCATTTTTAGCACCTCCGTAAAGCTCGCTGTGAAGCGTCAGCACAGCGGATTCGATCATTTTGTCAACGGTATCACTATCAAACTGGATGCCCTTGGACGCCAGATACTGGAGCACATAGGCTTTCTTCTCCTTGCCCTGCGCCGTGTCGTAGAGCTGCTCCGCCGCCCGCACCGCGATCTCGACGTACTGCTGCCATTTGGCGAGCTTTTCCGCACCGACGCGCTCCTTGAGCCACGGGATGAAGAACGCCGTCAGAAGCGCCGAGATCAGCGCGATCACCGCCGTGATGATGTTTGTGTAGTCCATTCGTTATGTACCTCCATCTTCTTCATTTTTGTCGTTTGGTTTCGCGAGCACCCTCTTGAGCAGCAGCAGGAGCAGTTCCCCGCCGAACGCGCCGCCCGCGAAGATCAGCACGTCACTGAGATCACACTGCCTGTCCAGCAGGACGGCGGCGGTTTTCAGGATCATTGCCCATGTGGCGACCGCCGTAAGCATCCACAGGCAGAAATACACGAGCTCCCGCGCCATCTTGCCCTTCGTCATGCGCGACTTCTTCACCTGCTTCAGCATCTCAGCCCCCGATCCCGAACCGCGCCAGCGCGAAGCCGACCAGCCCCGCGATGACCGCCGTGAGCGCCGCCTTGAGGATAGCCTCCCAGCGGCTCCCCGGCAGCGCCTTGAGGCTTTTTACATCGTCCTTGATCTCGTTCACGTTCGCCTCGATCGTCTCCTGCTTCGTCGCCAGCACCTCCACAGAGGTCGCCAGCTGATGCAGCGCCTTGTTGTCCGCCTCGATCTCGTCGATGCGGTGCGTGTTGCTCTTGCAGCGCGCCTCAATAGAGGCGATCTGCGCCTGAATTCCATCGTCCATCCTTATCTCCTTTCCTCCGGGCTTTTCCCGGTTGTTGACGCTTTTCTGGCACGCCCAGCAGAGAAGCTCGCCCTCTGCTGGGAGCGCCGCCCCGCAGCCTACGCAGCGCTCTGTCATACTGTATCCGCCACCTTCGCCCCGGCTGTCACATCTGGCAAAAACTCGCCGCTGACCTCCAGCGCCGTATAGCCCGGATACGTCTTCAGCTCGCCGAGTGCGAGCGTTTCCGTGACCGGCTCCTTGATGCTATACCATAGCGTTACAGGCGTGCCCGCCGCGAGCTGCTGCTTCAGGAACGCAGTCCATAGGGTCTTTGATTCCTCGCCGTCTTCCGTGGCTCCGCTCCATCTGACGCCAATAAAGTCGCTCCCTTGATTGTCAATCGCGATCGCGTCGTTCGGCTTGCTCCAATAAAAGTTCGACCAGCTTTTTCCGGCAAGATGGCTGCACCTGCAAACGCCATTACTTTGTGAAACCGTCTGTGTCCCCAAAAACAGGCGAAAGAATCGCCCGGTTTCCGCATTGTCCCAGTTGCCAACGCTCCACGATTCTGTCCCATCAAATACCATCTCCGTGACATTCCTCTTGAGCGTCCACACTCCGTTTCCTGTATGTTCCGCCGTATCCCGGATTTCCGCTCCGGGAATCCCACGCAGCGAGATGGTTGCCGGGGTGCCATGTGCAAAATCGGCAATGCTCATTGTTTCGGTTTCGGGGGTCGCCGCACGGACCCAAAGAGTGACTGACGTACCAGCTGCATTTTGTGCTTTCAGGTAATTCGTCCATGCGCTCACGCTTGCGTAGTCGGTACTCGGTACAAGGAAGCATACCAGTGACGGATATCCAGGGTTGTTGGTATACACGCCGTATCCGGTATCTGGCATAGGTCGCGGCGATACGCCCTCTGTGTAGCTTTCCTTTGGGTAGCAATTATATCGGTCGCACCAGCGGTACAAATTCCAGTTGTATTCTCCGATTGCTGACGACCAAACGAAATACATCTGTCCGACCGTGTTCCCATCTGCGTCCACATAAGGAGCACTACTGGCACCCCAGTTTTCCGTCCCGGTCAGCTGCACGACCTTCACATTGCGCGTGATCGCGACCGTCCCGTCGTTGCTGACAACATAGGTATCCTCAATATCCGAGCCGGGGATTTTACGCAATGCATTTGATTTTACGATGGTACTGGTTTTGCTGCCATCCGCGTTCTTGCTCGTAAGCCCGCACTCTGACGCCACCAGCGGAACCGGCGCATCGGGCGTCGGCGTGCCGTTCTGCTCGCCCTTCCCGGTCATCGTCACATCCAGAACATCGTTGTACGTCCCGTCCCACGCGCACGGAGCCGCCTTCGTGACCGGGCTCCACCCAGCCACGAGCTGCGCTCCCTTATAGAGCTTTGCGGGCTTGTAGTCTCCGCGCACGAAGACAGCGTTTTTGCTTCCGCGTTTCAGCATCTTCTCACCTCACGCATCCGGATACACGCCGTACCACTTGCCTTCGTCCAGCGTCCCCGCCGCGCTCGCCGCCGTATATTCGGACTGCGACATCGCCGTGATGTCCACCGCGCCGGTTTCGCCCTTCGGTCCCTGCGGTCCTTGCGGTCCCTGCGGACCGGTATCGCCCTTTGCGCCGGGGTCGCCCTTTGGTCCCGCCGGTCCGGTCGCTCCGGTCTCGCCCTTGTCACCCTTCGCTCCGGTCGCCCCGCGCGAGGGCTTGCCGGTGTCCGTCTCGCCAAGATACCAGTTCCCATTCGTCCCGATCGTCGGCGTGATGCCGTTTGCACCCGGGCTGCCCGCAGCTCCGTCCTTGCCGTTCGCGCCGTCCTTGACCGATGCGGTCGTCGTTCCGGACTTGTCCTTGATCGTGATCGTGGTGGTCGTCCCAGATTTGGAGACAGATGCCTCTGGGCTATATCCATCCTGTCCCGCAGCGCCCGGCGAACCGTCCTTGCCGTTGGCTCCATCAGTGCCGTCGTTGATCGTCGCGATTGCCTTTCCGTCAACCTTGATCGTCGTCACCTTGCCGGACTTCGATGCAGTGACGACCGGAGAATGCCCGTCTGTACCGGGCGTTCCCGGTGCGCCTTGTGCGCCTTCAGCGCCGTTTCTGATGGTCGCCGTTGTGGTCCCGTCCTTATCCGTCGCCGTGATGGTCGCTCCTGCGGCAGTCTGTGCGACCGTCACAGTGGGGCTGTAGCCGTCCTGACCGGGTGCACCGTCCTGTCCGTCTTTTCCGGGTTCTCCCTTGAGGTCTGCCACGGCGATCAGGTTGTCCCACGTCTTGCCGTCGTCGTTCGAATACTGAATGTACCCGCCAGAGACGCGCATTTTTATCGTTTCACCGCTGGAGCCGCCACCCTTGGTCGCCGCCTCGTTGATCGCGGCAACAAGGTTTTGCTTTGCGTCCGTGGTCAGATCGGCGAGATTTCCGATTTGGCTCTCGATTGCATCGAACCAACGCTTGGTCGGCGCGTCCGGAGGCTCAGAGCCAGCAGTGAGCGCTTGAATTACGGTAAAGTCGAATTTGTCAGACTTCGCCAGCGTGTCACCCAAGTACCACTGCAATTCCGCCTGCCCGAAGCCCGCCGTCTCGGTGTCCGTATCGGTTACCGTCCAGTACGCCGTTGCGCCGTCCACTTCCAGTGTGACCGGATACGCATCTGCATCCTTCGGGCGTTTGACCAGCAGCGTCGGGCGACCGCCCGGAAATGTCTGCTGGAAGGGGAGTAGCGAAAAGGCGACCCGCACGGCGTCGTTTTCGCCCGTGTGCCCGAGCTTGATCGTGCGAAGTGTCGTCGCTTGGATTTCAATCATGTTGTCACCTCGCTATCAATCATGTACCACAAATCGCGTATTGGTACGTCATGGGTTTAAATTCCAACCCCAAATAACTGTAAGTACTCGGAATCGAAATCGTTACCGTGCCAGATGAGATTTGCACTATTGCAGGAATAAACGATCCGCTATCAGACGCCCCGTAAAACGCAACGCCTTTATAGCCCAAATCCCAGTTTATTGCTTTCTGCCAGATAATAGCGCGAATTGTAGTCGCAGGTTCTGGCATCGAATCTCCACAAAAAAGAGATATCGATTCAATGTCTGCTATCGCCGCACTGATTGAAAAACTCAGCGATGTAGATGACGTGCCAGTCACCGAGCCAGCCTCAGACTTGACATTGCTTGCCGCCGGAACCGTGACCTTCGAGAATCCATCCACGCCCGAGGGCGGAGCCAACACCTGCTGTGACGTGCTCAGCGTCACGACCTTCTCTTGGAGGACCATAGGGCTTACAATAACAGGGCTAAAGCCATCTACGCCGGAAGGCGGCGTGAGCGTCTGCTTTGCGGTCGTGGATTTTACCGTTTTGCTCTGGACGTTTGCGCCGCCTCCGCCCATGTTGATAACATTTGCCATCACTGGACCCTCACTTTCAGAATCTGCACGGACAGCGCCGCAGTCGGCGTCGTCTCACACACAAAGGTCATTTGCCCGTCCGCCGAGACGTCCTTCGCCTTGATTTTCGCCTTGTTGTACGCATCGGATGAGGCATACGCCGGTCCGACAATGTACTTGTAGCCGGATGCCTGGAACGCTGCGCTTGACACAGTTTGCTGTTTATTCGACCAGCCAGCCGTTGTCAGTGTGATGTCAATCGATGTACCGCCAGTGCCGCCGGGCGTCACTCCGTCGTTCATGATGCCACAAACTGCCGCATTCGCGCGCTGGTCCGTGATGTTTGCCGTTGATAGCGCCGTAAGCCCGGCTGGAATGGATACATCATATAGCCCAAGCTCATACAGGCTCGCCGTCTTCGACAAGGTAGGCGCAACCGGGCTGCTTGCGGGCGATCCTTTTTTCACATACAGAGTTGTTTTATTCGCCGATGCGTCGAAGCCGAGCACAACGCGGTCGATTCTATTCAGTGTGTTGTCTGGGGCGTCAAATTCAAGCTCTTCTGCCTCCTTCACGGCGACGGATTTCCCGGCAAACGCCGTATTCTTGATCCATGCAAGCCCCGTACCGATCGATACTTTTCTTGCCGCCGTGATAGTGAGGTCGAGGTTGTCCGAATTTGCAAAAACGCCGCTGGTACGGGTCGAAAAATATGTCTCTGCATCTGCGGCATTATAAGTGATGTTGTTGAGTGGATATGTCACAATCGCCATTTCAAGCCCCTCTTATTACTGGATTTCCCAACGTCAACGATGTCGTCAGGATGTTGTTTTCGTATGTCCGCGTTGCTTCAGCAATTCTTACGGTAACATACACGCCATATTCCGGAAGCAAGCACGTTATCTTATCCCCGAGGAAGAATGATTTCCCAAAATCTTTAGATGAAATATCAAATGATATTTCCATCGTTTTGTTTGTTTCGTTGAGCTTTTCAAGCCCTCTTGCAGCCAGCAGCGCGATATAATCGTTGTCTGTTTGCTTGTCTTCTTTTTGAAGGTCCTTCGCATCAACAAACATTTCACGCCGCGCCAGCCCGCTTTCTGCCGTCGCACCTACGGTTACAAACGTTCGTGCGCTTCCTTCCCCTTGCCCGCCGACATAAGCAACATTCCGGAAGCCCTTTTCGGATAGCGTCCGCGTGAGATTAGACAGATTCCCGTACTTTTCCGAAAACTTGATGCCAGCCCTCTCCTGACCGTTATAAACGCTATATAGAAGCTTTTTATTCGCCTTGTCGTGGATGAGCTTGAATCCGTATCCGGCTGTTTCGCACCATGTCTTGCTTATTTCGAACAGCGACTTGTACGTCGCCTGAGAACGCGCCTGTGCCGTCAAGCCGGACGATTCAGCGAGCCCCATAAAAGGATACGGTCGCTTTGCATTTACCGCCGTCCGCAGCGTGCTTTCAATATTCCCATTCAGATTCAGAGTTCCATCATAAATTCTCGAATCAAGCAGGTGCTTCGATTCTGCGCCGTATGCCCAAATCTGTCCTTCCTTATCTTCGACCGAATCTACAAACATCAGCGTGTCAGATTCCGGTATCCCGATAAAGTGTTCTTCCTGCAAAAGCTCAATCGCTCTCGCAGACTTCGGCATTACGATTTGCAGCAGCCCACTACCCGTGTATGATTCCGTCCAAACAAGCGATGTGAAGGAGGAAAATATGCCGATTTTGCTCAAATTGCTATCATAGACGTTACACACCATCAGCAAGCACCCCCGAAAAAGCCGCATTGAACGTAACGAATACCGTCGCGCCGCTTGCGCCGCTATCAGCCGTAAACAATAAAACATTGTCACCAGCGTCAAGCTCGAAAAGCGTTGAATCATCATCAAGCATATCAAATGCGTCTGCCGCACCGTTTTTTCTGACGTACAGTTGTCCGGCGTCTCTGTATACATCAAGCCATTCGTTGGCATTGAGCATCCCTGTAAAATTGATGCTCTTCAGCGTGTGGACATTTTGCAACCCAAAGTTGGACAGCCCACCGCTGCCCGCAACGATTTTAAGCGAGAACGCCGCCGCCATGTCTCCATCGTTTTTCGCGTTGAACTGCGTTTGTGCTGTGGTCGTACCGAAAGAATGCGGCGTAGCGTAGTTTACCGGGAACGTAAACCCGCCCGTTATGCCTCCGAGCTGATAAAAGCTTTGTGCCTCATCCTGCCACATCGGATTCGGTGCAAACAGAGACATAGAAAAACTCGAATGCCTTGTTTGCGAGATGGTCGGCGCATTTACGACATAAACGTCGATGAAATACTTGTTTTCCCACACCAGCTTCCCGTAAGTGTTCGGCAGGAACATCCGCAGAAGGGCTTTCTTTTTTTCGGTCTGCTGGTCTAGGATGTAACCATAAATCCCAATCTGCTTCCCGCTGGTAGCCATGCCGAGCACTGTCTCGCCGAGCTGTTCATACCCTTGCGCTGTGGACACCGCTGTGCTGTGCCCGGTTACACCATCCATTGTCGTGATGATGTAACCGGTATCGATGTTCATTTCAAGCTCTTTGCCGTCCGACCGGACATATTTGATGTTATACACCAAGCATCACCGCCCGTTTCTGTAAATAGATCGCCTCTTGCAATGTCTGTGACGGCGTCATTTTTTGCGCGTAGATGTTTTGTATGACGTTCACCCCACGCAATGCCGCCCCAGCGCCAGCCCCGCTTTGATAAGCTTTCGCCGTGATAGAGATTCCGGGCGATATGCCAGAAAAATCAAGCCCGCTTTCGATTCGCTTCCTCACAGAGCTAAATTCATCGTCAAAGCCTTCGCCAAGCCCGAGCGCCATGTTTCCCCCGATTCCGGCAAACACGCGAGATGGGGAATGGATTCCAAGAAGTCCCTTTACGCTGTCTACGATTCCACTGAAAAAACCGCTAACCTTTTCCTTTATCCACGATCCGAGCGACTTGATGCCTTCCCACAGCCCCTTTACAATTTCAGCGCCTATATCGATAATGGAAGGCAACAAGTTTTCGATTCCGCTGCAAATTGCATCGATGATCTGTGGAAGTGATTCGACAAGCTGCGGAATTGCCTTGATAATGCCAGTGATCATATTCACGAGCATCTTAACGCCGGTCTCCACGATCAACGGCAGATTCTGTGTTACGAAATTCACAATGGATGTGATGATCTGCGGCAAGGCAGCTACAAGCTGTGGTATCGCCTGAATAATGCCGTCCTGAAGCTTCATCGAAATCTCTCCGCCCTTTTTAAGGATGTCTGGGAGCCGCGTTGTGATATAATTCAGGAATTTTTCGATGATTTCAGGGATTCTTGCAATCAAATTCGGGATTCCGTCGATTAGTCCGTCCGTCAGCTGGTCCAGAATGTCAACGCCAGCATCAACGATCATCGGGGCGGCTTCAACGAGGGCATTGAACAGATTCGTGATGATGGTTCCTGCCGCATCAATCAGCTGCGGCAATGCGTCAAGCGCCGTATTCAAGATATCCGGAAGCACTGCGATGACGCCATTCGCCGTACCAGCGACAAGACTGATTGCAGCGTCCAAGAGGGGCGGCAGCGCATCAGAAAGCATCTTTGGGATTTGCTCCGAGATAACCGGCGCTATCTGCGTAATTGCTTCGCCAATGCCAGATAAAATCTGCGTAACCCTTGGCACAATATTGCTTGCAGCCGTCGCTACAGATTCAACAAAGGTCCCAATCAGCCCGCTCAAATTTGCATTTTCGTCTGCGATGCCGGTAACGAGGTTTGCCCATGCAGACTTCGCGGACGCGACAGACCCTTGGATTGTCGTTGCTGCCTCTTTTGCCGTCGTGCCTGTGATTCCCATTTCGGCTTGCACGGTATGGATAGCGTCAACGATATCTGCGTAGCTTTCAATGGTGTAATTGGTGTAATTTCCCTGTGCCGCATTCAGAGCATTTGCATCGTCCAAAAGGCGCTGCATTTCCTCTTTCGTGCCGCCATACCCGAGCTTGAGGTTATCAAGCATCGTGTAGTTTTGTTTCGCGAAGCCCTGATACGCATTCTGAATGGATTCCATGCTGGTACCCATCTTATTTGCGTTATCTGCCATATCAGTAATCGCGACATTTGCCTTTTCAGCGGCAGCCGTCGTATCGCCATCCAGAGATTGGAGCAGGGATGCAGAAAAGCTCGTAACGGTCTCCATGTACTGGTTCGCGGAAAGACCGGCTGTTTTATAGGCATTGTCCGCATATTTAAGCACAATATCTTGGCTGCTCTTAAACAGCGTTTCTACGCCGCCGACGAGCTGCTCATAGTTTGCATAACCATCAAGGGACGCTTTTGTAAGAGCGGTAACACCAGCTGCCGCCGCTGTGACCGCCGCCATGCCGACCTTTGCCGCCGTAGAAAGCCCTTTTTGTATTTTTTCGCCAAGCGTCGATGTCTTTTTGCCAACATCATCAGACGCGCGTTCAAATTCGCTCGTATCGGCTCCGATTTTTACAAAAAGTTCAAACAGGTTCATTCATTCACCACCAATCCGCAGCGCTTCACAATTTCGGCTGTAATTTCTTCGCAGCTCCGGCTATCCTGCTTTTTAGGCTCAATAATGTTCATAAATTGCTCTTGGATGTAAGAGCCGCCTGAAATTTTTGCGGTATTTTCCGTTATCACGCGTAGACACTCCGACGTATAAATGCGATAGGCTGATTCGCTCGCTTGCTGTTTTACCAAAAGCGGCAGTAAGCAAATCAGCCCTCTCGCGCTTATCTTCGGAACCGCCAGAAGCGCAAGCGTTACGCCTTCGCCTCCGACGCGCACGATTTGAAAAAATCCATCAGGTCCTTGTCCTTTACAGCCTCTCTTACCTGAAGCATTGTTTTAATGATATTCTGTTTCTTGATTGCAGCAATGGTGGTGCCATTGATAGCCGCCAAGATGCCGAATACATCATCTCTGTGCTTCTTCAAAAGGATGGGAACCCACTGGCTGATTTTCTGCGCGCCGACCGCGTAGCGCTCTCCCGCCGTCTGCGGTTTTTCAGCATCAATCTGTGCCGTCAGGCTGTCGCGCAGCTCTTCGTCGGTCACAATATTCAGGGCGTATGCGCTCACCTCGCACAGCACATCAGCCGCCTTATCGGTGCTCAATTCGGAAATTCTCATAGGTCCCTCCTTACGCTTCCGCCGTTCCAGCCTTAATGTACAGCTCATACGGCACAACGTCCTGCTGCGAGATAGAATAATGAGCGGTGTACTCAAATGCCATCTGTCCCTTGCTCTTATCCGCCGTTTTGAGCTGGAAGCCGCCTGTCGAAAGCGCATTGATCAAATGGATCGCGATGTATCCACCATTCGTTGCACCGTTCTTGTCGGAATAATCACCGACAAGCCAGATGTCCGAGAAATCGGTATCTGCAAGATCTCGTCTTGGCACAACCTTTGTTGTGTCCGTCTTGTCGATGTCTGCCGCCGCCATCAGGGCTTTCGCCGATGCCGTTGTAACGGTGACATATGTTCCGGAAACCTTTACCTCGACATCATCCTGTCGCTTCAGCTCTTTGGTATTCTTCGGGCAGTTGTCAACATCGTCGCCAAAGTCCGAAAAGGTAGGCGTCGCCGCAAAGCTGATGCCGCCGGTAGTCGCGCCAATCTGGCTTTCTGCGTCAAACGCCCCGGTCGCCGGAGTAAAATCGCTCAGAATAACTCCCGCGTTGATTTGAAGCTGTTTGAACGTATCCGCAGGAATTTTTGTAAATTTAGCCATAACTTCAGTCCTTTCAGTTTTCTGTGATGTATTCCACAGTGATATTCAGGTATCTTCGCTTGATATTCGCGTCCGTTTCATTCCTTACGTTTTGGCACCAAGGCGTCCCGCGCTTAATCCAAATCGCGCCCTCATCGCACGGCACGAATACGCCGCCCATACCGATAGCCGCCGCGATCTCCTGTGCCTTTGCGTTTGGTTCAGCTTCCTGTGCCGTGTAATACCAGAGATTTACCGTAAGCCCTATTTCTCCGCTGTCCCAAGCACCCGTGACCAGCTCATAAGTCAACCATGGGAAAACCGCGGCTTCCGGAACATTTGACGTCGGATACGCTGGCAAAAACTGTGAGAACCACGCGTGTAATGCCTTGTCTTTGGTCATTCTGGCGCATCCTTTCTTTCGGCAGTAAAGTATTTGAGTGAAAAGCTCGCCGATTTTGGCGCTTGCTTTTCTTCCGGATTTGATGTGACGCGGAATGTCACCCCCGTATCAACATCACGGAAATAATCTCCGTATCTTATAGGGATGTTTTTATCAACAAGCGCCGTATAGATGCTTGTGACACCTTCCTTCTCTGCTCTGCGTGCCTCCATCGATGTCTCAAGCGCTTGGTAGTTTTCAAATTCTATCCCGTCCGACCACGTTCCGACATAGCCGCCCGCTCCATCCGGTGTAGGCAGTTTTTGAAGCAACACGCATTTTCTGGAAAAATCGTCGAGTAATCTCATACTTCGCACCCTTTCATTTTCCGGAAGTCGTTAAGCTGCGTCCGGAAAACGTCCTGCCACCCGCTCACGGTCCCGGCACCCGCGTTTCCGCTTCGTCTTGTGTACGAATATCCGCCAAAGCTTTCGCTTTGATAGGGGCTCTCTACGGCGTCTCCATTCTTCTCCTGCCATGCACTGATTTTATCCGCCAGCGACACGACGACATCCGGAATTGCAAGCGCCCATATCGTCCCGTCGAACGTCTCATTTTTCAGCTCATACGCGGGATACTTATGCAAGCCGTCGTTGAAAACGGACCCAACGACGCGGAAGTACTGTCCTTCCTGTAAAAATGGCAGCGTAATGCTGCCGTTTTCCACGGTAAACGGTCCATCATGCTTATCGATGAGAAACCAGTTGTTCAAGTGCCGTAGAATCTGTTCAAGCATTACGCTGCCTCCTTGTTAAGACACAGACGCGAGGATTTTCGCGATCTGGTTGCCGTCAGTAACCTTCGCGCCGTAGACGTGAAGCCCCTTCACGCCGTCTGCAAAGCGGGATTCCATGCGGTAGCCCTCGGTTTTGATAATCTGTTCTGCATAAGTGGTCGCGCTTTCCACCTGCGCCGTGATCTCGAAGTACGGGGTCTTTCCGGTGTCCGTGCCCGTTCCAGTCTTCACGTTGTTGCTCATGAACACGGTGAAGCCTGCTACGCGACCAACCTGACCATTGAGCAGCGCGTCCTGACCGGCTGCGGCGTCGCTCTTCGCGAAGCGATCGTCAAGCAGCAGAAGCGCGTACACCTCCGGGGGGACAACGAGTGTCCGACCAACATTCGGAACATTTGCCTTGTCAAGCTTCGTGCGCAGCTTCACAATGTTTTCATAAACATTAGAAGCCGTCAGCGCAACGGGCGTGGCTGCGGAGCCGATGGTGTTCCCAGCCACAGCGCCTGCGGCGATAGTCTTGAGCAAGAACGCGTCGGATGCGTCAGCCAGTGCATAAGCCGCGCGACCCATTGCGGTATCGACAAGATCCCCAGCCGCCTGCACCTTGTCCACATCATCAACCTGAAAGTTGAAATACTTGCACTGGTCGATAACGAGGGTCTGATCGGTGGTGGTCAGTGCATCGGGCGCGGCAATGTCGGTATTCTTGGTATAATCCTTGACCGTGATTGCGCCGATGCTGTTAATGTGGACGGTGTCGCCCTGATTGGCGATAACGCCCTCATAGTTGCGGTTGACGAGGTTCGTCGCAACGTGGGATTTTTCAAGGGCGTAGAGCAGACGTGCGCTCCAAAGCTCGGGGATAAACGTAGTAACAGCCATGTGTTAAACTCCTTTCTGATTCAGGGACGCTTTGATGCTGTCCCAATTTGCATTGATCTCCGCAGCACTCATGTTTTTGATTTCTGCGGTTGTGTAGGTTTTTGCCGGAGTGGTCACCGGAGGGGTCGCTGGGTCAGCACCCTTTGTCCGTGTAGTGGAGACAAGCCCCTTGTAGGTGCCATCTACGAGTGCATCAAGACTTTTGGTGTCCTTGATCTTCTCGCCGTCCATCTCCAACGCGGACATTTCCTCGCCGCAGCCGCGCATGGCAAGGTCCAAATTCGCGCCGGTGATGTTTTTGCTCTCAAAGTAAGCACGCACGGCCTTTTCCTTTGCCGCCTTGCTCTCCTTTGCCGTGATGTCGGTCTTAAAGGCTTCAAAGGCCGAGTGTTCTTTCTCGTACTTCTCCTTGTAACCTCCGTCACCCGCTGCCTTGAGGGCATCCAACTCCTTCTGGACGCCGGGCAGCTTCTCCGCGTCCGCCTTGTACTTCGTGAGATCGTCCTTGAGTGGGTCGACTACGCCCAGATGCAGCGCAACCAAGCGATTCTCGATCTCTTCGGTGCAAGCCTCGCCGAGAATATTCCTGATTTCCGCTCTCGTAAATTTCGCCATGTTATTCGTTCTCCTTTTCCTTGGCCCCAATTCTTCGGGGGCGAACGTTGTATAAAAACCGCTATGCTTCGCGGTGTTTACCTGTTCTAAATTGCGTTTGCCATTTCCCACGCCTTGTGGATTTTTGCCCCTTGCCACGCGATCCAGTCGACAAGCTCCTCGTTTTTGCACCATGCCCCTTCAAAAGAAAGCCCGCTATCCGAAAGACCGCTTTCGCTGAAAAATGCGTGTACAATTTCATGCCGTAACGTTTGCTTTTGAGCTTCTTTTGCTGTTTCTACTGGCTCGTTTCCCCACCCCTTATAGGTTGTCATGTCGCAAATTACGATTTGCTTCAAAAGGTGGTCGCAATATCCGTCAATGCTCCTGCGCTCAAATGCCTCATCGTCGCTGTACTTTTTAACGACAATTTCGTAATCTGTGCCTAAAATGGTGACTTTGCTGTTAGCCATGCATTCCCTCCTGAAAGAAAAAGAGCCAGCCTGTAAGCGTTCCTTACAAGTTGGCTCCTATTGCCCTTTCCCGCGCCCAATTACGCGGAAGCTGTTATTTACTTATCGTCGATGTGCGGCATTACCGCCGCAAGAATAAACTCTTTCACACTTACGCCTTGCCGTTCTGCAGCATCGCGTATTTTTTTGCCGATTTCTTTATCCACTCGCACCGTTATGGTATCCTGTTTTCGGTTGTACTTCGTGCTTGCCCTTATCTGCGCCTCTGTTGCCATGTTGCAAACCTCCTTTTGCAACATGGTATCACATTTCAAACAATAAGTCAACTTATACATTTTCAACAATCCAATCTGCAATTTATTGTTGAATATCCCATCTTGAAATATAAGTAAACTTATATTATCATGTACTCACAAGGAACAAATGTGACAGGCAAAAGCCGGAAAGGAAATTGAAATGAAGAACGTGAAAGTTGAATGGTGCGAGAACTTCATCAAGGCGCGGTTCACAAAGCATCATCCTTTCTCCGGCCCCAACGCCGGAATTGAAGTCAACTGTTTCTGGAAAATGGCAGAAGCTTCCGGGCTGTGGGAGCGCGGCACTTACGGGACACCCATGAGCAAGGCCGTTGCCAATCTCACCGAGATCGAAACTATCCACGACGATGACGGGAACCTCCTGTACAACATTTTCAAATTGAAGTAACGGATGCCCGCCCCGGAGGTAACGAGGGCAGAAAGGAAGCCGAAATGACAAACACTCGATTCAATAAGCTGTGGGAAATCCTTCATCAGCGCGGGTTCGTGGAGTTTACTGACCACGGGGAAGTTTCTTCGCTTACCTTAGTTCCCGGTCGGTACGGTTCCGATGTATCCTTTAGGACTGCGGGCAACTGCGTTCTATGCCATTACAGCAAAGATAAGTTTCGGGAAATTCTTGTTGACTAATTCCGCCGTCCCTTAACCGGGGCGGTTTTTTTATGTTTGAGTGCTGTGTTTGATTGTTTTCTTGACCTCTAAGACAATGTACCCATCGCCTTTTCGACGTATTTCCGCGTCGTTGCCGCGCTTGATAATGGCTTCGATCGCTCGGATGGTCTCATCATCCATTTTTCAATTCATCCTCCAATATCTGCCGGTATTGGTCCCTGTGTTCATGCGCGGCTGGCTTCAAAAACGGCTGCGGCTTATTGCCGTGGGTCATGTGCCAGTTGCCTTTGGCGTCCTGGTACACCCACGGCGTAGGGCGCCCGCCTCCACCTTTGGCATAAATACCGGTTCCAAGCTCAACGTAAGCGGCATATTCGTTGTTCGTGCCGATTATAGCCGCCAGTTCCCGCTCGTCTACCACATGGGTAATGCTGTTCAGCAGAGTGCCAGTGTCAAAAGGGCACAGCTTTTTCGCATATCCCTCTGCCACCAGCCCGATTTTCTCAAGCCCGCGCCGTAGCGCCTCGCTCATGTTTCCAAAAACAATCTCACGGTTATCTTTGATTTCAACGCTCATTCGTGTCCTTCTTTCGCTTCCGCCATTCCGCATAGGACATATTCGAAATAACCTCGGTTTGCCCCGTAGCGGGGTTTCTGGCGCGTCTCTGCGCCGATGAGGTATCTACCCCATCCACCACCGCAATCTGCGTGCAGCGACAGTTATACACGAGATAACCGGGCGCTGACGCATCGCCGGGAAACATGATATCGTAACCGTCGACCTTGAAAGGCTTGTCGATGTCGGCTTGCTGACCATCAAGCATTGCGTGAGCGTGTCGCGTGCGGTTATCCAACGTAGCGACCCATTCGCGCTTGAGCTTAATCCCCATTTTCTGTGCCGCTGCATAGCTGTCCATGCGCCCGGCGTTCTGCGCGCCGGTCACGGCTGTACGGGCGGTGCGGATGGCGGAATCGCGGCTCATGGTGGTGATGCGCTTTTGCAGGTCGTCCGCCATGTGCTTGATGCTCTTTCCCTGCAAGATGGAGCTGGTCACGCTGGCCGTGATTTGTTTCTTGCCATACGCGAGGTCTATGCCACGCTTTAATGCTCGTTTCGGCGGGTAGTATGGCATTAAATCCGGCTGCTCTACTATAAGCCGCTTCACCGTCTGCTCGTCCCACAAGTCAAATCCGACGTTGCCCGCGACCTGCTCGATGGTGTAAGCCGCATAATTGCGGTTCAGGCTGTAAATGCCCGGCGTCGCATCGTTGGTATAGGAAACCGCCACAGCGTTTGCATCGGTCACGCGGTGCGCCACCTTGTCGCGCAAAGCCCGATATCGCTCTCCGCGCGCCATTTGGTTGAGCCGCCATTGCGTGTAGTCCTGCTCAGTCCACTCCTTGCCGTTCTGCACAGTGCCGATCAGCGCTTTCATTTCCTCGTCGCGCTGCTTGAACTGCTCAAAATATGCGTCTATGGTAGCTTGCAGTTCTTTTCCCGCCTCGCGGTACAGCTTTGCAATGCGCCGTTCCAGCGCGGAAAGCTGTTTGTCTGTCATCTGGTGCCCCAAATCAGGCGTTGCCATTATCAATCACCGGCTCTTCAGGTCCATCAAAACTTTGGTTGATCGCTTCCGCCGCCTTACGTCGCATCATGTCCTCATACTGGTCAATGTCACCATTGATGGTCAACAGCTTTTTTGTGATGTATTCGTCATCGTAATACGCCGCGCCCAAAAGAATGTTCTGCGTCTCCTCACTCTTGTTGATAATCTGATTTCGCGTGTAGCTGGGCTGATCCTCAATGCCAGCCAGTCGCAGAATCTCAACGATAAACCGAGTGACTTCCGCCTCGAATTTGTCCGTTTTGAGATCAAGCGGCACATAGCTTGCCTTGATTGCCGTCGCAGTTTGATTACCCGCAGAAATAGCCGAAGAATCAAAGCACTGGAAGTCTTCGTACAGCTTCTTCTTGAGCATATCAATGGTGCTGCTCGTGCCCTCGTAAGGCGCTTCGATGGTCTTGCTCTCCACTTTCGCGCCGTCGTCGCCGTTGGCGTGGGCAACGTGCGTGGTTTTCAAGCGCTCCACAAATTTCGCATCGTCCAGATCATCCATGCCGTTGCAATTCGACAGTACCCAATATATCAAATTGCCCTCGTCCACATTGTTGACCATGTTCGAGGACGCAAGATCGAGCGCATCAATAGTGTTCCGCTTTCCGGAAATCTCAGAAAGGCAGTATTTGTTGTTCTTCAATGGGACGATAGGGAAGCTCGGATAATTGCCGCCATCAAAAATTTCTGTCTCTCCAACATCGGCTTTTCGCTCAACGAGCTTGTAGCTGCGCTTTTCTTGCAGCACGCCCATGTCCTTATTCTTCGGCTGGAAATACTCTGTAAAGCCATCCGGCTCGTACAACGTAGCTCTCAGCGGCTTATCCGGCGCAACCTGCCAAAAACGAACGCCAGCCTTTAATGCGCCGTCCTCTTCATCGTAAAGCGGCACAAACTCCAACAAGGAGAATACTCGCAAATGTGATAAATCCCAAAAACCGAACGCCACACCGGCGATCTTCGCGGCGCGTGCTGCGTCCATGACTTCCTGATCAAAATCTGAGCACAACTTTTTCTTTGTGCTTTCCTCTGCAAATGTTACGCCATTCCCAAGCAGATAAGAAACCTCCTGATCGACCGCCATTCCGAAGAAACGGCTCGCCAATTTGTGATTCGCCGTCCACATATCTGTATGGCTGCGCCCTTGCATATCATATATGATTTTTTCATAGCGGTTAATGGTGGGATTCAGCCCATTATAATAAGCCTCCGCGTCAGCCGCTGCTTTATATGCCGCAGACGTGCGATGCTCGTTGATCGCGCTGCGGATAAAACCGATGCGATTTTGCTCATTTTCGCCCACCGCGCGCAAATCCTGATAGGTTTTCATGCACTAACTCCTATTTATTCCAGATTGGCGCATAATCACGCCGACGCACCTTTTCTCTCAAAACCGTATATGCAAAATATCTTACATCGTCCATTGCGTGATCGTTTTCTTTTATCGGCTTATCATCTGTAGCCTTTTCGTCCCATCTATATAAGCCAAACTCACGGACGCAATCTTCACAGCTCCTGTGTATCTTGATTACACCGTCCTGCAAATAACGTGCCGTAGTCATGATGCCGTTTATCACATCGTTGTTTGCTTTGCGCACCATGTACCCATTCCGCCGAAGCTCCTCAATGAATGATGCCGCAGACGGGTCTACAACGATATATTTTATGTTCAAATCACCGCATAGCTTTTTAATCTCGCCGACATATTCCGCGTCTGTTTTATGGTGCTGCGTTTCTCTTCCGGAATAATAATATTCACAGATTCTGGTCGCTGTTTTGCCATCCCAGCACCACAGCCCCGCCGAAAATGGATTCAGAGTACCGTAGTCGCAGGATATGTAATATTCCCCGCTCTGCGGAATCGTGTCGACTTGGCACGTCTCGTTGAACATCGGATAGATAAGCCCTTCGGCGACCACCCACAGCCCGCGAATATAGCGGTCATAGAAAACGCCGCTGTACATTGCCTTTGTGCGTTCAATCATCTGCGGCGTAAGTATCGGATTGTCTTCAAGCAAAAAATGAATGTGCTGTGTATTTGACCGTTGGTTTTCTATCCATTCCCTGTAAAACCAGTGTTGCGGGCTTTCCGGATTGCAATTAAAAAAATATTTCGGGTGCTCAAAAGAAATCGCGCGCGACAGCGCCTGCTCCACAAACGAGCGCGGCATTAGCGCTACTTCATCAAAAAGCACCCCGGCAAGCGTAATGCCCTGAATGAGCATATATGAGCTTTCATCTTTGCCGCCGAATAAATAAAACCGGTTTTCGACATCACCGCACCGGATCGTTAGAACTCTTGTTGAAACCTTATAGCTCATGGACAGAGCAGCCCGCAGCCCTTCAATTTCCACTAGTGGCTTCAGGATATTCCGTTCTGCTGCTTGTACGGTTTTCCCACAAATAGCAAAATTCGTGCCGTTGTAGTATTTCATTGCCCACAGCACAAACGCCATCGACATAACGGTCGTCTTCCCGGAACGCACAGAGCCGTCACAAATCAGCGCCATATCGTCGCTATCGACAAATCTCATGATTTGGCGCTGTTTGGGCGAAAACGATTTAACCCGCATTTCCGTCGCTCTTTAACGCAGCAAGCAACGCTGCAAGCGCCGCAGGATCGCCGTTTTTTTCTTCGCCCGAATTCCACCCAAAATTGCATCCGAGCGAGAATTTCGCTCCATTCGCTCCATCGCGATCATATAGCCTAGCTTCAGCATATTCCTCGCAGCGCGCCTTCGCTCGCGTAACCGTGTCACAAAATTCCGGTCTTCCCTGATAATCTATCAACTGTTTCCTACCAGTAAATCCCAGCGCAAGCGCAAGCCCGGTGACTGTCGGAGGCTTTGCGCCGATAATAATAGGCACCCCGTTTTTGTCCGTCACAGCATAACCATCATCATCAAGAAACGGTGTCCCCTCGCAGCTTTCGAAGTAAGCGTCAATTGCTTTCTGCATTGCGCTTACGCTTTTCCATTTTCTTGGTGCACCTGCTGGCATACGCTTACTCCTTTCGCATTTTTGTATAATAATATTGGGCGGTTCTTTACGGCATCCCGCCATTCCGCTTTCCGCCGATTTGGGCGCAGCCGATTTTCCCGGTTCGGCTTCCGGTATGCGGGGAGGTGTCCAGCCCCCATCTTGGCACCCTTTTACAGGTGCCAAATAACAGAAGGAAGAAAAGCAGTTCGGCTCAAAGGAGCCAAGATCGAGGCTGGCTCAAAACTAGAAATAAATCGTATCAAATGCAAGCGAGCTTGCATTTGATACGTATTTATTTCTACCTATATTGAACCATGAAATTTTTGCATTTTCAACCAGTTCTGCGAAAATGTTGCACGCTTATAGGCAGCACTTTTTTATTTGTCCCACTGCTCATAGCCGTCTAAGGTGCTTATCGTTATTTCTACGCGCGGATTCTGCTTATCATAGAAAACGCGAGAGCCGTCATGCGCTGCTACGATGTCGCGGTTATCATCAGCCAGAACGCCGTGCTTCACGAGGATATCATCTGTCGCGCTTATCAGATTTGCAAGGTCGATTTTTCGGCGTGTTCGCATATGGTATATGTACTTGCAATTTACAGGGGCATTTATCCGATTGCATGGACAATACGGAGCCGTCTGCTTCTCATACGTCCTGTACTGCTCCGACGGCACAACGAACGGTTTCCCGGTAGCCTTATTCCGGAATATCAGGCTGCTGTTCTTTTTCGTGACAGGATTCCCCGGAATCGTGAATTTGATTTCGATTGTTCGTTTCCTCCTTCCGGAATTTCTTCTGTATTTCTCTAGCAGCAGCTATATGTTTTTCTGCTCTGATAATTGTTCTGTAAGCCGTTATTCTGTTAATTTTATATTTTTTTGCGATTTTTCCCGTGCTATATCCGGACATATACAATCGGTAGAACTCCTCCTGTCTCTCAGTCATACCTGTCATAGCAAATCCTCCAGCTCAAACATACTACCTTCGCCACACATGAACAGCAGCTTTACAAGGTCCACAAATTGCGTCGGGTCTAGCCCGGTTTTCACGCGCACCATACGCATATGGTAATTGATGTCACGAGGCGTCAGATAGACTTCCTGCGCCGTTTTCGTGACGCTCATGTTGCAGCGTGCGTAAGCGGCTAGAAGCCGCTTCTGCGTCCACGTAATGGCTTGTACGCTATATTTCAACCCGCTACCTCCTTGCATTCGTTGTATCGCACATTGACCCTGTGTCCATTTACCACGATCACATACCCCGGCATGGAGTAATGCGCGTCCTTGTATTTCTCGGCATCGTACACCTTCCCGACCTCCGGAACAAAGCCCGGAAACAGATCAATCTTTCTGACCACGACGATCTTTACGTGCTCGCATTTCTTGGCTTTCGGAGCGGGCGTTGCCCCGCTCCTTCTGTGTCGACTGTCTCCGTCCCGATCTCTCCATGCAAGATAGCATTCGCGGCAGCAGAAATGCGTCGGCTGATCGCTCCTTTTGAGATTTCTGCTCACGACCTCGCCGCAGCCGGTGCACTCAAACGTCACTATTGGCATTCTGCTCTTTCGCCTCCTGCTCCATCTCCACGGCAAAGGCGATCCTGCAAAGCGCGTGCGCCAGATGGTCGTTGCTCTCGTCACCAGCGAGCCACGCAAAAAGATGTGTAAGCGCACGCCCTACGTGCTCCTTTGCCGGAATCATCTTGTAGTTATCTTCCGAATAGCCGTGGAGCGCAGCAGATTCATAGCGCACCCTCGACAACTGCAACATCGCCCTCGGAGGCAACCATTCGCTTTTGTATGGGCGGAAGGATTGCCTCCCGCCGTTTTCTTTAACTTCCTTCTGCCCGGTTATTTTTTCAAGGCTCATTTCCGTTTCCTTTCTTTTAACTGTTTAATTTTCTCTTCGACGGCTTCCCTGCCATCGATTGCCATCAAAAAGAGCCATGAAATCACTGCCATTTCACAAACCAAAATGCCCGCGACTGCTGCGACCCGGACAATTTGCCAAAGTGCAGCCAAGAGCCGCACCAATGTATCACTCATCCGTGCTCGTCGCCTCCTTCTGCACACCGTAACTACAAAAATCATCCGGTTCTACGCAAACCGCCTCGCCGGAATAACCGCGCTCGTTCTCCTTTGGCTCCGTATGCAGATAGCAAAGACCGTTCTGGTGGTTTTTGTAATACTCGCAGTCCCGGCACCGCACAACCGGCACAGCGTCTACGACTGGCAGACCGTATAAGTCCTCACGTATCCCCTCGTATCCCCACTCAACTTCGATGCGATCAATTACGGCATCTAAATCAACTACCCGCACGATCTTCACCTCCATCCATCTTCGCGCCGCAGTGCGGGCAGTATTTGTAATTTAACAAGCTAACATCATCGTCCGTCTCAAAGCACCACTCTTCGTTGCAAAGAGAACACTGAATTGTCGTGAGACTATTCCAGTCATCATCTGTTCGCAGCCACTCACCGTGTACCACCGGCGCAACGTCGGCGGCGGGCTGGCGCAGCAGAAGCGTTTTCACCCGCTGCGGTGTCCAGTTCGGATTTTCCGCGTTGCAGGCTTCAAAATCTGCCCGTGCCTTCGCGCGGCTGATGTATTCGTCAGTCATTATCCTTTCTCCCATTTCTTCAAGATGTCGGCTTTTCGCTTCGAGCAGGCGGCATCAGCCGGGAATGGATAGAGTTTACCGGCAGCGCAGCCCACAAAATATGCGCATCTGTCGCAGTCTCCGCCCATCACCGCCTGATAAATTCCGATTGCCTCCGCCTGCTTTTCTAAATCTTCCTGTGCGCCGGCGTTAAATTTAGCCATTGTCAGCCCTCCATTTCCCGCAAAGCCTTCTCGGCTTCTTCCTCCGTCATAAACACGGTCCGCCCAATCGCGTCCTCCGAAAACCGCTTTCGCCCAGTAATGAACATTACGCCATCCCGGTCAATGCGAATCGCGTCTACCGTGACCGGCACAGGCTTTTTAGGGCGCGTGTAAAACATCTGAGACAGCCATACCGTATCGCCCGGACGAATGCGCTTGCTGCCCATGTCCTCATAATCCGCGAGGCGATCTGCCATCTGGACGATTTCGCCAACCGTCGCACAACCCAATGCGTGCCCGTTTACCAGCACGCAATCTTCATTCCGGCTTGTCAGTCGTTGCATCCCGCTTCTCCTCCTAGACTTCCAAAATGGCATTTCCAGCCGGAGGCTTCGCATCAGCCGCAACCGCTTCTGCCTCGCTCAAGAATACGCTCACACCGATCTGGTCCACAGGGATACCGGTATCCACAATTTCACCCGGGACAATGATATCTACCGATATCCTCGCGACCTCATGCGGTTGTATGCCAATGCAATCGCGCGCACTATTTTTGTATGTCTCAAACCATACCTTGTCGCCCACCTTGCACGGCAGAATCAGGACGCGCCCGTCCTTGTCGGCTTCGGCAAGCTCGCGGATGTGCTTGAGCAATGTAAGCTGCTCAGTCAGCGTTTTTGATTCTTTCAGCGCGTAATCGAACAGCTCTCCTAGCGCAGTTACCTCTTTTGGCGTCCACCCCGTATCCTCATATTCCACCACCCAGCCTAACAAACGATTGCGGCAATACAGCGCAGTGCAGTCAGCCATCGGCTTACCATGCTTACCCGTCCAATCCGCTTTGCACTTCTCGCAGTCCATCATTGCCTGTCCATCGGTGTCGCGCTTCGTCATTCTTTCATTCATATCTGCTCCTCCACATACCGCCAGCTCT
>ERZ1034865.357-NODE-357-length-30329-cov-22.183425_pt1 | contig 30329 bp, 28 predicted proteins | sample MGYA00520632_ERZ1034865 | MGnify/ENA primary metagenome ERZ1034865 (study PRJEB33766, sample SAMN09781738) | gut metagenome | biome: gut microbiome | host: Homo sapiens | place: Madagascar | study: EMG produced TPA metagenomics assembly of the PRJNA485056 data...
CCGAAATAATCGGACTGCAAAATTACACATTTTTATTTGATTATGTGTAGGTTACGATTCTATCTCCTTATCTTTTATAGTTATTTAACTTAATTTACACTTCCTCTTTGTATTGCACTCCCAAAACGTTCTTTATATCTCTTTTAACTAACGTTACCAGATTCGGATTTCAAAGGATACTGCTATTTTAGCCATTCCCTTGAATATCCGAACCATTTTTTAGAAGAATAGACACCTATCTTACCACAATTTTCTTACCACCTTGCACATATATGCCTTTAGGCAATGTCTGCATATCCGTGCCCACTTTCTTTCCATCCAAGGTATAGATAGTAGGAGATTTTTCATTATGCGCATCTATCACAATTTCCAGGATTGCTGTTGGAGAAAATTCCTTGATATTGGCAAATCGTCCCCATTCCTCTGAAGCCTTATACTTATCGACGCAACCGACAGGCACATAGAGGATACAAGTATCATACAGAGGCGATGTCTCACCATTGTAATAATTGGGAAATATATCCTTTGCCTGTACGGGCTCCGAACTTTCACAATAAATGCTCTTAATTGATTCAGAATTATAATCACCAAAAGCTGATTTTCCTATTTCTTTTACACTTGCAGGAATTATAATCGTTTCCAAGCCATCACCCATACACACAAAACAACCATCACCTATCTTTTCCAACGTTTGTGGCAGAGCTATTTTTTTCAAACTGACACAATCGTTAAAACAACTTGATTCCAAAATCTTCAGCTTTTCCGGCAACTGAACATTGCTTAAATTAGTACACCCTTGGAAACAGCCATATGGCAGCTTCTCAATAGTTGCAGGAAGAGATATGCTCGTTAAGTTACTCGCTAAATAAAAACACTGCGTATCCATGTCCGTTATAGAATAAGTAATATCCCCTTCCGTGATTTGAGCTGGAACAACATAATTTTCACCGGAGACAAGATTTTCTTTATCATTTCCATCCAATGCCTTTAATGTTCCCGTTTGGGTTTTCGGATTCAAATCATAGTTAAAGCCATTATCTTGCGCGGTATAATAAACGTGATAGAATTTCTCCCATCCTTCGCTCTCCTTATAACTTTCCTCACTGTCTTCAGGAACCTGTAGTTTGCAATCCCTAAACAACTTCCAGTCTCCATCTAAGTAATCCCAGTAAGAAACAGGCGGAACTATCGCATTACAAACTATCTTTTTCAAAGAGGTACATCCCGAGAAAGATGAATATATATAATTTACCTTACTTGGAATTGTAATTTCTTCCAGTTTCTCACAACCATTAAAGCACCAAAGCCCCAAACGCTCACAGTTCTCTGGCAAAACGACATTGACCAAGGATTTGCAAAAATTAAAGCATTGTGTCTCCAATTCTGAGAGATTCTTAGGTAACTTCACGCTCTGCAAAGAAATACAACCATAAAAGCAACATTCCCCAATCTTGGTTACACTTTGAGGAAAAATAACGCCATCCAAACTTATACATTCAGCAAAACAAGAGTCGGAAAGTTCCTCCAACTGCTCGGACAGCTGAACATCCTTTAAATTTAAGCATCTGTTAAAGCAAGCCCATCCTATTTTCTTGACAGTAGGAGGCAATACGATACTCTGCAAGATCTCGTTGTTGAATTCTGCATCCCAAGCATACCTTTTATCGTTGCCAACAAAACAATGATCACCTAATTCTGTCAATACATATTCTACACCATTGCCATCTTTTACGGTAGATGGCAGGACATAGTTAGTTGCAGTGTAGAGGGACTTGCCATCAGCATCAGTATTACGAACCAAGATAGCTGTCTTTGCTGCCGCATTCAGCTTGTATTTGAAACCTGTCGCCGTGTCTATATAGTCGGTCACAAAGAACTTGCCCCATATAGGATGTTTCTTGTAAGCCGCTTCACATCCTCGTGGCACAACCAATGTATGATGAGCGTAAAACTCAGAGTAAATGGACATGTCGCCCTTTACTTCTGCAGGAGTGGGAGAAAGGCAAGTGATGGTAAGCTGCTGATTATTCTCCATCAAATCAAACAATAATTTTCCAATCTCTGTCACACTTGCCGGGATGGTAATCTGTTCCAAAGAATATGTATACTTAAAACATCGCTCACCAATCTTCTTCAGCCCCTCGTTCAGCTGCAACTTTTTAAGTTCGCGACAACTGCTAAAGGCTCCATCCCCAATTTCCTCTATAGTCGCAGGCAAAACTACTTCCTTCAAATTTGTTGCATTATAAAAACAGAAAGCACCCAACTTTGTTACCTTATATCTTACCCCTTCATCCGCTACATAGCTGGGGACAACATACTTCTCTGCAGAATACAAAGACGAATAACCAAAGTTAGAACCCGAAGTACCTCGCTGCTGTATCAGTTCAGCCGTATGTTTTTCATCATCCAACTCATACTTCAGTCCATTACTTTCGTCCACATAATAATGGTGAGCTAAACCTGGCAAGGAGAATACCAAAAGCAACATGAATGTTAACACTTTTTGTAAAGGCTTGCAGCCTCCGTTTGCGTAAAGTTTCTTTTCCATAATAAAATCTCAAATAGTTAATATTCCGTTAATCTATTTTAAGGCAATAATAAATATGCCATGTCGCCTGCAAAGATACAATATATTTTTAAAAAGCACAAAAGAAATTGCAGAAAATTCACTTTATCCAGATGTAAAAGGCCAAAGAAATCACTATAAAGACCGAGTGATTTGTGTAACCCATTACCCAAACCACTACCGACAAACATTTGTATATTTTTCGAAAAAGTCGAAAAGGAGGGTGTGTCATAAGCCATGATACACCCTCCTTTTCAATCTGTATTTTCCTACAATAAATGTTAAGACATGCCCTTCTCGATGACACTCCCATTTTCTACAAATACTCTTATAATTTCCCTTCTCTGCCTGGGTATTTTTTCTCCCTGCCCACGCAAGATTTTTTCCGTGGGCAGGGAAAAATAAAAGTAGGTACAGGGGCGGAAATTATTCACTCAATCCATACGATTCTTTATGACATCCTACGGATTACTTCCTCTGGATGGCACAATACTGCCCACCAGATGGGCAATATAATGCCATCGCGAAACATAAAACACTACGTCGCGAAATAAAGTTCACGAAAATTTCATATAAGTCTCACACAAACTTCATATAAGCCTCATGCAAACTTTATCTAAGCCCCAAACCAATTTGAAATGAAGCTTACTTCATCGTCAAATGAAGCCTAATTCAATGGCAGATGAAGCCTATTGCAATGACCAACGAAGCCTGCTTCGATAGTAAACTAAGCATTTTTGCTATATACACGTTCTTTATATTACTTTTAACCTACTTTACCATATTCCCTACTGCACATATCCTATCAGCTGCTCAGTTCTATCCGCCAGGAAAAGAGGGATATTGACAAAAGTATCATCCTTTTTGAGATTAAGCATAGAATATCTGATGCGCAGATGGGGAGAATACTTCTTGTTATACTCTATCAAACTGCGCCCGGTAACACTTGTTCCCGACTTCACCTCCATAGGAATCACATCCAAACCACGCTGAACGATGAATTCTACTTCCGCCGTATTTCCTGACGCCCAATAATGAGAACATTTGATGCCATTAGCCACCAGACTCTGAAGAATATAGTTCTCTGCCAAAGCACCCTTGTATTCCTTAAAAATTGGATTATCACTCAAGTATGCCTCAGGACTCAACTCTGCAAGAACTCGCAACAAGCCCACATCAAGACTGTAAATCTTGAAGATGCTTAAATCTTCATAAGATTTCAATGGTACCTGCGGAGTAGAACACAAACTTACCTTGTATATCAATCCTGCATTCTGAAGCCAGGTAAGAGCATCCTCATATTCACGGGCTCTCGCACCAGGACGGACCAGCTGATAAACAAATTTTCTGTTCTCCTTAGCCAACTGTGACGGTAATGACCGCCAAACATGCGAAATTCTATTGGCAAGCAAAGGCATGGCATGCTTCACAAAGTCCAAGGAGTAATCCTGCAGTATATTACGAAGCGTAGTTTCCACACCTTCCAAATCTTTCTCTATCATCTTCATAGCCACTGCCGGCATTCCACCAGAAATGCGATAGGCGGTAAAAGCTTGCGAGAGACGGTCGAAAAACACATCAGGAAGCGGTTCCAGACTATCTATCGACATATAATATTGATAAAGTCCAGCATCACGCTGTTCCAAAAATTCAGAAAAAGTAACGGGATACATGTTCATGTGATCCACCTTTCCCACTGGAAACGAAAATCCCTGATGTCCAAAAGCCAACCCCAAGAGCGAACCGGCACAAGCCACAGCATACTCGGGGGTCTTTTCGCAGAAATATTTCATGGCACTAATGGCTTCCGGACAATCCTGTATCTCATCAAGGATAAGCAAAGTCTTATGAGGTAGGATTGGCTCGGATGTAAGATACGACAGCTGCTCGATGATTTGCTGCGGGTTCTTGGTCTTGCGAAAGATGTCGCAAACACCCTCTTCTTCATCAAGACTGAAATAAGCACAATGTTCAAAGCTGTCTTCTCCAAATTTCTTCAGCACCGATGTCTTGCCTACTTGGCGAGCTCCCAGCATCATCAATGGCTTGCGGTCTCTGCGCTCTTTCCATTGCTCCAATTCGTGAATAATCGTTCTGTTAAACATATCCCTTTATTTTTATTGAAGTGGGGGAAATGTGGAATTTTACACATTTTTGATACCTTTTTTGTGTAATTCTCCACATTTTCCACACTTGAATCCATAATTATGGGGCAAAAGTACTAAAAAACAAGTAACGAAACAAACTTCCTCACGTTCTTTATATTACTTTTAACCTACTTTACCATATTCACGGAACAAAAAAAAAGAGTGCACTGTAACAAACAATGCACTCTTTTTTTATTATATCAATTCCTTATCCAGGAAATATTATCTGATGAACAGCAGCTCACGATACTTTGGCAAAGTCCAAAGTTCATCGGCAACGAGGAGTTCAAGCTTGTCTATCTGATAACGGATTTCCTCCATCTTTGGAGCTACTGTGTCGTGATAAGCTACGGCCTTCTCGCGCTCGCTCTCTATCTTGTTGGCTACCTTGCGGGCATCTACCAATGCCTCCACACCACGCTCTATTGCCTCGGTGCGCTCAGCAATCTCACGGATAATCTTCACGTTGCGGGCAGTCAGCTTCTTGCCTTCCTCACCACCAAAGATGTGAATCATGCCCTCTACATTCTTTGCCAGACGGCTCTGATAGTGGGTAGCCACAGGGATGATGTGGTTCATGCTCAGGTCGCCCATTACACGAGCCTCAATCTGGATCTTTTTGGTATAGGTTTCCCACTTCACCTCGTTGCGCGCCTTCAACTCGCTCTCGCTCATCACGTTGGTCTTAGCAAACATCTCGATGCTTTCCTTGTCCAGATAACGGTCGAAGACCACTGGGCAGGATGCTTCGCAGTCCAGACCTCGCTTCTGAGCCTCTTCCTTCCACTCATCAGAATAGCCGTTGCCATCGAAGCGGATAGGCTTGCAGGTCTTGATATCCTCGCGTACAATATCTATAATAGCCGATGTCTGGTCCTCGCCCTTGGCAATCAAGGCATCCACACGAGTCTTGAATTCTTCGAGAGCCTCAGCCACAGCTGCATTCAGCACGATAAGAGATGATGCACAGTTGGCCTCACTACCCACAGCACGGAACTCAAAGCGATTGCCGGTAAAAGCAAAAGGTGAAGTACGGTTACGGTCGGTATTATCAATCATCAGCTCTGGAATCTCAGGAATATCCAGTTCCATTCCCTTCTTGCCTGCCAATGCAAAGAGTTCCTCCTTATCTGCCTTTTCTATATGGTCCAAGAGATCAGTGAGCTGCTTGCCCAAGAAAGAGGAGATGATGGCAGGTGGAGCTTCGTTGGCACCCAGTCGATGGGCATTGGTTGCACTCATAATAGAAGCCTTCAGCAGACCGTTGTGCTTATACACACCCATCAGGGTTTCCACGATGAACACTACAAATCGGAGGTTATCCTCAGGAGTTTTGCCTGCCGCATGAAGCAGAACACCAGTATCAGTGCAGAGGCTCCAGTTGTTGTGCTTACCCGAACCGTTGACGCCAGCGAATGGCTTCTCGTGCAAGAGAACACGGAAACTGTGCTTATGTGCCACACGCTTCATCAAACTCATCAGGAGCATGTTATGGTCAACGGCAAGATTGCACTCCTCATAGATAGGCGCCAACTCAAACTGGTTAGGAGCCACCTCGTTATGGCGGGTCTTACAAGGAATACCGAGTTCGAGTGCCTGGATTTCCAGATCCTTCATGAATGCCTGCACGCGCTCAGGAATAGTTCCGAAATAGTGGTCGTCCATCTGCTGATTCTTGGCAGAATCGTGCCCCATCAGCGTACGTCCGGTAAGCATCAGGTCAGGGCGTGCCGAATAGAGACTTTCATCCACAAGGAAATATTCCTGTTCCCATCCCAAGTTGGTCTGCACCTTCTTCACCTGAGGATAGAAGTAATGACACACTTCGGTAGCTGCCTCACTCAGTGTATGGAGCGAACGGAGCAGTGGAGCCTTATAATCGAGGGCCTCACCTGTATAAGAAATAAAAATGGTAGGGATACAGAGCGTATCGTCGATGATAAAGACTGGCGAAGTTGGGTCCCAGGCAGAATAACCTCTGGCCTCGAAAGTGTTGCGAATTCCGCCATTAGGGAACGAACTGGCATCAGGCTCCTGCTGAACAAGCAACTTGCCTGAAAATTCCTCTATCATACCACCCTTGCCGTCGTGCTCCACAAAAGCATCATGCTTCTCTGCAGTACCCTCGGTAAGAGGCTGAAACCAGTGCGTATAATGAGTTACCCCGTTTTCTTCTGCCCAAAGCTTCATGCCCGCAGCCACAGCATCAGCGATGGAACGATCCAGACGATTACCATTATCAATCACATCGATGAGTTTCTCGTAAACATCAGATGGGAGATACTTGTACATCTTCTGGCGGTTGAATACATACTTGGCGAAGTATTCCGAAGGGCGAACCTTGGGAACTTCCACCTCTACAGGTCTTTTCTTAAAGGCCTCGGCTACAACCTCAAATCTCAAATTAGCCATTCTTTTATCGTATTTATAAGTTTGCGGGTGCAAAGTTAGTAATTTTTTGGCAAAACACTAACATTTTGCTCACATTTTATGCAAATTTCAAACTTATATCAAATAAAATCACATCTTTATATATATTAGACAACCTTATCTGAATAAAATGAGACGATGAAACTATATATAATAAGGTAATGATACACTATATATTATAAGGTGACAAATTTGAATAGGAAAATAAGCATTTTAGAGTTACATATTTTTCCCCATTTTCTTCTTTTTTTCTCCTAAAAAAGATTTAAAAAACGCCTTTTTACTCAATATTGCGGTATAAGGTAGAATAATGGGGAAAAATATGTAATGGAATTCCTTCTTTTTTTATTAACTTTGCACCGACAATAAAAGAATGATGAACAACAGACTAACAAGTTATCAGCTGCAAGACTTTGCAGAAGAAGACGGCAATTCGGTTTTTTCCGACCCGGATTATGTAGTAGCATCTCCCCTGCTGCTATTTCCCGACGAAGAAGAAAGCATCAAGGTCAATTTCCTGATGATGCTCTTCTGTCTGGACGGCAATCTGTGCCTGAATTTCGACGACCGCAAGATAGAACTCTTTGCCGGCGACCTGCTGCTTGTTCCTCCCAATGTCATCGTTCACAGCATCCGCAAGAGCGAGAGGTGCCTCATCACGATGGTAGGCTATTCCCTCTCGGCAGTACGCCGTCTGCTGACGAGCAACCGAGATGCATGGATTATGTTCAATGCTCTCAACCAGAAACCGTTGATATCTTACAACCAGAAGATCATCCACAATTTCATCAGTACGTTCGTCAACATTCTGCGTTTCCGCAGCAATCGGCACGACCACTACTGCAACGAGCTGAAGGAAAGTCTGATGGCGAGTATCTTCTTCTATGTAATCAACGACATTCATGTGCCTGCCTACGACAACGTGATTACCACGCAGCACAGGCACAGTGCCGACAGGATTTTTCTGGAGTTCTCCAATGCCCTGGCAGTTGACAACGGTTGCCATCGCACCGTGGCCTATTATGCTGATAAGCAATGCGTGAGTCCGAAATATCTCTCGAAGATTGTCAAGCAGTACACGGGAAAGCCTGCCATCGGCATCATCCTGGAACATGCAGTAGATAAGATCAGGGCTGAGTTGAAATACACCGATATTCCCATCAAGGAAGTAGCCGAAAGGTTCGGGTTCGACGACTATGCCTCGTTCTGCAAATTCGTGAAGACCCACATCGGATGCAGTCCGCAGAACTGCCGGAACAGTTGACTGAGTCTTACAGGAAAACTGAAAGGGAACTATCAGAAAGGCTGAAAAGGTCTGACAGAAAGACTATCGGTTTCATTGCTGCGACAAAATTAGAATTGATTCAACAAAAATAAATCAGTTAAATAAATACATTATTTATAGTTAAAAAATAAATCATTAATACTAACGACTATGCGCGTAATTATTGAAAAAAATTATGATGAGCTGTCACGTTGGGCAGCCAATCACGTAGTAGAGACAATCAACAAGTTCGCTCCAACAGCAGAGCGTCCATTCGTACTTGGTTTGCCAACTGGTTCATCCCCAATGGGTATGTATGCAGCGCTCGTAGAGGCTGTCAAGGAAGGCAAGGTATCATTCAAGCACGTCATTACTTTCAACATGGATGAATACGTAGGTTTACCAGAGTCTCATCCTGAGAGCTACCACTCATTCATGGCAAAGAATCTGTTCGATCACATTGATTGCCCTAAGGAGAACATCAACATTCTCAATGGTAATGCAGAAGACCTCGAAGCTGAGTGCGAGCGCTACGAGCAGAAGATCAAGGCTGCAGGCGGTATCGACCTCTTCATTGGCGGCATTGGTCCTGACGGTCACATCGCCTTCAATGAGCCTTACTCTGCACTCACTTCACGCACTCGTGTGAAGACTCTCACCACCGACACCCGCATCGCCAACTCACGCTTCTTCGGCAATGATCCGGAGGCAGTTCCTGCTTTGGCTCTTACCGTAGGTGTAGGCACCGTGATGGACGCAAGAGAGGTGATGATTCTCTGCAATGGCCACAACAAGGCACAGGCTCTCCACGCTGCCATCGAAGGTCCTGTTACACAGGCTTGGACCATCAGCGCACTCCAACTCCACAAGCACGGCATCATCATCTGTGATGAAATGGCTACAGACGAATTGAAAGTGGGAACCTACCGCTACTTCAAGGATATCGAGAAGAACAATATCTAAAAGACCCCTCGACCGAGAAAATTCCAACAGACCGAGAAAATTCCAACATTATCAATATATTACATTACATAAATATATTACGTTATGAGATTAAATCTTAGTTCACAAATCGTACTCAACAAGGTACCTGTGGAATTCTACAAGCCTAAGACGACCGTGGAATACTCCGAAATCTCCCGCATGGAGAAAATTCATACCGATATCTTCGCATCTGTAAGCGAAGGCTGTAGTCATATTGCCGACTGCATTGAGAAGGGCATTAAGGCTGCCCAGCACGAAGGCAAGTATTATGTGATGGCATTGGGCACAGGCCTCTCTGTCAATCCTGTATATGATGAATTGGTAAGCCGCTACGAGAAGAAGAAACTGAGTTTCCGCAATGTAGTAGTTTTCAATGCCTATGAGTATTACCCACTCCGCAAGGACAGTTCTATCCGCAGCATCAACCAGCTCAAGGAGCATTTCCTCGACCACGTGGATATTGCAGAACAGAATATCTTCACCCTCGATGGCAACATCGCACAGGAGGCTGTACAAGACACCTGCCGCCTCTATGAGCAGCGCATCAAGACCTTCGGCGGTCTCGACGTTACTATCCTCGGCATCGGCCGCATGGGTAATATCGCAGCCAACGAACCGGGTTCAAGCATCCAGTCGCTCACCCGTATCATCCTCATCGGCAACATGTCACGCGAGGAGATGGAAAACAGCTTCAAGACCAAGGAGCAGGTTCCTCCATGTTCACTCACTATGGGTGTTGGCACTCTCCTGACAGCCAAGACTGTATTCCTGACAGCATGGGGCGACGAAAAGTCTGAGATTATGCAGAAGGTGATAGAGGGCAACATCACAGATACCCTGCCTGCTACTTTCCTGCAGACTCACCCAAACGCACAGGTGGTATTGGATTTGAGTGCAGCTGCCCATCTTACCCGCATTGAGCACCCTTGGTTGGTTTCATCATGCGAATGGACAGACAAGTTGGTACGTTCTGCACTGGTTTGGCTCTGCCAGAAGATTAACAAGCCAATCCTGAAGTTGACCAACAAGGACTACAATGAGAATGGTCTGAGCGAACTGTTGGCTCTCTATGGTTCTGCATACAATGCTAATATCAAGATTTTCAACGACTTGCAGCATACCATCACCGGTTGGCCTGGTGGCAAACCTGACGCAGACGATACCTATCGTCCAGAGCGTGCCAAACCATATCCAAAGCGTGTCGTAGTGTTCTCTCCACACCCAGACGATGACGTTATCTCTATGGGCGGAACCATCCGCCGTCTGGTTCAGCAGCACCACGACGTGCATCTGGCTTACGAGACATCCGGCAACATCGCAGTAGGTGATGAGGAAGTAACACGCTTCATGCACTTCATCAATGGTTTCAACCAGCTCTTTGCAGAATCCAAGGACAGCATCATCGCCAACAAGTACAAGGAGATCAAGAAATTCTTTGCCAACAAGAAGGAGGGCGACTTCGATACAAGAGACATTCTTACTATCAAGGGTCTTATCCGTCGTGGCGAGGCACGTATTGCTTGTACCTATAATGAGATTCCGCTGGATCATGTCCACTTCCTCGATCTTCCATTCTATGAAAGCGGTAAGATAGAAAAACTCCCTATGACCGAGAAGGACGTAGCAGTAGTAAGACAGTTGCTGCAGGAGGTGAAGCCTCATCAGATCTATGTAGCTGGCGACTTGGCAGACCCTCACGGCACCCACCGCAAATGTACTGACGCCGTATTGGCTGCCATCGACCTCGAGAAGGAGGCAGGCGCAGAGTGGCTGAAAGATTGCCGCATCTGGATGTATCGTGGAGCATGGGCAGAATGGGAGATTGAGAACATCGAGATGTGTGTTCCATTGAGTCCAGAGGAATTGCGCGCTAAGCGTAATTCTATCCTGAAGCACCAGTCTCAGATGGAAAGTGCTCCTTTCCTCGGCAATGACGACCGTCTCTTCTGGCAGCGTGCGGAAGACAGAAACCGCGCTACAGCCCAGTTGTATGATAACTTGGGGCTTGCTTGCTATGAGGCGATGGAGGCATTCGTAGAATATAAACCTTTATAATCTGATTCAGATTCCATAACTGAATATATCTTAAGAGCCCTCAGCTGAATTTCAGCTGGGGGCTCTATTTTTAGGCACTGATTACGCGGTTCTTTTGGGATTATCTCCTCGTCAATCCTGGTTGTCACGAGGCTATAAAACTGGTTATGCCATGCGTTGGGGTCAGAATACTTCTTGGAAGCACGACTTCCTAACTGCATTGAGGGAGCCGTGAATATATCTAACTGAGGATTCGGATCTGTCTTTTTAAACATAATATTTCTGTTTTATTGATGTAAAGATACGAAAGACACTCCAGATAACGGCATAAATCAGAGATTATTTTCGTGAAATATAAACATTTTAAACAGGCCTTACTTTTTAAAGTGGGCTCAGTTTATTATCAGTTCTAAGGGATAGTTGAAAGGATGAAATAGAAAGGTAACTACAAGGCGTTCTATAGCCAAATCGAATGGAAATTGCTCGATTTGGCTATAGTATAACCTATTCTTTAGCCAAATCGAGCTAAAATTCATCGATTTGGCTAAAGAATCCTTGCTTTTCTCGGATAATTATCTTATATTTGCACCATCATTAAAGTTAGATTAAAAAGGTATGGAGCAAATTATCGGACGAAAGAAAGAAATCGAGCTGTTGACAGAATATTATCATTCTGGCAAAGCTGAGTTTGTGGCTGTATATGGCAGGCGTCGTATCGGCAAGACTTATCTTGTGAGAAATCTCTTCCGTGATAAGTTTGCCTTTGATATGTCTGGGTCTATAGAGGCACCAGCTGAGGCGCAACTCTCTAATTTCGGGTTTTCGCTGAGGGAATATGGAGATTCCAAACAGCCTATTCCTACGAATTGGACAGAGGCTTTTGAGGCATTAAAACAGTTGTTAAAGGCAAAAATGAAAGGAGAACGACTCGTTGTTTTTATCGATGAACTACCATGCTTGGATACGCCGAAATCTGGTTTCCAACAGGCTTTTGAGCACTTTTGGAACGGATGGGCAGCTTACCAAAGTGAAATCATGCTTATCGTTTGTGGCAGTGCCACCTCGTGGATGATAGCTAATCTGATAGATAGTCATGGTGGGCTTCATAATAGGATAACGCACGAGATGTATCTTGCTCCTTTTACTCTTCGTGAGACGGAACTGCTGCTACAAGCTTATGGATTCTCATGGACTCGCATTTCTATCCTTCAGATATATAGCATCCTTGGTGGGGTGCCTTATTATCTCAGTTTGTTGGATAAAAAGCAAGGTGTGGAAGGGAATGTCGACAGATTGTTTTTCTCATCCCACGCTGAACTGAAGCGAGAATATGGAAGACTATATTCGTCCTTGTTTAGAAATTCTGAGGCCTATATGCGTGTCATAGAGGTACTTGCTTCATGCAGACAAGGTATGACCCGAAAGGAAATCATGGAGAAATTGAAGCTGAAATCGGGTGGAACTTTGACAAAGGTTCTTAGTGACTTGATAAATTGCGATTTCGTAAGAGGGTATAATACCAGGGATAAGAAGATAAAGCAGAAAGATCAAATCTTTCAGCTCACCGACCTCTATACATTATTTTATATGACGTTTTGCCATCCTGGTACGACGGACACGGGATATTGGACTCACTTGATGGGAAAACCTCGTCAAAATACTTGGTATGGCTTGGCTTTTGAGCGAGTTTGTATGTTGCATATTCCTCAAATCAAGCATTTCTTGGGGATAGACCAAATCCATACCGAGTATTATTCTTGGCGAAGTAAGGTTTCAAAGCCAGCTGCGCAAATCGACTTACTGATAGAACGTGCCGATAATCTCGTGAATCTATGCGAAATCAAGTATTCGCAGATGCCTTACACGATCACTAAGGAGGAGGATATGCGCATTCGTAATCGTATGGCTGATTTCGTGGCAGAAACAGGGATAAAAAGTGGTATTATCACAACGATGATTACTACTTTTGGCGTGCGCCTTACACAGTATGCAGCCTTGGCTCAAGTACAAATTACAATGGACGACCTGTTCGGACAAAGTCGTATAAACAAATGAGGGTGCGTCACAGACTTATGACACACCCTCTTTCAAATTGCTTTTTCTTATTCCTTGGGACCACCATCGTCGTATCATAGATAAGTGCAAGGGCAATATGGATAAGGCTTTGTTCTTTGTAAGAATATGACGAGCATGACATTGAGGAAGAACCACCATTTCAAGACCGATATAGACAATCCTACCATTGGCTTGCTTATCTGTAAGGACAAAGACAACGTAGTGGCTAAATATGCCTTGGAGTCATACAAGGAACCAATGGGTATATCGGAATATCAGCTCTCCAAACTCTTCCCGAAAGACTTCAAATCATCTATGCCGACTATCGAGGAATTGAAAAAGGGGTTGAAAGATAACCAAAAGTAGCGGAACTGTTTTTGCATGAACAAAGAAGAAATAAAACAAGAACCTAATGATGGACTGATAGCTCGCATATTAGGAGGATGCTTCAACTGCTTGGATTGCCATAGACTAAAATATCGCCTTTTGGATGGAAACTTTTTATAGTATAAGTCATTTTCCTCTTCCCTATTTTTGAATCTTCAAATTTAGGGAAATAAAAGAGTGAGCAAGTTACATATCTGATACTAACAAGTAGTGAGAGTGTTAAAAGTGGGGCTGATAGAGATGAAAAACCGAATTTTGTATCGTTGTTTGGAAACAAATCATTATCTTTGTACCATAATTCAAAACAAAATGGGCATCAACAAGCTAAAAGTGGTGTTGACAGAAGAAGCACAAGCCTTTTTGGATGCGCAGCCATTCAAAGCTCAGCAGAAGATATACTACAACATCTTCAAGGTTGAGGAAGGAGTGATGAAAGTTGACATCTTCAAGAAACTGGAGAATACCGAGATATGGGAGTTTCGCACTCTCTACAACGGTATATGCTACAGGCTTTTCTCCTTTTGGGATACTGAGGAAGAGACTTTGGTTATTGCCACACATGGCATAGTCAAGAAAACTCAAAAAACACCTTTAAAGGAGATTGCCAAAGCAGAAGAGATAAGAAAAGAGTATTTTAACAATAAAAAGAAATAGCATTATGGCACAGATGAAATTGATACCAGCAGACAATATGAAAGATAAACTTTGGGGTAAAAGAGGTACACCAGAGCGCGAAGCCATGGAAGCCAAGCTCAAAGAAGATGTGAACGCCTATATTGTAGGCGAAGCCATACGCAAGGCTCGATTGGCACAAAACCTCACACAAGAACAGCTTGGTGAGCGTATCGGGGTGCAGCGTGCTCAGATTTCAAAGTTGGAGAAAGGTACAAGTGTTATCACATTACCAACCATGAGCCGTGTGTTTCAAGCATTGGGTATTGCAACAGCCACTCTTGATTTGGGTATTGCAGGCAAGATTGCGTTGTGGTAAGATGACGGTTAGATTGTGTAATCTTGGTAGGATTATATAAGAGTGATACTATTGCGTTGATACCCAACAATGGAACTTTTTGCTGACTTTGCAAGGCAATGGTGAAAGTTCGGAAACGAATAGCAACAGTTCGAAACATATTCCTTGCACAACAGAAATGTTGCAGACATAAAATCCCCTTACCCCACAAAGCGACTTGAGGTAATACGCCGGTTTAACCAGAAAAGCATTTTTTTAACCAAAGTCAGTCTGGAACAGGTTGGCATAAGCATAGTTATCTGAGTAAATGTTCAATACGTGCCTGCGTGACGTCTTAATCCATTTTGGAAGTTTCGTTCATGTCATCGTAGATGCGTTCCTTGCCACTACAAAGATATACGCACATCAGAGAGCGTAGGATTTTACTATATTGATAACCAAACATTGTGCATCTCAATCCCAAGGTGGCATCTATGGTTTGAACTAAAAGAGCATCAAATGTTCCGCAAGTTGCGGAACAATCTAAAAATCGTCCGCAGTTTGCGGACGATTTCAAATTGCTTTTTCTTATTCCTTGGGCCCATCATCGCCGTATCATTGACAAATGTAAGGATGATATGGACAAAGCCCTGTTCTTTGCAAGAAAGACATGGGAAAATAACTCTTTTTATCGTTCAAGATTTCCACAAAGGTTGTTCTTTCCAATTCTCAGGAAATCCCATAGCAACAATATCAATATTTGGATATTCTTCCAACAGAACATTTATCTTATTGCGGAAAGTATTCGATGGATTGATAATGTTCAAGAGATACTGAATTTACTTTCAGTAAAGGATACCAATAGCCACTCAACCTATAATAACTGACATTTTGCAAAATGCAGTTAGCCCGTACTTCATCCTCGAAATACATACCTCTTTGTTTCAACAGAGCAATTTGCTCATCAAAACTTTTTTGCTCCTTTGGATATGCAATCTTATTCATAAGCATACAAAAAAAAGACTCACCCTGAGCGCGCTGTTCTAAAGGGAAGCGGGGTGAGTATGTTGCTGCAAAGGTATAAATTTTATTCGAAACAACAAAACTTTTTCGCAAAAAGTTTCTCAAAAGTTATGTAAAGGGGCACAATTAGAAGGAAGAAGTTTATGTTTGCAGCCATGATTATGGTTTCAGAAAGCAACTATCATGTAAAGCCACTACTCTTCCTCCGCTGAGTCATAGCAACTATCAGCGAATCCATCATCAAAACTGGCATCATACCCTTCTTCACACCCCTTCCTTTTCTTCACCTTATATATCGAAGTTCCCATGCGTAACTGGATGAAATTCATACGCAGCCCCAAAGCAATCGCCACCGAAGTGCATTCCACAAATCCGATAAATTCTTTAGTAACACCATGATTATTTTCCAAACAATGCCTTCAGAACCATCTTGCCGATTTTTCTTTCCAATCCAGCCTTTGAGGTTGGAATACCCGTTTCACGAGCAAATTTCTGTTTTGCTTGCGTGATACCTAAAGCCCGATTTAAGGAGAAACTTAACCCAGGAATACCCAAATGATTTTTTCTTACCATAGATCTATCCCATTTTATGATTTAGTCCTTTCAATATAAGCCAAATGCCCCAAACAACAGCTCCCCAAAAGATAAATGTACCCCCTGTGATTACTGTCAAAGCAATTCCACCTACAGCCCACAATAATCCATATCCTAATTCCTTATTGCCAGCTTCTTGCTTTTCTTTTATTTCTTGATTTTGTAAATTTTCAACCACAGTAGAAGCGTCTTCTACCTCAACACCTTGTCTTATCAGTTCGTCTCTAACTTGTTCCCAACTAAGTTTTTGATTCGTATATAAATCAATTGCATAATCATACACTTGATTTACATAATTTTGAATTTCCTGTTGAGTTGGTTCTTCTTGTTTTTCTAATTCTATCATAATACAAATCGTTTTTTAGAGTTGCGCCATCACAACATTTATGTAATAACGCAACTCCTTCTATTTTATTTTAGATTTTCTTCAACAAACTCCAGATTTCACGAATCCAAAGCACAAGTGAAGAACCAACGATGATGATTACCCAATCCTCAAACTTCAGACCAGTAACATTGAAGAAATTCTGTAAGCCCGGAATCTCTACCATAGCAATCTGACCAGCCAAAATGATAGTTGCAATAATCAACAAGCCCTTGCATCCCTTGAAATGAAGCGCACTCTTACCTGTCTCAAATGCTCTTGCACAGAAGAGATAGAAGAAGTGAGTCATCACGAAGATGGTGAAGAATAAGGTCAACTCGTAAGGAGTAAGACCATCAGATGCACCTAACTGAACGTTGAGTAAATCTGTTAACTGCGTAATATTCGAATGCTCAAAGACATAAAGTAATACTAGCAGCAACACAAAGAAGAATCCACCAACGCCCAAGATGTTCTGATACATCGCCTTATTCAGGATAAAGGCATTTCTATCTCTTGGCTTATCTTTCATCACGCTCTCTGATGGAGGCAAAGATGCCAATGCCATTGCAGCAAAAGTATCCATAATCAAGTTTACCCAAAGCATCTGAGTTACAGTAAGCGGACTTTCCTCGCCCATAAATGCGCCAAAAAGAACGATAAAGCAAGCTGCCACATTCACAGTCAACTGGAAGAGCAAGAAACGTTGGATATTCTGATAAAGTGAACGTCCCCACATCACCGCCTTACCAATACTACTAAATGAGTTATCGATAATGGTAATATCAGATGCCTCCTTTGCTACAGAAGTACCATCACCCATAGACAAACCAACATGAGCAGCCTTCAAAGCAGGGGCATCGTTGGTTCCGTCACCAGTAACAGCAACGACTTGGTTCTTCCTTTGCAAAGCCTCAACTAATCGTTTTTTATCCATAGGACGAGCACGAGAGATTATCTTCAAATCTAAGACTCTCTTATCCAACTCTTCGTCAGAAAGAGCAGCAAACTCTGGACCAGTAATAATATTCTTATCACCATCCTTTGCTGTCCACAGACCAATTTGGCGACCGATTTCCTTAGCTGTACCAGGAGTATCACCAGTAACAATCTTCACATTAATACCGGCATTCATACATTCTGCGACGGCTGCAGGAACATCCTGACGAACAGGGTCACTGATAGCCACAACACCCATAAAGGTCAAATTATCAGCCACAACCTTACCATCCTTGAATACGTCAGCCTTACTATCAATTATTTGATAAGCTAAGCCGAGGGTACGCATAGCTTGGTTCTGATATTCAACCAACTGATTCTCAATATCAGTTTTAGAAACATTGTTCTCGATATTCTTGCACAAACCACTTACAATTTCAGGAGCACCCTTGACATAGAGAATTGTCTTGCCTTCAAACAAGGAAGACTTAACAATTGTTGCCATATACTTACGCTCCGTAGAGAAAGGCAACTCCTCCAAAACCTCAGCAGACTCACGTAGATTCAGATAATCAACGCCAGCCTTCTTGAGCCAAAGAAGCAAAGCACCCTCCGTAGGATTACCCAAGACTTTTACAGCCTCTGCATCTGAATAATCCAAAGAAGCCGTAGAATTGACAGCGATACCTTCCTCTATCAACAGACTTTCCTTATCATTGCCCAACGTCTGAACAGAAAGACCATAGAAATTGGTATCATGCACTTGCATCTGATTTTGTGTTAAAGTACCAGTCTTATCGGTACAGATAACAGTCGTAGCACCCATCGTCTCACAAGCATGCATTTTACGAACTAAATTGTTGGTCTTCATCATTCGAGTCATACTATAAGCCAAGCTCAGAGTAACAGCCATTGGCAAACCTTCTGGTACAGCCACAACGACAAGAGTCACAGCAATCATCAAGGTATCCAACGTGTATGTAATCAACTTAGCAATTTGTTCACCTGGCATCAAAGTATCATGGAAATAGACTACCATACCCATCAATATCACGAAATAGCCAATGATTGATGGAACAACAGCCTTCCAACTCCAATCGTCAAACTTTTTAATAACCATCCAGAAGAATATAGCTGTAGGAATGGCCAAGGTCCAGACAACAGGATTCCAATTGAAGAACACCATCAGTTTGAGAACGATAATAAGCGCAGCGAAAATATAACTCAACTTGGTTATCAAGTCTGCCAATCCATCCAACTGTTCATTTAATGGTGTGCGAACACTATCATCTATCTGGGCAGCCTCAAAGACTTTACCATTTTCCGTTTTGTCGCCAACTGCCAAAACTTGGAAGATACCATGACCTTCCATCACCTTTGTTCCGCGCATCACATGGTTAGAAGGAAATGTTGCATCCTTATCAAACTCCTGTTCATGAATTGTCTTATGGCAAATAGGCTCACCAGTCAAAGAAGACTCATCAACATTCAAGGTAACCGCCTCTAAAAGTTCACCATCAGCAGGAATCTCCTCACCTGTATTTAACACGACAATATCACCAACAACTACATCTTTCTTCTTGACAGAAGTTGTGTTTCCATTTCGGATTACCTCTACCATTTCGTCGTCATTAACTTGGTTGAGAACCGAGAACTGCTTATCAGCCTTTAACTCAAAGATAAAGGCGATACCAGTGGCAAGCAAGATAGCCACAAAAATACCAACTGGCTCAAAGAATGTCTCGGCACCTTCATGCAATCCCCAAAACTCATAGCAAGAAATGCCGATTGACAACACTCCGGCTATCAGCAAAATGATAATAAGAGGATCACCAAACTTCTCTAGGAATTGTTTCCATAGAGGTTCTTTCTCAGGTGGTGTCAAGATATTGGCACCATGTTTACTACGGCTTTCGAGCACTTGGGCATCGGTTAAGCCTGTGTAATGATGTTTCTTTTCCATTTTTTATATTTTATCTATTACTTTCAAACTCTTTTGCAGAAATGCTTGGTCCTAATCCACTACCATATGAAGACAACTGAAAGCTCATTCTTCCTTCAGAGCGTCTCGTACTTGTACATGTAACCGAAAACGTTCCTGCATTATGATATGATACACTTCTTCCATTTACAGCTTTAATCTTCAATTTATAATTAGCACTCTTAGCAAAAGTTTCGACCCTGCTAGAATGTGCTGGTAGATATACCACGGAGTATAATCCTCCATAAATTCCAAGAATCTTCAAAGTCATAGTATAACTAGATTGATTCGTGAAAGTCATAGTTGCATATGACGATTGCATAGCAGAACTATTTCTTCCAAAATCAAACTGGGCTTTCATTGGCAATAATACGAAAATACCAAGAAGTAACATTAATAATTTCTTCATTATATTTCATTTTAAATTAAACACTTACCTTACTAAAGGCACTATTAAACTGAGCCATTTTTACTCTTTCAGCTCCTTTTATAGCCAATTCATAATCACATTCTTCATCTCCCATCTTACTCGTAACAACAAAGAGCTCCAAACTCATCAACAATAGAAAGAAGATCACATAAAAGATACCAGCAACAGTTCTTGTTGTCACTATAGATACCATAGCCTCTAATTCTTCCAAGAAACCAACATTGGCTTGGCATTCTTTTCTAGTATCTTCTTCAACTGTCAATTTCTTTTTGTTCAAATCATTCTCTTGTAAAACGATCTGCTTGATCTTTTCATTATTTGCAGCAATAGCTATCTGCTTTGGATTAGCTACTTGATTTGTCGTCACTGATGGATTATTCACAACCTTAATCTTTCCATTGACTACAAGACGATCCTGACTATTAGTGACAGACTTTTGAATAATCCAAGGATGAGCATTAACATCTGCCTGCAATTCTGAATTAACCTTATTCAAAGAATCTTTTTCTATCTGAAACGCCATCAGTTTACTATCTATGTTGCTGACTCTCTTCTGAGTAAGATCAGCAGTCTGCAATTCTATCGTATCAGCCATTTGCTTGTCAATATCCTTTCCAAACATCGTTTGATCAAAGATAGAAGAACCTACAATTGCCATTATTATTGCTATAACCAATCTAAACGTAGCTAACTTTTTAGTAGGATGCAACGCCAAAAGAATTTGGCGTTCAATCATAACCACAATCGTTACAAATACCAAAGATACCAAAATGCAGCCCCAAATAGGAAGACCAATATATCTCTGAGCGAAACAAAAGCCAGTAATGCTCCATACTATCATAAGAATAAGCAATGCTGATGTATATTTACTCAATTGGGTCTTACTTGCCTCAGAACACTGACTCAATACACTAGAGCTCCAACCTGTCAACTTGCATCCTAATTTAATCCACCAATTCATATGCTATTAATTTTATGAGTTCAACTTCCAATTATGCAATAGCTTGCTTTGCTGCTACATTATTATTAGGCACCTGCGGCACAACAGAACCTTTAGCACCACTTAAAGCGATAGTTGCAATACCTCTCAAGAATCCACAATCATACGATTGCAAAGGAATTGATACCTCATTTGCATTATTACGAAAATCTATCTCTAATTGCTTTAACTCTTCCTTATGAGAATTAATAAGAGACATCGTCTTCTCTATCTCGGCAACTGTTGTCAGTAAACCTGCAGCATTGCAATTATCTATACGGACTTGCAAATCTTGCTTCATCACATCATAGTTGAGGTTGACTTCTCTGAACACCATGAGTATCTTATTACGAATGAGACTCATATTTAAATCACGGAAAGCCAAATCACTCTTGACCATAGCATCAGCAAAGCCCTTATCCTCATAATTCTTATGAAGATAACCATAGATAACATCTATAGGCCAACCTGTAGCATAAGAAACTGTCAACGGCTTATTAACATTCGAGTCTTCAGCCTTAACAGGTGCTACACTTTCAACCTCCTCTTTTGCTTCAGAAGGTTCTACTACTGGCAGTGAAACGGTAGCTGCGCTCTCGTTATCACTCTTCTTGTTGAGAAAATTAAAGAATCCCATAATCTTTATTTTTAATTGTTATTATTTTTATTTTCTGGTGCAAAGGTATTGCTTTTCTTTCAACAAGACCGAGATTCTCTAACGTTACACTCACTATATACTCTAAGGCTCTCACATTTGCTTGCAAGGTTATAAGCCATTCTTCATTGCCTCAATTTCGACTGATAATCAACGCTTTGCTTCAAATAGATCATCAAAAGCATCAAACCCAAGAACACCATAACAAGCGAAATAGCCCCTAAATCAGCAAAGGAGTCATATAACCCATGAACTATAGCAGGAATACTGATTGCAAGAACATATAATCCTCGTCTATACTTTGGATAGAGATGAGCAAACGACAAGAAATAACCTGCAATACCGCACCAACAAGCATGAAGGAACGGCAAACTTGTCAATCTTGCAATGTTCAGGAAGAACGAAACATCATACGTCTGCTCAGCATTTACAGTAATCTGATATTGAACTCCTTCAAAAACCCCAAAAGAGATTCCTGCCATCAAGCCATAAAACACCATCGTTTGAGGTATTAACGGTTCCTTTGCTTTCCTTAATATAATAAGGAGCGGTATCATCTTTCCTAATTCTTCCGTAAGTCCCACCCCGAAGACATAACCAAGTATGTTTAAAGGGAAAGCCACATCTGTAAAAGCATAGAAAGGATTGACTTTAGGTAAACCTAACAAATCCCATGCAACAAACACACAAAGTTGAGTCAAAAAGAATACATTCAAAGTTGTCTTCAACTTGACCTGATGGGTTTTAAAACAAGCATAGAAGAACAAGCCCCAAATTATTGAGAAATACAATGAGACCTCATAAAAAATGAAAAATCCACCTAATGGTATGGTTATGATAATCATTGGCAACAATCCCACTAAAGCCAAGATTAAGAATCGCTGATCTGAAAGGAATTGCTTGGAAAACAACTTGGCTTTCGGGAATATTAACTCCGAACCTATCGCAGCCAACTGTGCTAATACATTTCCTTTGTTTTGGACATGACTCTTTAAGTTAGCTTGTTTCAAATAAAAGCCAACTGTCCGTTCAAGGCTATCACCATCGGCTATAGCCTTGTCTTGTTTTAACACCTGCCCTTTGTTCACATACGAGAGTAACGTTTGCTCATCGTATGGTCCAAAGCGTTGATTATTTCGGATTACGCAAATGTTCATCATGCTTGTTTCTATACTTTTTCAAAAAGACTATTACGATATGTCTAATTGTCAAGATACATCCCATAACCAAAAGAAAAAACACCCAAAAGGCGCACCACTTTTCACCAAATAGCCAATATCCTATTCCAAGACACATTGTTAATTATTTATGAGTTGAACAACGATTAATCTACCACCTTGGCTCTTATCAAGCAAAATTTGTCTACCCTCAGTCAAAGGAACATATTCTCCGATTCCTATTGGCTTCTTATTGGTAGCATCATACATGTCTGGCAAACGGCGGTTGATGAGAATCCATTGATTCTGGAAGAAATGAAAGTCACCAACTGGCTTTTTATCCTCTGCACTTGTCTTCTCATTAGGAGAGAGCAAGTTGTTAGAATGCCATTTGTACAACGTTTGTTTATCATACACCATTAAACGGTAATTCTCTGAGATATACTTACCATGAGAAGGAGCATAATAGAAGTTGAGAATAGGCAATTGTCCCTTATATTCTGTGCCGCAGAAAGGACACTTAGGCTTAGTAGTATTATCAAAGACATACCAATGCCCTTCACATTTCGGGTTTTGACAAGGCTGAACCAAGTCGGCAGTCTTCACCAAAGCATCTTCCCACTCCGCAGCACTTGGACGAGCCGCAGGATTATGCAGTCCATCTATAAAAGCTCTATCAAACAACTTTTTTAGATAAGGACCACAAATCGTATAAGGCATCTTTGCAGGGTCACCTTGTGGCAACTGACTTTTATCCAAGTCCTGTGATTTCACTCGATTGGTCTTATCCGTAGGATGTTCTATAAACAAAGCCCTCTCGCCCATAGACAACTCTTCATCCTTGGCTGGGTCTATGTCCCAAACCTTACCACCACGTAGTGGATGGCGATATAGCAAGTACATGTAAATAAGGACAGCCAACGCATGACGGTCAGTATAGATACTTGGCAACTTTTTATTTGGGTCACCTACTTTCAAATGACGAGTAGCCATTACTTCAGGAGCGATGAAGTCAGGAGTACCAACAACTTCTGGTGGAAACTTGCCTGGTACGACCAAACTATCACAGTCTATCACACAAGCACTACCAGTTATCGGGTCTATCAAAACATTATTATATGACAAATCCGAATGAGCCAAGCCAGCTGCATGAAGTCTTCTGATAGCTCTCGCTATTTTGATGCAAAGATGCAAATGGGTAAGCCAATTGCCTTTTTGATCAGCTGGTATGAAACGATTTCTCAACTTTGCAGAGGCAAACCATTTTCCATTTTTTTCCTTTCCATCAAAAGGTCCTCCATTAAAGAAAAACTTCTTATCATAGAAAGGCATCACAATACCTGTCTTGCCGTTCCACTCAACCATTTTGGAAGGCCAAGGGAACAAGTTTTTCCAATATTGTCCATCAGGAGTATTCGTGAAAATTCGCTCTCTATATGTACCCACAATATTCTTTACTCGTTCTTTATCATTGACATTCAAAGGATCACGATAAAAAGCGACTACATACGTTTTATCTGTAGAGAAATAAACATCTTTGACACCACCCTGAGCCTTGATTTCATCATAAAACTCAACGGTTGTGCCATCAGATGCCTTTAATATTACTTTGTTTGCCATAATATACTTTTCTAATACAATATTGCAATAGTTCTATCATCATGGTTACCTGGTGACCAGAAGTCTAGCCAATTAAGAAGTTGTTCTTTGGCTGCTTCATTATCATCAGACAAATCCACCCCTTTTCCCTTTAAATCATTCCAAAGTGCATCCCATTTATCAGGATTATTCAAGTTTGCGTCTGTTTCAAACTTTGGGTCGCTTACGCCATCTGTCATCAAGAACAATGCAGTAAAGTCTGGAACTATATAAAAGCGAAGACGCTGGTATAAAGCTGTCGCATCCTTGAATATCTCTGGCATTGTCAAAAATCGAGTTTGACCAGCAAACTCTCCCTCATCAGGTACACCAAGTAATTTTACGGTATGCATCTCTTTGTCATAGAGACATATTGCACCATCGCCAACCCAAAAAGATGCAACAAACCAGCCATAACTAAACTTCTTGCAAATCGTCAACAATAAAGTCGTAGCAAAAATCTTTGTTGGTTGATTATGTGCAGCAGCCTCAGCATAAATTGCTTTTTGAGCACGAAAGGCAGCCGTACCAACAATCTTGTAGATATAATCCCCAACCATTTTACGAGCCTCGCTTTCGCTGTCTTCCTTAAACTGGTCATATGTATCTATCTCTTCTTCAAATTTCTTACTATCCAACAATTGCTCCTTGCAATAATCGACTGCCGTTTCACAAGCTATTCGAGAACCTTCACGAGAAAAGGGAGCAGAACCAGCTCCATCAGCAACAGCCATAATATACCATCCATTTTCAAGATGAGCCATTTTGAAATGGTCATCACGAGGTTTTGCTTCTTGGGCATGCGAACGGCCACGCTTGCTGGCAGCTACAATATCCTTTTGAGGAGCACCGTCATCCAGAGCCTCAACCTTCACATATTCACATTGTACATCTTCATTCTGATAACGTGGTTCAGGCATATTTTCCCAATCCACAGGTAAATTCTTCCACAATTTACGTGGGTCTTGATTGATGACAAAAGGAATCTTACGTTCTAAGACGGGTCTATCTTCTGGCAAGAATATACCTTTATATTTATAGCATAGCGTCAATTCAAATGTTGATTCAGCCGTTGCTGTACCACCATTACGTAATGGCTCTAAAGTTGGTAAACCACTAATAGTAAAACTATGTCCATCCTCTGCCACAGTTAGTGTCAAGCCATGCATTTCTTCTGATATGCCGCTTACTTCAACAAGCACCATATTTTCATCAGGAACGTTCACTGTCTGTGAATATTCCTTTCCTTCTTTAGCATTCGGTATCGAAAATGCTAAAGACTTTACTTTATTTTCTGCAACTAAAATATTGTCCATCAGATGTTCTTTATATTGATTCCACAATTTGTCTGAAAGGAACTTCAAGAAGTCTTCCACCTTCTCGTCGTTCTTCCCTTGACAAACTATATCTATTATCTTTTCTACATTCATAGCTTTATCCTCTTCCTCTTGTTATATCAGCTCCACCTGCAGCAATCTCACCCAAAGAGCCTTCCATGCCACACCAAGGGCAAGCTGTCGTATTTCCATCTGAACACATAATTTTACCACATTCACAGACCACTACACCTAATTGTGCGCCACAACAAGGACAGGTTGGCACACCACGCAAAGCTGTAGTATTGATACTCTGGTTAGAATTTCCATCAGACAAGCTTTTATATGTTTCTTCATCTATAGGATAAGCACCAACCAACTTAAACTCATTCTTCAATAAGCCAAGGTTTCCGTAATCCACGTCCTTGTACTCTGCCATTCGTTTTGCATATTTTACGAGATAAGTTTTCTTGGTATTGGAGCATTTGCCTACCAACACTACAAAATTCTCATCTATGATACAAGGCTTAGAAGTATCTACCTTTTCGAGATTTATACCAGATGTAGGTGCCAACTTTACTTCATCATCACCCATATCCGTCACAGAAACGCTTGTTGCCTTGATGGAAGCAGTAACCCATTTGAAGAATGACTTGAACGAAATTTCATCAGTATTATTCAAACGAAGCACATTATCTGATATTTGTCCCAGCAACTGCGTATTCGCATTATCACCGATAGATATTGCTACAATATTAGCTGAATGACGATACTTCTGATTCCAACGAGTGAAAGCAGGAGTTGGATCATCTGTAGGAGTTCCATCTGTAAAGAGGAAAATGATTGGTTTCCAATCACCTTTTTTCTCCAAGGTTGTCTTCACTAACGACTTGTCCATATCATCCATCAAAAAGTTAAGAGCAGCACCTAAAGACGTACCTCCACCAATAGGAAACGTTGGAGGATAGAATTTATACAATTCCGTCAAAGGCGTTACACTTTTTGCTTTACCAGCAAAAGCTATCACTGATATATATGCTGTTTCAAGAGCATACGGATCGGTACGCAATTCTTGAACTATCATTCTCATACCATCCTGCACTTGCTGGATTGGCTCTCCAACCATTGACTCTGATACGTCAACGAGGAAATATATAGGTAATCTTCTCATTGTTTTATCGTTATTAAATTGATAATTCTATTATTCTTGGTGGATTTTCCAATACTTTTCTTTTGAGAGTATTGTCCATATCAAACATATCTTGCACTATTTCAACACTATCAAAACTATCCCAAGGATAAATATTTTTTGTTAATTTTTCATATGCTACCTTTTTAGCAAAATTACCATGTAAAACAAATATTTTTTTATATATGATTTTACATTTAAAAATTAAACTATTAAAACGAAAGATATCAGAAGGAGTTCCCTTTGTGATTATTAGTAATATATCACCATGATAACCATTTATCACATACTCTATCGCTTTACCTAAGCACTTTGGCCCATGTCCATGGAACTCAAAAAAAAGAGGCTGTATCATCCCCATTTCCAAATCAATCCCTCTTGGCTTTTCTTTTCTAATATATGCCAATTCATGGCGAGATATAACCTCATTAAGATCTGAATTCTATAGAATCATGTGAATCCTATCTTTGCATACCCATAGAGATTTTTGCATTAAATCATGATATACAAATATTATATCACACACCATTTGATGAGCCCTACATAAAGGTTCACCATCCATTGACCCAGAACTATCTATTAATATTGTTATACCCTTGTTCATTTTGTAGAATGAATTAATATTGGAAGAGGACTCAGATAAACCTTACCTGGTCCCGTAACTTTCATCAAACTCAATCCTTCTCCTCTCAATACATTACCAACAGACCAACCTGCCTGAATCTGTGAAGGAGAGAAACCTTGGAAAGCTACGATATGATTTTCATCAATTTCTATCGTTTCACCATTACCCAGAATCTTTTCTATTGGGGAACCAAGGGAATCAAGAAAAACAGTAGCATTACCATCTATCTTTTGGAAAAGTCCTACTCCACCCAATAATCCTTGAAGACTTATATTAAGGTTCAAGTTTATCTTATTCGTGGATGCAACATAATGTCCACGACGACAGATTAAGTTTTCTCCTTGCAATCTAATAGGAACGAGAGCACAACAACTACCAGAAAGTACCATTTTTCTCTCCGTATTTGTAGGATTATAGAAACGGATTATCAAAATAGATTCACCTGACAACGCAGATTTCAAGACACCTCCCAAGAGGCTACCTAATCCACCATTGCTAGAGCCACTTCCATTAAACTCCACATCACGTTGCAAAGCCTCATCAACATAGACAATACTTCCACGCTCTGCATAAAACGATTCTCCTGGTGACAATGTCACTTCAAGAGTCTTATACTCATATCCTACTATCTTGCAATTCATATCACTTTATACCACTAAATTTACTTCTGTTGGAGGTGCAGGCAGTTCTAGCTGGTCTGTAACTCCCATCGTCTTACCACCTCCTATGATATTAATTGATACCCATTGGAAGAACTTCTTGAATGTATTACTATCCATTGTGTCAAGTGTAAAAACATTGTCAGTAAGTTTCTTCAAAGGTTCTGTTTTTGCCTTAGGTCCTGCAGCACAAGCCACAATATTTGTGAACTGATGTGCTTTGACCTTTGGTATCACATTATCGTATGCCAACAAATCCGAAGGTTTTCCATCTGTCAAGATAAACAGTAATGGCATCCAATCGCCTTTTTGCTCTTTAGATCCCATATTCACCTCTGCATCATATCGTTGACACAACAATTCCAAAGCTGCTCCCATGTGAGTTGGTCCAGCTTCAGGACAAACAATCTCCGGCAATTGAAGGTTCTCCAATTCGGTCAAAGGAAGAATTTGCTTGACATCCTTATCGTATGTTATAATACTGATACAGGCCGTTTCCAAAGCGTATGGGTCCAATCGCAAAGATGCTATCATGTCCGACAGTCCCACCTTCACAGACTCTATAGGTTCACCTTTCATGGAACCAGAAGTATCTATCAATATATAAACAGGTAATCTTCTACTCATAATTTGTTTAAAGATTAAATTATAGATGATGCTCTTACTAAAGAGCACCATCCTTAATAAAATTTATACTACGATATTAACCTCTGGTGGTGGAGGTGGCAACTCACTCATTGTAGTAGCCTCGCAAGCAGTATCCTCAACAGATTTACTACTTGTACTGATTGAAGCTGAGACCCATTTGAAGAAAGCCTTGATAGTCGCACTATCGGCAGTATCAAGCTGTACCACATTCTCTGTGATTTGTTTCAAAGTATTGGTATTAGCACCTTGACCAGCAGCACAAGCTACAACCATACCACATTTACGCTTCTTGAATTCCTCAAGTCCCTTTGTAATAGAGTCGGTTGGTTCACCATCTGTCATGATGAAAACCAATGGTCTCCAATCACCTTTTACTTCAGCAGTAGTTTTTGTGACTTCACTATCAATCTTCTGTGACAGTAATTCCAGAGCGCCGCCTAAGGCTGTACAACCGCCAGCATCAATGCCCGGTTGTTGGAATGCTGCCAATTCAGTTAATGGCGACACCTGCTGAGCAGTTGTATTAAAAGTGATAATACTGATGTACGCTGTCTCTAGCGCATAAGGATCACTTCTCAATGTGGAGATAAGCGTTTGAACGCCATTCTTTACTGCCTCAATGGGTTCACCATACATAGAACCCGATGTGTCAAGGAGTAGATATACTGGTAATCTTCTCATATCATTTATAATTTAAATACTATAGGAATACTATATTTCACTCTTGCAGTTTTCCCTTCAGTCGTTAAAGCTGGTACCCATTTAGGCATACTCTTTACAACTCTTACTGCCTCTTCATCCAATAGAGGTGACACAGGAGTTTCTACTTGAATATTTTTCAATGTCCCGTCTGGTTCAACAGTAAATAAAACTATTACCCTGCCCTCTATTTTTTCTTTTATCGCATCAAACGGATAAATTACATTACTTTGAAGATAAGAAATTAGACCTTCAGTACCACCTGGAAATTCTGGCCATTTTGCCAATTTTACAAGTTTTTTGGATGGAACTCTCTTGGAGGTTGATTCCTTAGATTCTCCTACAATAACGTACTCTTTTCCATCTTTAATTATAACACCAACTTCATTTGAACTATTTTGGTTACGCTTTAGATGCGTCTTAACCTTTTGAGATGTTACTTTTGATTGATTTATATCTGAAGTTAATGCAATACAAGAAAGAGGCGCATTAGGGAAGAGACTGTATGCGATGATAGCCAACAGTACTTTCTTTTTTACATCCATAGTCCTCTTATTTAGAATAATCTCTTGCCACACGAACAATGGTTTGTCCGATAGTTCTATCTTCAAACG
>ERZ1034865.358-NODE-358-length-30324-cov-17.400707_pt1 | contig 30324 bp, 24 predicted proteins | sample MGYA00520632_ERZ1034865 | MGnify/ENA primary metagenome ERZ1034865 (study PRJEB33766, sample SAMN09781738) | gut metagenome | biome: gut microbiome | host: Homo sapiens | place: Madagascar | study: EMG produced TPA metagenomics assembly of the PRJNA485056 data...
ACATTGCAGTTCTCGCCGGTGATGGTATCGGACCAGAGATTATGAAGCAGGGCGTTGCTGTTATGCAGGCCATTGCAGAGAAATTCAATCATGAGTTTACTTACAACGAGGCTATCTGCGGCGCTCATGCTATCGATGAGGTAGGTGATCCATTCCCAGAGGAAACCTTCAAGACTTGTATGGATGCTGATGCTGTGCTTTTTGCAGCTGTTGGTGACCCACGTTTCGACAACAATCCTACTGCCAAGGTTCGTCCTGAACAGGGTTTGCTCGCTATGCGTAAGAAGTTGGGCCTTTTTGCTAATGTACGTCCTGTTGCAACATTCGATTGCTTGCTCCACAAGTCTCCTTTGAAAGATGAACTCTTGAAGGGTGCTGACTTTGTTGTCATTCGTGAGTTGACCGGTGGTATGTACTTCGGTGAGAAGTATCAGGACAACGATAAGGCTTACGATACAGATATCTATACACGTCCTGAGATTGAGCGCATCTTGAAGGTAGCTTTCGAGTTTGCCATGAAGCGCAATAAGCACTTGACTGTTGTTGATAAGGCAAACGTTTTGGCTTCTTCTCGTCTCTGGCGTCAGATTGCTAAGGAAATGGAGCCTCAGTATCCTGAGGTTAATACCGACTATATGTTTATCGACAACGCTTCTATGCGTGTGTTGACAGAACCTACTTTCTTCGATGTCATCGTAACAGAGAATACCTTCGGTGACATCCTGACTGATGAGACCTCATGCATTACAGGATCTATGGGCTTGCAGCCATCCAGCTCTTTGGGTGAGCATACTCCATTGTTTGAGCCTGTTCATGGTTCATGGCCACAGGCAGCTGGCAAGAATCTTGCCAACCCAGTTGCTCAGATTCTTTCTGCAGCCATGTTGCTTGAACACTTCGGTCTGAACGAGGAAGGTGCTTTGATTCGCAAGGCTGTTGATGCCTCTCTTGATGCCAATGTCCGTACACCTGAAATTCAGGTTGAGGGCGGTGCACAGTATGGTACCACTCAGGTTGGTGAGTGGATCGTAAACTGGATCAAGAATGCGTAATCTACAGATGCTATATTTATATATGATTATAGTATTCTCATGGGGAATGTTTCTTACATTCCCCATTTTTATTGCTTGTTTCTTTGGCTCAAAATATCAAAAGTTTCTTAAATAAAGAAAATATCTCTCATTTTTAATATTATTTAGATTGCTATATTCGTCTATCTGAGGCTAAATGATTACTTTTGCGATTGTTTTAATAAATGCTCCTTATCTTGGAGTGATTAAATACGATTTTAATTTAGAGTTTAAACGTAAAAGTATATAGATTATGGCAGAAGCTATAGATATCCGCGAATTGAATATCCGGATTGAACAACAAAGTCATTTCGTTACCAATCTGGTAACTGGCATGAATAAGGTCATTGTAGGACAGAAGCACCTTGTTGACTGTCTTTTGATAGGCTTGCTTTCCGATGGTCACATTCTCTTGGAAGGTGTGCCGGGATTGGCTAAGACCCTTGCAATTAAAACACTGTCTCAGTTGATTAGTGCCGATTATAGTCGCATTCAGTTTACTCCAGATTTGTTGCCTGCCGATGTGATCGGTACACAGATCTATTCCCAGAAGGATGAGTCTTTCCATGTAAAGAAAGGCCCTGTCTTTGCAAACTTTGTGTTGGCTGATGAAATCAACCGTGCACCTGCTAAAGTACAGAGTGCTTTGTTGGAAGCTATGCAGGAACATCAGGTTACCATTGGTGAACAGACTTTCAAGTTGCCTAATCCTTTCCTTGTTATGGCTACTCAGAATCCTATAGAACAGGAAGGTACTTATCAGCTGCCTGAAGCGCAGGTTGACCGTTTCCTCCTAAAGGTTGTCATTGATTATCCGTCCTTGGAAGAGGAAAAACTTATCATCCGTGAAAATATTCAGGGCAGTATGCCTACAGTGACTGCTGTTACTTCTGCTGATGAAATTCTCAAGGCTCGTAGCATTGTCAATGAGGTATATATTGATGAAAAGATTGAGCAGTATATTGCTGATATTGTTTTCGCTACCCGTTATCCTGACCGTTATGGACTGGCAGATTTGAAGGATATGATTACCTTTGGTGGTAGTCCACGTGCAAGTATCTCTTTGGCAAAAGCAGCACGAGCATACGCTTTCATCAAGCATCGCGGTTATGTGGTTCCTGAGGACGTGAGAGCTGTTGCTCATGATGTTTTGAGACATCGTATTGGTCTTTCTTATGAGGCTGAGGCAAGTGATGTAACCAGTGAAGAAATTGTAAGCCGAATTATCAACAAGGTGGAGGTTCCTTGATGGATACACAAGATCTTTTAAAAAAAGTTCGTAAGATTGAAATCAAGACTCGCGGATTGAGCCAGAATGTTTTCGCAGGTCAATACCACTCTGCTTTCAAGGGTAGGGGTATGGCTTTTGCGGAAGTAAGGGAGTATCAGTTCGGAGATGATGTGCGTGACATTGATTGGAATGTTACAGCCCGTTTCCATCGTCCGTTCGTCAAGGTTTTTGAAGAAGAACGCGAACTTACGGTCATGCTGTTGGTCGATGTGAGTGGCTCGTTGGATTTTGGTACAAGTTGCCAGATGAAACGTGACTTGGCTACAGAGATAGCTGCCACATTAGCCTTCAGCGCTATTCAGAATAATGATAAGATAGGTGTTATCTTTTTCTCGGACAGAATAGAAAAGTATATTCCTCCGAAGAAGGGAAGAAAACATATTCTTTATATCATTAGGGAAATGTTGGATTTCCATCCCGACAGCCAGCGCACTGATATCGGTGTTGCCTTGGAATATTTCACTCGTGTCATGAAGAGACATTGCACTGCGTTCCTGATTTCGGATTTCTATGATGAAAAAGATTATCAGCACAAACTGCAGATTGCCAATCAGAAACATGATGTAGTGGCCATCCAGGTTTATGATTTAAGGGCTAAGACATTACCGGATATCGGCTTGTTGAAGGTAAGGGATGCTGAGACTGGACATGAAATGTATGTTGATACCAGTAGCAAGAAATTGAGGTTGGCTCATACTCGCAATTGGATGTATCGTGAAGAAAAACTTCGTGATACATTTGCCAAGAGTAAAGTGGACTGGACTTCCATTGCTACGAATGAAGATTTCTCTAAAGCGCTTCTCATGCTTTTCAAGCAGAGAGGATGAAATGATTACGATGACTGAAGTATATAAATACTTTGCGAATCATATAATATTGGATTAATGATTAAAGTTAAAAGTTTTATATTAGCAATCGCCTTGATTTGCAGTGCCTTTTCTGCTTCAGCACAAAGTGTTGAACAGAAGTTGGATTCTCTGCAACTTCTCATTGGTGAGCAGACTACTTTACATCTTACAGTGACTGCCAACCGTGGTCAGAAGATTGTAATGCCTTCTTTCAAACCTTCCCAACAGTTGATACCTGGTGTAGAGGTTGTTGGACAGAGTGAAGAAAATACTTCTGAGATTGATGGTAACCGCATTCTGGTGAGTCGCAACTATACGCTTACTTCTTTCGATGAGAATGTGTATGCGATTCCTGCACTCAATGTAAAGGTAAACGGCAAGGACTTTCATGGTAATCCCTTAGCATTGAAAGTACTTACGGTTCCTGTAGATACAGTTCATCCTAACCAGTTCTATCCTCCTAAGGACGTTCAGGACAATCCTTTCCTTTGGAGTGAATGGAGTGGAATCTTTTGGTTGAGCGTATTGATGTTATTGCTCTGTGGTGCAATGTGTTATCTCTTGCAGAGATTAAAGCAGAATAAACCAATTCTCAAAAGTTTCCGTATTGTAAAACGAGTTCCTGCTCATGAAAAGGCTCTTAACGAAATCAACGCTATCAAGCATCAGCGCTCTGAGAATCAGGAGAATCTGAAAGAGTATTATACCCGTCTTACCAATACTTTGCGTGAATATATCAATGGTCGCTTCGGATTTAACGCTATGGAGATGACCAGTAGCGAAATTATCGAATGTCTCCAGTCTGCTGGTGATCAGAAGATGATTGATGAATTGAGACAACTCTTCAGAACTGCCGATCTGGTAAAGTTTGCCAAGTATGAGACGCTCATCAATGAAAACGATTCTAATCTCGTTAATGCCATCAACTTTATCGACCAGACAAAGACCGACGAAAAGCCTGTAGAGGAGAAAATCGTTCCAACATTGAGTGAGAATGATAAGAAGTCTCAGAGTCAGCGTAAGGTCATCAAGTTGCTCTTATGGGCAGGCTCTTTGGCGATTGTTGCTATTTTGGTTTATATCGTCTATACAGTGGTTTCACTTGTTTAACAGTGGTTGTTGGACGATAGTTATTAATAAAACGAAAAAATGGAATTTGCAAGTAAAGGATACTTTCTGTTACTCCTGTTATTGATACCTTATATATTATGGTATTTCCTATACAGGAGAAAGAACGAGCCAACGATGCGTATGAGTGATACCAAGCAGTATCTTTATGCGCCTAAGAGTCTGCGTGTTCGTCTGATTCATCTTCCGATGTTTCTGCGCTGCGTCTCTTTTGTACTGATTGTTTGTGCAATGGCTCGTCCTCAAACCCATAATTCCTGGGACAACAAGACGGTGGAAGGTATAAATATCATGCTGGCGATGGACGTATCTACATCCATGCTTGCTGAAGACTTGAAACCTAACCGTATGGAAGCTGCCAAGGATGTTGCTCATGAATTCATATCAGGCCGTCCGAATGACAATATCGGTTTGACGATTTTTGCCGGTGAGGCTTTTACTCAGTGTCCGATGACCACAGACCATTCGAGTCTCTTACGTCTGTTGCAAGATACTCGTACGGATATAGCTGCCCGAGGTCTTATCCAGGATGGTACCGCTGTGGGTATGGGTCTGGCTAATGCCGTGAGTCGTCTGAAAGATTCGAAATCAAAGAGCAAGGTTGTCATTCTTCTGACTGATGGTAGTAATAATATGGGTGATATTTCTCCTATGACAGCTGCAGAAATTGCCAGAAGTTTGGGTATCAGAGTTTATACCATTGGTGTCGGTACGAATAAGGTTGCTCCATATCCAGTACCTGTAGCAGGTGGAGTTCAATACGTGAATATTCCTGTGGAAATAGACACGAAGACTTTGAAGGATATTGCCCAGACTACCGATGGTAATTTCTATCGAGCTACCAATAACAAGGAGTTGAAGCAAATCTATCAGGATATTGATAAACTGGAGAAAACGAAGATGAACGTCAAGCATTTCGCCAAGAGATATGAGGCATATCAGCCTTTCATTATTGCAGCGTTCTTGATCTTGCTCATGGAAATTCTTCTTAGAATCACCTGGTTGAGAAAAATTCCTTAAATAAAAGAGGTCGAACTTCCATTTTTATACATGAAGTCGATTCTTGTAGATTTAAAAAGATTAGAAAATGTTACGTTTTGAAGATCCTATATTCCTCTGGTTGCTATGCATCCTTCCGGTTTTGGTTTTAATCAGACTGATAGGATGGGGGAGGAGACATGCAAAGTTGAAGAAGCTGGGTGATCCTGAGCTTCTCAAACAATTGATGCCTGGTATTTCTAAATACCGTCCTACCGTGAAATTCTGTCTGTTGTTGTCTGCATTGGCACTCTTGATTGTCATGTTGGCTCGTCCGCAGATGGGTAGCAAGATTTCGCATGATAAGCGACAGGGTATTGAAACTATCATTTGTTTGGATATCTCCAATTCTATGTTGGCAGAGGATGTTGTTCCTTCCCGTCTTGATAAGAGTAAGATGCTGGTAGAAAATCTGGTTGATAATTTTACCAATGACAAGATTGGACTGATTGTTTTTGCAGGCGATGCGTTTGTGCAGTTGCCTATTACCAGCGATTACGTTTCGGCCAAGATGTTCTTGCAGAATATCACCCCTGGTCTGATTCAGACACAAGGTACCAATATAGCTGATGCCATTGATTTGGCTTCTAAAAGTTTTACCCAACAGAACAATGTTGGACGTGCTATCGTTGTGATTACTGATGGTGAAAACCATGAACCAGGTGCAACGGATGCTGCTGCCGCTGCCAAGATAAAAGGTATTAATGTATTTATCCTTGGTATTGGTAATACGACAGGTGCGCCTATCCCTATGGGTGATGGCGGTTATCTGAAAGATCATTCCGGTAATACGGTTATGACTGCCCTGAATGAAAATATGTGCAAGGAATTGGCTCAGGCTGGTAGCGGACAGTATATTCATGTTGATAATACCAGCGATGCAGAGAAAACGCTGAATGATGATCTGACAAAATTGCAAAAGGGAGATACTTCTTCTGTGATATACAGTGAGTATGACGAACAGTTTCAGGCTGTTGGTATTTTAGTGATATTGCTCTTAATCATAGAAATCTGTATTTTGGAAGTGAAAAATCCTCTGTTGAGAAATGTCATGTTCTTTGGAAAGGCCTTTTCTATGGGAAAGGCTGCCAAATCATCGCAATTGGGTAAAACCAGTATCCTGCTTCTTCTCTTGATTGTGAATAGCGGACTTGCATTTGCGCAGAATGACAGAACCTTCATTCGACAGGGTAATAAGTTATACCGATCTCAGAAATGGGCTCAGGCTGAAACCCAATATCGGAAAGCTATATCTAAAAATGCGAAGAATACCCAGGCATTGTATAATTTAGGTTGTGCCTTGATGATGCAGCAGAAGGATTCCATGGCGATGGTACAGTACCAGCATGCAGCACAGGAAGAAACCAATGTGCTGAGACGTTCCAAGAGTTATCACAACATGGGTGTTATCATGCAAAACCATCGTGAATATGCCAAGGCTATTGAATGTTATAAAATGGCTCTGAGATGTAATCCTCAGGATAATGAAACAAGATATAATCTTGCTTTGTGTAAGAAACTTCTGAAGAATCAACCTCAAAAGAATAATAAAGATAATAAGAATAATAAGAACAAGAACAACAAAAATAAAAACAAAGATCAGAATAATAAGGACAAGAATAACGAACAAGATAAAAACAATAAGAAAAATAACGACAAGGATAAGAATAAACAGAACCAGAACGAAGAGCGTAATCAGGACAAGATGAGCAAAGACAACGCTGAGCAACTTCTGAATGCAGCTATTCAACAAGAGAAGGCTACAAAACAGAAAATGCAGAAAGCATTGTCACAGCCTAAGAGCCGCTCTTATGAGAAAAACTGGTAATAGGAATCTTATCACAGACTCTTTTTTTTCAAAAAGTAAAATTATGATGTGTATAATGAAACATATTGGACGTTATGCGATATTGGTGGTGATTGCTATTTGCTGTGCTCTAAGTTCCAGAGCTCAGCATATTGTTGTATCTGCTCCATCTCATGTGTCGGCGGGTGAGAACTTCCGTCTGGCTTACACTATTAATACGCGTGATGTGGAGGAATTCCGCATGGGCGGAGTACCAGAAGGATTGGAAGTGATTGCCGGTCCTTATACTTCCCAGCAGTCCAGCTATCAGATGATTAACGGACATACCAGTTCTTCTTCTTCCGTTACTATTACTTATACCTTGTATGCTGCAAAGAATGGTTCTTATACGATAGGATCTTCTCATGCTGTAGTAAATGGTAAGAGAATTGCTTCTCGTGCTGTTAAGGTGAGTGTTTCTGGTCATGCCAGAAATTCCAATGGTGCTCCGAATATGCACGGAAGTTCCAATATGGATGATGAACCTCGTATGCGACAGGCTGGTTCTTCTATTTCTGGTAGAGATCTTTTCATCAAGGTTTCTGCCAATAAGAAAACGGTACATGAACAGGAACCTGTCTTGTTGACCTATAAGGTATATACTCTGGTTGATTTGTCTCAGTTGGAAGGAAAAATGCCTGACTTGAAGGGTTTTCATACTCAGGAGGTAGCTTTGCCTCAGCAGAAGGCTTTTCATAGTGAAATGGTCAATGGCCGTCAATATAAGTGTGTGACCTGGAGCCAGTATGTCATGTATCCGCAGATGACTGGTAAACTTGAAATTCCGTCTATTACTTTTAAGGGTCTCGTCGTTCAGCAGAATCGTAATGTGGATCCGATGGAAGCTTTCTTTAATGGTGGCTCCGGTTACGTTGAGGTACACAAGGATATCAAGGCGCCAGGCATGACTATCAATGTTTTGCCTTTGCCATCACGTCCTGCTAATTTCTCAGGAGGTGTAGGTAAGTTTAATATTTCTGCAAGTATAGACAAGAAAGAAGTAAAAGCAGGTGATCCTGTTACCATCCGTGTGGTTGTGGGTGGAGTAGGAAATCTCAAGCTTCTCAAACAACCTGTCGTTACTTTGCCGAAAGATTTTGATAAATATGATGCTAAGATAACCGACAAGACTCGCCTGACCTCCAATGGTGTTGAAGGTAATATGGTATATGATTTCTTGGTTGTACCTCGTAATCAGGGTTCTTATAAGATTCCGCCTGTAGAATTTACATATTACGATACATCTTCTAATTCATATAAGACCATCAAGACTCAGGCCTTTGATCTGACTGTGTCTAAAGGCGATGGTTCTACAGGAGGTTCACAGGATTTCTCTGATCAGGCAAAGGATATTCGTGCTTTGAAATTAGGAAAGAGCAAGTTGCATGATTTGGATGATATGTTCTATGGCAGTTTTGGATATTGGACCAGTCTGCTCGTTCCGCTTATCACCTTTATTGTTTTGCTTGTTGTCTTCCGCAAACGAGCTTTGGAAAATGCAGATATCGTGAAGGTTCGTTCCAATAAGGCTAATAAGATTGCAACGAAGCGTCTGAAAAAGGCTCAGCAGTTAATGTCTCACGGTAAACAGAGTGAATTCTATGATGAAGTTTTGCGAGCATTGTGGGGTTATGTGAGCTATAAGTTGAATATTCCTGTAGAGAAACTCTCTCGTGAGAATATCACGGAAAATTTAGAGATGCATTCTGTCAACATCTCAACGATTGATAAATTTACCCAGGCATTGGATGAGTGCGAGTTCGAACGATATGCACCGGGTGATGCTGCTGGTAATATGAATAAGACTTTCAATTCTGCTATGACAGGAATTATGGAAATAGAAAACGCAATCAATGCTATGCGCAAGGAGCACAAGAACCGTGCAAAAGAGGACAGACAGTCCTATTCTTTCATATGGATTCTTGCATTCTTTCTCCTTACATCTGTGTCTGCTTCTGCAATAACCAAGCAGAATGCAGATGCTGAGTATCAGAAAGGGAATTACCAGCAAGCTATCAAGGATTATGAGGATCTCCTGAAAAATGGTGTTTCTTCTGAGATCTATTATAATTTGGGTAATGCTTATTATCGTACGGATAATATCACAAAGTCAGTATTGGCTTTCGAGCGTGCTCATCTCCTGTCTCCTGGTGATGAAGATATTAATTTCAATCTTCAGTTCGTTCGTGGTAAGACGATTGACAAGATTACACCTGTAAGCGAGATGTTTTTCGTGACATGGTATAAGGCTTTAGTAAATTATACCAGTGTTGATTGCTGGGCAAAGACTGGTATCATAGCGATTATCATAGCTTTGGTTTTAGCATTGGTCTATCTGTTTGCTCCGCAAATCTATTTGCGCAAGATGGGCTTTTTTGGTGGTATATTCTTCTTGGTTATTTTCCTGTTCTGTAATGTCTTTGCATATCAGCAGAAAGAAGTTCTCTTAAACCGCACGGGTGCTATTGTGGTGGCGCCAACTGTGAATGTGAAGAATACGCCTGCTAAATCAAGTTCTGACCAATTCGTCATTCATGAGGGAACTCGAGTTGATATTACTGACAAGTCTATGGATGACTGGCGAGGTGTTCGCCTGGCTGACGGGCGAACAGGTTGGGTAGAGACCAAACAAATAGAGGAAATATAATATGGGAGCATCTCTTTTATTAAATGCGGATTTGGCGTTGCTTCACTTCTTTAATGGAAGTGGTAATATGCTGTTGGACCAGATTGTCTGGCTACTTTCTTCCGGATTGACCTGGGTTCCTCTTTATCTGGCTTTGTTTTATATTGTAATGAGAAACAATGAAACAATGTCTCAGATAGGATTGGTAGTTCTGATGGCTATTCTATGTATCTTCTTTTCCGACGGATTAGTAGATGGTATTATCAAACCATTGGCTGCCCGTTGGAGACCAAGTAATGATCCTGTTATCAAATATACCATAGAGGTAGTCAACAATATGCGCCTGAAAGATTTCAGCTTCTGTTCTGCCCATGCAGCGAACACCATGTCATTAGCTGTATTTTTCTCTCTCTTGATACGTAGTCGTCTGATGACTTTCACGTTGGTCTTCTGGTCATTGTTGAACTGTTGGACTCGCCTTTATTTAGGTGTACATTATCCATCAGACATTCTCTGTGGACTGGTATTGGGAGTTGTAGTTGGTATATTGGTTTACCTGCTGTATTATCGTTTGTATTATAAGATTTCTCCGAAGATTAAATACATTTCCAATCAATATACAAGTACGGGCTATGCGCACGATGATTTGGATTTTGTGATGGGTGTTATTATGTTCATCCTCGTCTATGTGCTTTTGCGTGCCTGTATCATGATGAGTGGATTTTAATGTGATGTGAGAAATATTGCATGGTGATAGGAATATAAAGAATAAATTGAAAATGGATACAAAACATATTAAAATTAGTGATTACAATTATAGTTTGCCAGATGAGCGAATCGCCAAGTTCCCTATAGCTCAGCGAGATCATTCCAAACTTTTGGTCTATAAGCATGGTGTGGTCAGTGATGATGTCTTTTATCATCTGCCAGATTATCTTCCTAAGGGAGCTTTGATGATATTCAATAATACAAAGGTGATTCAAGCACGTATGCACTTTAGAAAGGAAACTGGTGCTTTGATTGAAGTCTTCCTGATGGAACCTGCTGCTCCTACCGATTATGAATTGATGTTCCAGACTACTGGTCACTGTTCTTGGTTGTGTATGGTGGGTAATCTGAAGAAATGGAAAGACGGTAGCCTGAAACGCGATTTTGAAATCAAAGGTCATTCGCTCACTCTTTCTGCAACGATGCGAAGAGGAGAGGCTGGTGCTGACGGCAAGGCTGCTCCTTTAGCTGTAGGTGGTGGAACTAATTATTGGATAGACTTTGATTGGGATAATGAAAATATCTCTTTTGCTGAGATTCTCGAGGCAGTCGGTGAATTGCCGATTCCTCCTTATCTGAATCGCGAAACTCAGGAGAGTGACAAGACTACCTATCAGACGGTTTATTCTAAAATCAAGGGTAGTGTAGCTGCTCCTACGGCTGGTCTTCATTTTACAGATGCAGTCTTGGCAGATTTGGATGCCCATGGTATAGACAGAGAAGAAGTGACTCTTCATGTTGGTGCTGGTACATTCAAACCGGTCAAGAGTTTGGAGATCGAGGGGCATCAGATGCATACGGAGTATATCGTTGTTCATCGTCGTAGCTTGGAAAAACTGCTTCACCATGATTGTCAGGTGATAGCTGTGGGTACTACCAGTGTTCGTACGATTGAAAGTCTTTATTATATGGGTGTTCATCTGTTGAAACATCCAGAGGCCAATGAAGAGGATTTGCATGTGAATCAGTGGGATCCTTATGATGATGGTCGTGATGGTGGTCTTGTAGATGATATTACTCCGATGCAGGCTATTCAGGCTATCGTAGATTATTTGGATAAGAATGGATTGGAGGCACTGCATTCCAGTACACAGATTATTATAGCTCCAGGATATACCTATAAGATAGTGAAGATGCTGGTTACTAATTTCCATCAGCCACAGAGTACTCTCTTGTTGTTGGTCAGCGCCTTTCTGCATGGTGATTGGCATCAAGTATATGATTATGCTTTAAGTCACGATTTCCGCTTCTTGAGTTACGGAGATTCTTCTTTGCTGATTCCATAAGGGGTAGTCAAGTATTCAAAGACTCAGTTAAGTAATAAATAATAAAAGGTGAATGAGAATAATTCTCATTCACCTTTTATTATTTATAGGATTCGATAGGATAGAATCTCTATTTTATTTATTATAGAAATCTATGATATTAAATCTATGCATGATTGGAATCTACTTTTTAGTAGCTTCTTGCGATAATGACACGAGCCACAGCAGGCTTGCCGCTTACCATATCCACACCAGGTGTCTGCTCATAAGCGAAAGGCACGCAGCGGATAGTAGCCTGTGTTTCCTCCTTGATTTTTGCCTCGGTCTCGGCTGTACCATCCCAGTGGCAGAGGAAGAAACCGCCATTCTTCACGCGCTCCTTGAACTCCTCGTAGTTGTCGCACTCATAAACGTGAGCATCACGATAAGCACGAGCCTTTTCGAAGATGTTCTTCTGAATGTCTTCCAGCATATCCTTTACGCGCTCTACGATACCATCGAAGCTTACATTCTCCTTCTCGAGTGTATCACGGCGCATAATCTCGATGGTGTTGTTCTCCAAGTCACGACCACCCATAGCGAGACGCACAGGAACACCCTTCAACTCGTAGTCAGCAAACTTGAATCCTGGACGCTTAGCAGTATTGTCATCATATTTCACTGAGATGCCCAGCTCGCGGAGTTGGTCGATAACAGGCTGCAACTTAGCTGTAATCTGAGCCAACTGCTCCTCGCCCTTGTTGATAGGGATGATAACCACCTGGATAGGAGCTAACTTTGGAGGCAATACCAAACCATTATCGTCGCTATGAACCATGATGAGGGCACCCATCAGTCGGGTAGAAACACCCCAAGAAGTAGCCCATACATACTCAGGCTTATTTTCCTTGTTCAAATAAGTAACATCGAAGCTCTTGGCGAAGTTCTGACCCAAGAAGTGGGAAGTACCGCTCTGGAGAGCCTTGCCATCCTGCATCATAGCCTCAATGGTATATGTGTTCAAAGCACCAGCGAAACGCTCAGTCTCAGACTTTACACCCTGTAAAACTGGAACACCCATGTAGTTTTCTGCAAAGTCAGCATAAACCTTCAGCATCTCCTGAGCCTTTGCCTCTGCCTCTTCCTTAGTAGCATGAGCGGTATGACCCTCCTGCCAAAGGAACTCCGATGTACGGAGGAAAGGACGAGTACGCATCTCCCAACGCATCACGTTACACCACTGGTTGCAGAGGATAGGGAGGTCGCGCCAAGAATGAATCCAGTTCTTGTATGTGTTCCAGATAATAGTCTCTGATGTAGGGCGGATAATCAATTCCTCATCGAGCTTTGCATTAGGATCTACCTCTACCTCAGTACCATCCTCAGTAGAACGGAGGCGATAGTGAGTAACTACGGCACACTCCTTGGCGAAACCTGCTACGTGCTCAGCCTCACGAGAGAAGAAACTCTTCGGAATGAGGAGAGGGAAGTATGCATTCTGTACACCTGTCTGCTTAAACATCTTGTCGAGCTGCTGCTGCATCTTCTCCCAGATAGCGTAACCGTATGGTTTGATAATCATACAACCACGTACAGGTGACAACTCAGCGAGGTCAGCTTTTACTACCAAGTCATTATACCACTGACTGTAATTGTCAGCACGCTTGGTCAAATTCTTAAGTTCCTTAGCCATTTTTATTATTCTAAATTTTAATATTCCAAATATATTATAATATAGGTATAGTCAGATATCTTCGCTCCGTTCTTAGGAGTAAAACATCTTCAGAAAAAGTGCACAATAGGGATTTTCCAACCCAAAATAGGTGTTTCCCTTTGCCCTTTTCATCAAATACCATTAAATTTGCATGCAAAAATACAAAAAAATATTAGAAAAAGCTCCATAATGGAGAAAAAAGAGTTATCTTTGCAATTAAATAACAAAAATATAGGAGATTTTGAATATGAATAAGATGAAATTTTCGGTTGCAGCACTTTCTATGCTGTTGGTTTTGGGTAGTTGTCAGACTAAGACTGGTACAGGTGCAGCAGTAGGTTCTGGTGCAGGTGCAGCCCTCGGTGCTATCGTAGGTGGTTTGTTGAACAATAGCCATCGTGGTACAGGTGCCCTCGTTGGTGCAGCTATTGGTGCAGCAGTTGGCGGTGGTGCTGGTACTTTGATTGGTAAGCATATGGATAAGGTGGCTGAGCAGGCTAAGGCTGTTGAGAATGCCAAGGTAGAGCAGGTTACTGATGCCAATGGTTTGGCTGCTGTCAAGGTAACTTTCGATTCTGGTATCCTTTTCCCTACTAATGGTTCTACATTGAGCAGCGCAGCTAAGAATGACTTGGCTAAGTTTGCTGGTGTATTGAAGAGTAATACTGATTGTGAGGTTGCTATTCAGGGTTATACCGATGCAACTGGTAATGATGGTATCAACTTGCCTTTGAGTCAGAAGCGTGCTGATGCTGTTTATAGCTATCTTTCTTCTTGTGGTGTAACACGTAATCAGGTAAAGACTGTTGAGGGATTGGGCTCTTCTAACCCAGTTGTCAACACAACTGCTGCTTGTGCTCAGAACCGTCGTGTAGAGGTTTACCTCTATGCTTCTCAGGCTATGGTTAATGCCGCTAATAACGGAACATTGAAATAATGATACTTAAAAGAATTAGAAATATTCTAAGATGGGTGGTGGTGCTGTTTTTCAGTACCACCATTCTTGCTGTTGTAGTATATCGTTTCTTACCGGTTTATTTTACTCCTCTGATGTTTATCAGATGTTTTCAGCAAGTCGCTGATGGTGAAAGCATTACGTTGCATCATCATTGGGTAAGTATGGACAAAATCTCTCCTCACATGCCTGTAGCTGTAATGGCCAGCGAGGATGGTCGTTTCCTGAAGCATCATGGTTTTGATTTTAATGCCATCGAGAATGCTGCCAAGAATAATGCCCGTGGAGGTAAGGTTCATGGAGCCTCAACCATCAGTCAGCAGACTGCCAAGAATGTTTTTCTCTGGCCTGGTCGCTCTTGGACCCGTAAGGGCTTTGAGGTGTATTTTACTTTCCTGATAGAAATGATGTGGAGTAAGCAACGTATCATGGAGGTTTATCTCAACAGTATAGAAATGGGCAATGGTATCTATGGCGTAGATGCTGTGGCCGAATACCATTTTAATAAAAAGGCTTCTGATCTTTTCAGAAGTGAATGTGCATTGATAGCGGCAACGCTTCCTAATCCAAGAAAATTTGATTCCCAGAATCCGAGCGCTTATATGAAGAAGCGCCAACGCCAGATAGAGCATGAAATGCGTTTTGTGCCTTCTTTCCCGAAAGAAGGTGAGGATTTTGACCCTTCTACTGCAGTGGGTGGTTATAAGGGTAAATAGTTGTAATATTTAGAGTTTATGGATTTATTGAACGACTTGAATGAGGCGCAGCGTCAGGCTGTGGAATATATAGATGGTCCTTCGCTGGTGATTGCCGGTGCAGGATCTGGTAAAACACGTGTTCTTACTTACAAGATTGCTTATCTGTTGGAAATGGGATTGAAACCTTGGAATATCATGGCTTTAACCTTTACCAACAAGGCTGCTCGTGAGATGAGGGAACGTATTGATAGACTGATGGGAGGCGATTTGGCTGCCCATCTGTATATGGGTACATTCCACAGTATCTTTTCACGTATTTTGCGCGCAGAAGCGTCTCATCTTGGCTTCAATAATAATTTCACTATTTATGACGAGACCGATTCCCGCTCCTTGCTCAAGGCTATTGTCAAAGAGATGGGGTTGGATGATAAGATTTACAAGCCAGCTGCCGTACATCATAAGATTTCGATGGCAAAAAACCAGTTGATGGGACCGAATGAATATACTGCCAATGGTGAACTCCTCCAGCGTGATTTGCGTGAGAAGATGCCTGAGGTGGGGAAGATTTTTGCTGCTTATGTTCAGCGTTGTAAGCAGGCTAACGCAATGGACTTTGATGATTTGCTTACCCTTACCTTCCAGTTGTTCCGTGATCATGAGGATATCAGAAGGAAATATGCTGACCGCTTTGATTTCATTCTTGTGGATGAGTATCAGGATACCAATCAGGTTCAGATGAATATCGTGATGCAACTTTGTAAGGAAAAGCAGCGTGTCTGTGCGGTGGGTGATGATTCGCAGAGTATCTATAGTTTCCGTGGTGCTAATATTGATAATATCCTGAATTTCAGACGCCATTTCGATGATGCCAAACTTTTCAAGCTGGAACAGAACTACCGCTCTACCCAAACTATTGTCAATGCCGCAAACAGTCTGATTAAGCACAATCGTAATCAGATTCCTAAGGATGTGTACAGTGAAAATGCAGAGGGAGAAAAGCTTCTGTACCAGCCTGCCTATAGCGATAAGGAGGAGGCTTTAATCGTTAGTAAGGACATCAAGCGGTTCAAGCGTATGGATGACTGCGAGTATAGTGATTTTGCCATCCTTTACCGTACGAATGCGCAGAGCCGTAGTTTTGAGGAAGAATTCCGCAAGCAGGGCATCCCTTACCGGATTTATGGTGGATTGAGTTTCTATCAGCGCAAGGAAATCAAGGATATCATTGCTTATTTCCGTCTGGTGGCTAATCCTGATGATGAGGAGGCTTTCAAGCGTATCATCAATTATCCTACTCGTGGTATTGGGGCTACTACTGTCAATAAGGTGATTGATTGTGCCCGCAGCCAGGAGGTCAGTTTGTGGGAAATCATTTCTTCTCCCGAACATTATGGATTAGCTGTCAACAAGGGTACGCTTACTAAGTTGGATCAATTCCGTCTTCTTATCAGTAGCTTTATTGAACGAGCTAATCAGGTGGATGTCTATGAACTTGGTGAGGCTATTATCAAGGAAAGTGGTATCAGTGCAGAAATTTTTAATGGCGGTAAGGACGCAGACAATATTGCCCGTCAGGAAAACTTGGAGGAGTTCTTGAGCGGTATGCAGACGTTTGTGGAGGAACGCAAGGAAGAGGATAGGGCAGAAGAGATATTTCTGACTGATTATCTGCAGGATGTAGCCCTGTTGACCGACCTGGATAGTAAGGGAGATGATGATGCTCCCCGTGTTTCTCTGATGACTGTTCATGCTGCCAAGGGTCTGGAATTCCCAACCGTCTTTGTTGTCGGTCTGGAGGAAAATATTTTCCCAAGTCCTATTTCTGCAGTTTCTTTACGTGAACTTGAGGAAGAGCGTCGTCTGCTTTATGTGGCTATTACACGTGCAGAGAAGCGCTGTGTCCTGACCAATGCCAAAAACCGTTTCCGCTATGGAAAGATGGAGTTTGATAATCCAAGCCGTTTCATTGATGAGATTGATTCTCGATTGGTTCAGGCTGAAGGTGAATCGAGTGGAATGGATAGTGGTTATGGCGGAAGAATGCCCTGGGATCGGGATAATTATTCCAGAACCCGCAGGTCAAGATGGGAGCAGGATGATGACGAACCCGAGTATCTGAGAGGTCAACGTAGACAGAAATCTGTGGTATCCCAATTTATGCCGGATCCAAAGCCATCATTCAGTTCTCAGGGCTATAAGTCTGAACCGAAATCTGCCCCTCGTTCTGACAGTTATAGATCTGAACCGAAATCTTCGTCACTCAATGAAGGAAACTTCAAGTCTGTAAGAGCCGTAAATGCTGCTCGCAGGATTATGGGGAAGGATACACCTGTTTCCGGTACGAATTCTTCTTTTGGAGGATTACAGGAAGGAGTCAAGATAGAACACCAGCGTTTTGGTGTGGGAACTGTGGTGAAATTAGAAGGTTCTGGAGAGAATGCAAAGGCTACCGTAGAATTTGTTAATTCTGGTCGTAAGCAACTCTTGTTGAAGTTTGCTAAGTTTACTGTTGTCAGTTGAAATGAGTTGATGTTCTTATTAAAAAAGCGAAAGAAATAAGATTCTCATCCTATTTCTTTCGCTTTTTTATATGATAGAGTTTATTAAAACTACGTTATTTATAGAGCCTCATCCTCTGGTTTCTCAGGAATAGCCCTTCCGCCTTTAATCACAGGAAAGCGTTTTTTCTTGCGAAGCCATGCAGCTTTTCGCTTTTCGTAGTCCTCCCGATGACGCTCCAGGAAATTGTCTTCCATCTTGATTAATTCTCTTTAAACTTGCTATAGATGACTTTGATCTGAATAGGTCCTGCGGGAACACGCTTGCCATCTTTGGTCTCATATACATCAGTTCCCTTTACCAGTCTGGTAGAGGTCAAACTCATACAGTGTGTCATCTTACTGATAACGGTAGATGAGTTCTCTGTTACTGTAGTAATGGTGATAGGTACGAGTACCGCCTTGTTCCAATTCTCGCTCTTACCCTTGTTCTTATACATGGCAGTAATCAAGTTACTGATATTGCTGAACGTATAAGTGTTCTTGTTGATGGTATTGTATGTAGCGTAGAAGGATGTTCTATTGTCTATGATATCACCATTCTCAAAGAAAGATTTCAAACTGTCTTTAGGCAGTAAGAGAACCGTCTGTGGAGTATCAAAATTATATGCATTGTTTTCATCCACATTGTTGATTCTTGGGAACATAACCGTTGCTGTATTCAGCGTATCCTTCTCATGACCTTTGATGATATCTTCTACAGGGAGAGTAACTTCAGTGAAGATGCCCGCAGGGGACTTCAAATATGTACAACTTTCATCTGCAGCCAATTCGTTGATTCTGTCCTGGTCATTGGTGATTCTATTCGTCTGAAGAACTTCTTCTGTACCATCAAAGCGGTTGAAACCGGTTGAAACAACAGTACTGTCTGTTACACCATCAGAAGCCTTGACGGTCTTCTTTCGGGTCCAGTAGAACTGGAGCTCAGTATTCCAGATGTCAGCTACGTTACCGATACCGCTTTCATGCTTGATGTAGAAACCAGGACAGATATTCTTCATGAACTCATAATTGCTCTTGAAGTATTCTGGATGCTTCTCGTAGTTCTGCATGATGTATGTACCATAGTTGTCATACTGTACCCCATTTTTCGTAAAAGGCTTGTTGAAATAAATCTTGAAATAGCCCTTTGATTTGGATAGGGTGTATGTAGCGCTGGAATGCAAACTGTCCTTGCTCACATATCCTTTAGCCATCGGGTCGTAATCAGAATAGTAATTTCTGTCCTCAGGCATCGCTTTGGTCATCTCGTATGCAGTAACCGTCATCGGTGCGAGGGTGTCTCCGTATGTGCTCTGATAGCTCACGAGGAGGAAGCAGGAATCAGCTTTGAGTACACCTTTGTTGGCATCCTTGATATATTTTAGAGTATCGATGTCGAATGAAGAAAGCGGAGCTAACTGAGCCATATAGTCGGCTGTCAGATAAGCTTTTGTTTCAGGATCCTTTACTTTACCAATAATACCATTATTTGTTTTACTTAAAACGGATCCTGCAGCCAATGAATTGGTAATTACATTGTAGGTCGCATCCGTAACGGTGAGTTTATCCACATTATTAGTGATAGACGAACCAATCATGTCGGTAGTGTCATCACAGGCAACCATGGAAAAGGCTGCCATTATCAATGCTGTATATTTGAAAAACTTCATTTCTAATTTTGTTTTTTAAAACCCCTTTACAGGGAACAGAATATTGCAGAATAAACTTTTATTCTTCGTCAGGACAAACCTCATTGATGAAGTTTGTATATGGTTCTTCGAAGTCGTTGCCAGTGAATCCCAGCATAGGCTTTTCTTTCTCCTTGGCATATTCCAGAAGGATAGGGTTTACGCCCTCTTCACCTTCTACCACACCATCTGAATAGTCGATGGCCAGTTTGCCGAGTTCTACGAAGTCAAAGTCGTTCTTGTAACCATCCAGAAGTTCTGCTTTCGCATCGCGGAAATCTACGCACTGCTTAAAGTTGGTGCCTAACTCTCCCTTCAGTTTGTTGTTGTAAAGAGAGATGATAACCTTAGAGTTTGCGAATGAAGGTTCTTCTGCGTAGGCAGTTTTGATATAGAGAGGTACCACAGCACTCATCCATCCCTGACAAACGATTACATCAGGCTGCCAACGTAGTTTCTTGACAGTCTCCAACACGCCTCTTGCATAGAAAATAGCTCGCTCACCATTATCGGTGTATTCCACGCCATTTTCGTCCGCACCCATTTGGCGGTTGTTGAAGTAATCATCGTTGTCGATGAAATAGATTTGCTGACGGGTTGTCGGAATAGAGGCAACCTTGATAATCAGTGGATGATCCGTATCGTCGATAATGAGATTCATGCCAGAAAGGCGAATAACCTCATGTAGTTGACCACGTCGCTCATTGATGATGCCCCATTTTGGCATGAATGTTCGAATTTCGAAACTTGCCTCCTGCATTTTCTGAGGCAACTCTCTTCCCATGACAGACATGCGGCTTTCAGCTACGTATGGATTAATCTCCTGATTGATGAATAATACTTTCTTTGCCATAATTATTAATTTATTCTTCTCGAATTAGGTGCAAAGTTACAAAAAAAAGTTGAAATTAGCGAAAAAATTAGGGAAAACAAAGAAATCAATGCCCTAAAAGGCATATTTTTATGATATTTTTTTGTTATTTCAGAAATTAGTTGTTATTTTGCACCCTGAAAACAGATTTAAACGATGAAAGTATTCAATAAGATTGTTGACCTCCAGAATGAACTTTTCGATGTTCGCAAGGAGGGAAAGGAAATCGGCTTAGTGCCAACTATGGGTGCGCTTCATGAGGGTCATGCCTCTTTGGTTAAGCGTAGTGTTAAGGAAAACGGTGTTACTGTGGTATCAGTTTTCTTGAATCCTACTCAGTTTAATGATCAGGGTGACCTGGATCGCTATCCTCGTACACTCGATGCTGACTGCAAGCTTCTTGAGGCTTGTGGTGCTGATTATGTATTTGCTCCATCAGTTGAGGAAATGTATCCAATCCCTGATGAGCGCCATTTTGAGTTTCCACCGGTATCTACCGTCATGGAGGGCGCTAAGCGTCCTGGACATTTCAATGGTGTATGCCAGGTAGTTAGCCGTTTGTTCTATATCGTTCGTCCTACTCGTGCTTATTTCGGTGAGAAGGATTGGCAGCAAATTGCAGTCATCAAGCAACTCGTCAAGTACATCGGTAGTGATGTCAAAATCGTAGAGTGTCCTATCATTCGTGATGAGGATGGTCTTGCGAAGAGTAGTAGAAATACCTTGCTCTCTGCTGATGAGCGTGCTATTGCTCCTTCTATCTTCAAGGCTCTCAAGGCGAGTGTGGAGTTCGCAAAGACTCATACTGTCAAGGAAACTCACGACAAGGTGGTTGAGGATATCAATGCCGTGGATGGTCTTGAGGTGGAGTATTTCGAGATTGTGGATGGTGATACCTTGCAGGATGTTGCTTCATGGGATGACTCTGCCTATGTTGTAGGTTGTATTACTGTGTATTGTGGAAAGACCCCTATACGCCTAATCGACCATATCAAGTACAAGGGGTAATTCTGGCGATAGAAACAGTATGATTTAGCTCTATAAATTTAGTCAGTTTGATAAAGATAAACGAATCGAGATATGCAAATCGAAGTATTGAAGAGTAAACTCCATTGCGTGACTGTTACGGAAGCCAATCTCAACTACATGGGAAGTATTACCATCGATGAGGATCTGATGGATGCTGCCGGACTGATTGCTGGAGAAAAAGTTCAGATTGTAGATAATAATAATGGCGAACGCTTGGAAACCTACATCATCAAGGGTGAGCGTGGCAGTGGTTGCATCTGTTTGAACGGTGCTGCTGCCCGCAAGGTTCAGGTGGGTGATACGGTTATCATCATTGCCTATGCCATCATGGACTTTGAGGAGGCTAAGACCTTCAAGCCTACCGTGGTTTTCCCGAAAGAGGGAAATAAGGTATAGGATTCTATATTCAATGGAAAAGGAAAAAGGTGTGCCTGAAGTGGATTTCCCACTTTTGACACACCTTCTTTTTTATGTCCCACAGATTTCCCAGATTTACACAGATTTTTGACTTCTTCAAAGACCGAACAGGTCTCCAAATCTGTGTAAATCTGTGAAATCTGTGGGACATTAAAATATTTAGTGAGAAGAAAAATCTGCGTGACCTTTATAGTAAGCGAGCCCATATTATCTGCGTGCGCAAATATTATATTTTATTCTTCGAGAAATATCAGAGCACCTAAAGAGAGTGAAGCCTCACGCAGTTCTTTCGATATGTTATCGAAAATCTCCATGAACAGACTTACTAAGAGGGGAATAACCATGACTCCTAATACGATACCTCCTGCAAGCACCGTATATCCCGAAGAAGATAGTCTGGGAACTGACTGCTGATAGGACGAATCACATATTGTACAGGGAAGCGGAAGAAATCGCTCACCCTCTTATGACCTACCGGAACGGTCTCCAGGTAGTTCAGAAGTGTTGGACCGTCATACCAAGGCGTCTTTTCACTCTTGTTGACTACATTATCTCCATCCTTGGCGCTGATAGGGATAAATACCACGTTCTTGATATTGAGAGTCTCAGACATCTTCTTGTAGTCTGCGATAATCTTGTTATATACATCTTTACTGAAATCAATCAGGTCCATCTTGTTGATAGCCACCAGAATATGAGGTATTCCGAGAAGCGAAGAAATATAGCTGTGACGTACTGTCTGCTCCAATACACCATGTCGTGCATCGATGAGAATGATGCTCAGGGCGCTGGTTCTTCGGGTGTACTGTGATTTCCCCAAGTGGGCAATACCACATGGGGTGTAAAAAGACTACCATACAGGGTGTAAAGAACATACCATACATTTGGTATAAGGCTGCCAAGCGTATGGTATGTATGATGGATAACGTATGTGTATCCTATATTTAATAAGGTGTAATTGATAAAATGATGTTTACGAAAAAAGTCTTGTCTTCATCTGCGAAGACAAGACTTTTTGAATAATATATATTATGGTACCATGATTTTCTTGGTGGTGCCATCGCTGTATTTCACAATGTTGATGCCTCTAATAGGGGCATTTAGACGTTGCCCATTGATGGAATAGCGAGAAATTTCATGAACCTCTTTTTGACTGCCAGAATTGGTGTTAACCTTGTTGATGCCAGTAGAACTATAATATTTCTCTTTTATGTTTTTGAAGTCCTTCCAATATTTCGCAGTTCTGTATGCCTCTACTGAGCCTTCTGGTACATAAAGCGTACATTGATTTTTGTCAATTGCAGAGAAAACTGTTTCATCAGCGATGTTTGCTGGGGTTGCCCCATGACAATAAATATTTGTTAAATTAGGGCAGGCGAAAGCGTAGCTGTCTATTTCTGTTACACTTTCAGGAATTTCAACGGTGAACAAATAGGAATCATCGTAAAAGGCGAATCTGCCTATTGTTGTTAAACTTGTAGGAAGGCGCACGGTATCCAATCCATACAAACAAGCGAAAAGTCCTTGAAAACTTTTTCCGTTGTCTCCTATAGATGCCTCTTCATCTAATAAAGTGTAATGCCATGCCCCGTCCTTGTCCTCATAAATTCTGACGAAGTCATAGGAAAAATTGCCGTCATCTATCAGTTTTGCATTGCTAAGGTCTAGGTTCTTTAAAACACCATCGCCCCAAACTACGCCTTTTCCCCTTATGTCTAAGCAACCTGCCGCTTGTCTGAGATAGAGGAAATCGTTAAGGTTTAGCTCGCCTGTGATGACTACTTCTGTAAGTTTCCTAGCAGTGTCAGAGTCTAATATGTTGCTTAACGTTCCAGCCTGGTCTATATGAATCTTTTTAGTCTTTGTAATGATATCACCACGTTCTCTGACTTTATAGTTACTCCTTGCTTGAATAGATGTTGCTCCTTGGGAATAGAAAGCAATGGATACATATAGGCAGACAAGCGATAGTAACCGATGTGGGAAAGATAATGCTGAGCCTTTTCCTCATCAGTTATTTCCATACCTCTTGTTTTGAGAAGCTGCACTAACTCATGGGGTGTGGAATATGTTTTTATAAACGGAATTTTTGCTGCCATATACCTATAAAAACAAAAACGACCCGCACATTTGAGCATCGTTGAGAGGCTTGGCGGGTTCTCGTGCTGCAAAGATACGAATAATCATTGATAATACAAACTTTTCAGCAAGAAAAATCACGCAAAAGTGGAATTCTTTGACATATTCATATTTAATAATGTTAAATCAGACCTTAAAATCATACTTTTCCAGCCAAATAAAGTGGTTTCCAAGATAAAAGTGTTATCTTTGTAACGTCTATACCCATACCGAAAGCCCCGATGGGCAGAGGTTGGGCAGACATATATACATATAAGGCGTAACTGTACGCTTTGGTTTTGACTTGTTAGAACTTCGCAAACTCTCAACTGTTCGTCAAAGACAAAGCAACGGGAACGCCTCATGGGGTGTATTATATACAGTCCTCATTGGCTTCGGACGATTCTATTGTTCGTTGTCAAGGGTGCTTTCTATATACTTACACTGGCGTGGGGCTTTCGGCGTTGCTCGTTTCGGACGAACAGGGCAATGCGAAGGCCTTAACAAGTGGAACGAGTGACAGGACTGGCTCCACGCTTTCATGTATATATACCAACCATTTATTAATCATGCCAACATGGTAGCCATTGGTAAAAAACGGAACGGTATGATTGACAAAACAATTATCTGTCTTAGCGCACGAGCTAATTCTGGAAAAACGACATCGATCAGAGAGTTGTTTTTCCGCCTAACAGGACATTACCCTGAAAGTACAGGAGATTTCTTGTCCATTGTACAAGATAAAAATGTCGAGCATGGTATAGGCATATCATCTGTGGGAGATTCTTGGGGAAATCGTGAACCAATAGAAAAACTTATTGATGCTGGTTGTGAAATTATCGTGTGCGCCTCACGTACTTCTAAAGATACCGTGAACACGGTGTATGAGTTGGCAAGTAAAAACCAGTACAAAGTTGTCCAAATTTCTGCTCTACATGGAGAGCATAATGACACTATAGAAAATTATAATCTTTATTGTTGTAAAAATGCAGAAGCCATAGAACAACTCATCAGAAATATAATACGAAACCAACTAAAAACAATAGAATTATGAATTCAAAATACAAACATTGCCCATATTGCGGAGAGGAAATACTCGCTGTGGCAAAAAAGTGCAGATACTGCGGAGAATGGCTTGACACAAACGATGTGCCTGGCAACCCTCAACAGACAGAAAGCGAAGAACCAGAAGATTATAGTGAAGAAGAGATGGATGAGAAGCCTTCCTTTATTCGAAGAACATGGAAAGTTCTATTGCCTGTACTTGTCATCATATTGCTCTGTGTGGGTAAGATTGGGTTAAAAGAATTCGGAAAGAATGCCGTTAAAGAAGCAGCTAAAGAGCATTCATCAAGTAGTGAGATGACAGATTCTACTGCTGATTCCGACGAAGCCACTTATGTCTTTCAATACATAGGTGATGGCGAAAATTACTATATGTATTTGACTGATGGACAAGGTAATGTTTATGAATATGATGACGAAGCATCATACGAGGATTTTGTTTTGCCTGCAATAGCTTCATTCAAATTGTATTTAGAACTGAACAATGCAGAAGATTTCAACAAATTGGCGAAGTCAATAATGACATTCCCTGTTTCTGAAAAACTTGTATGTGAGGGGCTGAATGTTACGGATATTGTCAATAAAGAGTATTACGATTTCAATCCATTCCAGGTGGAACTGATAAAGAAAGGTTACGGATATCAAACTTATTATATAGCAAAGTCGGAATATGACGAAGGAAAAAGATACATAAGGTTTTCAAGAGGTGAAAACAATGGGGTCAAGGTGGAAGTTAGAACATGTAATGTATTTCTATGATTGAAAACAATTAAAATATAAAGCAATGAAGAAAACGATTTTAATGATAGTGGCTGCGCTATTTGTTCTTGTCGCAGTCAATGCTCAGACAAGAAAGGTTATACCTCGAATAAGAAAGTCGGGGAATCCTGCACAGGTAATCAAGGGAAAAACTGTGCCCATAAGAAAAAGTACAACTACTAAGGTACAATCATCTAAAAAGACTGCATCACAGAAAAATTCGTATCAAAGAGAAGAGGAAGAAGCCAATTACAGATATTGGTATGAGAGGTCTGATGAATACAACATAAACAAAAATATCGGAGAATATTTTTCAGAATGGCTAAAAAAAGGAGAGTTTGAAAAAACAGTCGATTACGACAAACGTCTGAAAGAATGTTCAAAAACAGTATTTGATTCTATTTGTAACAGTGTGATTATATATAAGATAGAACATGTTTGGCGTGATATTAGGCTGGGTACTTACAATACAGAAACTGAGGAATTTCCCGTATTCGTAAAAACGGACCACGACTATAGTGATATAAGAGGTAAAGCACATATTAAGATACCAATAGAATCTGCCCAAGATTTCCGTAATAAATTTTATAGTGGAGATGGAACAAGTTTCAATTACAGCATAGGACCTGTTGTTCCACGTGCTGATTTTGTATATGTTTCAAGTACCGAACAACCAGGAGACAATGTATTGTGCCCTGCAACTGTATGTTATTTTCACCATTATTATTGGAATGACACTATAAATATAAAACTTACTTACGACGAAAAAACGAAACCTGTCAAGGTGGCATTTGACGAGTTAGGCATTACAGATAAATATCTCAATGGATATGTCTACACTTTTGACGGATATGATGAAAACATTTATGAAAATGGAATGGTGGATAAGATGCCATCACCTTATGGGTACGAATCTATAGAAAAATGGATTGAACAAGATTCTGAATGTCAAGAAGTAATAAAGAACGAAGAATATAGGGTGTTAGTGGAATTTGTTATTGACAAAAACGGACGCATGAATATGCTTTATAGCGACGCTGGAGAATTCAATCGTAATATATTATACTTTAGATTTAGGTCCATAAAGAAATGGTCGCCAGGCATTTTAAATGGGAAAAGAGTAAATACAAGAGTAAGATTATATATCAATTAAAAAAGTGAAAGTAAGAAGAAAAATGTGATCAAGGAGGAACAGAATGAAAGTGAGAGCAATAAGATATTTAATGGTGACGATGTTGACCAAAAGCCTTCTTTCCCAGGTGGCAACAAAGCATTAAATAAATTTATTGCATCTAATCTTAGGTATCCTGATATGGCACGAATGTTAGATAAACAAGGAACGATTATTGTTAAATTTGTCGTAAATGAGACGGGCGTGTTGACAGATATCAAATTAGCAAAAGATTCGTACTCGCTTTCGATGGGTAAAGAGTCGTTACGAGTAGTCAAAGCCATGCCAAAATGGTATCCTGGACTGAAAAATGGAAAAGCCGTAAAAGTGAAATGTAGCATTCCTATCACTTTCCGTTTGTGAGAAAATACAAAGAATAGGTAAGGAAAACACTCCAGCCCTTCTCTCTTTTTTTTATGAAAGAGAAGGGCTGATTCTCGTTATCGACCTAACCCTTTGTCCTTTCTTGGTTTTACCATCCGAGTTGCCAGTCGCAGACTTCGCCTTATCCATTCTATTTCATCTTCGTTCTTCTCACGTCCCCAATCCTTGGTATCGCTGCCGCCACCACCTTGGCTTTCAGCGAAGTTGGTAGCCTCGTTGACGTAGCCGATGTACAGGTACATTGCACAATAGATAATTTTGTCGCCATAATTAATGAAGTCCATTGCAAAGCTATCGTCAAATAGGCTGCTGTCGTGAATGCTCGTCATACGTGGATAGATGTCTGCTATCTCTGCCAACGCCTTCATGCCAGCCTGCGCCCAAATTTTATTGATCATCTGTTGCTGGTATGAAACAGCTGTTTTTTCAAAATCGGCTTTAATCTCCCTGTTTCTTGCTTCGATGTGGGAGGTATTCTTCTGCAACTCATCAATTTGCAATTTAGCCTGTTCAAGTTTCATCTTATTGTCGTTCAATTTGTCACGAACATCCCAGAGTTCCTTTCTGGTGGCGGTAATTTTTGCCTTTATCTCAACAGCATCACCAAGATGATTCTTCATGTAATCTTCAAGTTCGGCTATGGTCGCTTGTTTCTCTGCTTCCGCTTTCTCCAGATTGCTGACCATAGTCCGCAGAGCCTTGATTCTTGTCTCTGCTTTTGTGATGCTACGATTAAGACCTGAAAGAAGCGTCTTCATCATGCCTACTTCATTTGACAAAGTGCGGCATTCATCAGCCAACTCCCTGCGATAAGTTTCTGTTGACTTGTGCTTAGCTCCAGTTATGGTGATGTCATCGCCACGTTCCAGTCCATACTTTTCATAAACCTCTGCAAGTCGGCTATGAAGTTCACGCATCCTTGTTCTTGCTTGATTCATGTCGTTTCCACCAAACATATCTTTTGCGCTCAGTCTGCCATCCTTTGTAATGGGGACAATGACTGCATGTGCATGAGGATTTAGTTCGTCTAAATGAACAATGAACGAAACGACATTTTCTTCACCAAACTCCTGACAACAAAAGTCATATATGTCCTTGGCACGAATGTCTTGCCACAAAATTCACATTTTCTTGTCGGTCTCATACTCTTTGATATTGCTATGTTCTACATACTTTGAGTATTCCACCGATGGAGTAAACGGAAGTGAACCATTGACAACCTTTGTCAACCCAGTCCACGATATAACGCTTTTTGCCTATCAGCTTCAAATCTGTCCTCCATCGTAACCACTTGTAAACCCTTGTCAACTACGTTCACGATATGACAAAATAAAAGCTCCGCAAATTCTCCACGGTAGAAATACGCTGCAAAAATATGTGGAAAATCGGGAACTGCCAAAAAGCACTCAGAAAGTGTTAAAAATCAAAGAGTATTGAAAATCAAGGCTTTATGGTTGGTTAGTCATAGTAAGTTATGGTTAGTTATAAGGCTCTAAATACAATTCTCAAAGGCCGATTGCCAATGCTAGTTACTCCTTCCGGAATATTCACAGAAGTTAAACTGTTGCAGTCAGCAAAAAGGCCATTACCAATAGGCATCCAATTGGGAAGTTCGATTTTTCTTAAATTGGATAACGACTTAAACACAAAAACACCCATAGTTGGTATAGCTTTTGTTGAATTAGAAGGGGCGTTATCATCTGTACTATAGTACCCATTTATTATAAAACTGCTATAAGCTGATGCCCTCCAAGTGGTGTTTTGAATATCTAGATATTGTAATTTACCTGGCGTCTCCTCGGTCTTGTAATTATATCCTATAATCTCTGAACCCCTTATGTGAGGTCTGCCGATAGAAGCGAGACCAGCCATGTCTCTAATAAACACAAAATCATCACAATTCATATAGCCGGTTATCTTTAAGTTGACGATTCTGTATTTATCGTCGTCTCCAATCAGGCTACTTAGTGTTCCAGGCTTTTTTAAGTTAACTGTAATTTGTTGTGTGATGAGATTATTATCATCTGCAATTGCTGGCATCACACTGCAGAGCAGTACGAACACCAAAAGCAGATATTGCTTTTTCCAAAGTTGAGTAAAAATTCTCATAATTTAAAATGATTAAGTTAATAACTAAATGCCATATTTAGCTTTGATGTCAGCAGTGATATCTTTCCCGACTCCCTGTCTTTTGACAGAAGATACACTGAGGATTTCTCTTCCTGTGTTTTTGTAAGCCAACTGCTCGGCTTCAGCTTCCGTAAGTTCCTTTACGAGCTTAATTGTGCCGTCTTCATTATAGAGGACAACAACGAGATAGTCGAACTCCCAATGATGGATGTCTGATAAAGAGCCTGTTATCTTTCCCTTCTTTGCCACTCTGGCTTTCACTTGGTATCTTTTAGAATCTACGGTGAAATCGTACGCCTTATGAGATGCGGTTTCAAGTTTCCCACCATAAAAATCTGCTATCAAATCTTCCGTAAAGTCACCTTCTATGTTGTTGGTACGGAACTTCTTTGCTACTAACTTTTTGATGTAGCAGTACATTTGTCATAATTCAATTTTATTCTCCATATTATTCTGTATTTTAATAATTTATTAATCAGTTTTCCGTCTTCACAAAGTAGAGGTAAAAACAGATAGAGCAAAAGTACAAAAAAAAACTGGGGGGCAATTTGGGGCTTGTTTTTTAAGCTTTTTTATACGAAAGGCGAATGATGGTAACTGCTTAGCAAAGAATGCAAGAAAGAATGCAAGAAAGAATGCAAGAAAGATTTCTCAGGAAGAATTTCTGGTCTTGAAACGTGAAGGAGGTCGCAAGAATGGTTATTGGGTAGTATTGAATAATGACGTGTAAAACGTATTATAATATACCTATATTTCTGTACGATAGCAAGTGCTTTCTAAAGTAACTCGAATGGTTTGGAGTTATTCAGAGCATAACTTGCTATCGTCAGATTTTTCGTTCTGTTACGGATAGATCTCGATATGGCTGCTGCCGGAGTTGCCATTCTTGATAATCCTTATCTGGGTGGTGATGCGCTCGCTCATCG
>ERZ1034865.359-NODE-359-length-30270-cov-5.158332_pt1 | contig 30270 bp, 24 predicted proteins | sample MGYA00520632_ERZ1034865 | MGnify/ENA primary metagenome ERZ1034865 (study PRJEB33766, sample SAMN09781738) | gut metagenome | biome: gut microbiome | host: Homo sapiens | place: Madagascar | study: EMG produced TPA metagenomics assembly of the PRJNA485056 data set...
GACTCGGCCGTGGCAAAGTGCTTGGGGCGCCCGACCGTGGGGTGGTTGCCCGCGCCAGGCAGCGCCGCCGCGGCCTTGGCCTCGCGGCGGTTCTCGATCACGATGAAGGCGATGCCATAGACGATGAGGGCGGCCGCGATGACGAAGGGGCTGCCCAGGTGCTCCTCCATCCAGTTGTCGATGGGGATGCCGATGACGGCGGCGGGGATGCACGCCACGATGGTCTTGCCCCAGAGCGTCCAAGTGTTGCGGCGCTGGTAGGAAGCCTTGGAGGGCGAGAACGGGTTCAGCTGGTGGAAGAAGATGACGCACACGGCCAGGATGGCGCCCAGCTGGATGACCACGAGGAACATGTCCCAGAAGTCAGCGGAGACGTTCATGGTCAAGAACTGGTTGAGCAGCAGCATGTGACCGGTGGAGGAGATGGGCAGCCACTCGGTGATGCCCTCCACCACGCCGAAGACGGCAGCCTTGATGAGTTCGATGAAGTCCAAACGCGTTCCTTTCCCTGTTTGCACAGACGGCTTTACTTTGACGCATGTCGCACGGCCGGGAGAAAACCTTACGGCACTGACAGCGAAAAACCACGCTGGCGGAAACGCTCGGCGGAATGGGGCCCATCGCCCGCGAACTTGGGTACAACGGACATACCAGCAAGAACGCGACGGCGAGAGGAGCTCACCATGGCAGACAACGCGTCCGCTTCCTATCAGGACCTCGGGTATGACCGCATCTTCGTCTCGCTTGACGGGTCGGAGGAGCAGGCGAAGGTGCTCGACCGCGCCATAACGATCGCGGCCTGCGACAACGCCGAGCTCTACATTGGCCACGTCATCGACTCCACCGCGCTCGAGGCCGCCGGGACCTACCCGGTGGACCTCATTCCCGCTTTGGAGAAGGAGTTCAGGGACTCGATAGCCGGGCAGGTGGCTAAGGCCGAGGCCGAGCCGCAAATCAAGAAGGTCGAGGTCGTGGTTCGCGCCGGCCGCATCCGCGAGACCCTCAAGGACGACATGCTCGACGTCATCAAGCCCGACCTGGTGGTCTGCGGGGCCCGCGGCCTCTCGTCCATCAAGTACGCCATCCTGGGCTCCATCTCCACCTTCCTCACGCGCAACACCGAGTGCGACACGCTCATCGTCAAGTAGGCGCCGGGCGAGACGGCCTCCGAGAGGCGCCCCACAGACGGCTTCCTCGCGGCGGCAGGCGGCAGGTACCCCCTGCTACCTGCCGCCGCACTCGTGAAAACCAAGTGAACGGCGTCGCTTGGCGGTAGAGTGGTGAAGTTAGACGTTTGTGAAGCCCGGCAAATCCGGGAGGGCGAGCACGGAGGTACTGTTCTTTGACGCTCACCAAAACAGCTCGCGGCGCCCGTCTTCGCGGCCTGGCTGCAGCCAGCGCCCTGACGGCCTGTGCGCTTGCGACGCTCGCGACGCCAAGGACGGTTCTTGCCGCGTCAATCGACCAGATCCAGCAGCAGATCCAGGAGACCTCGACCGCCTACGACGAGGCTAACGCCCGCGTGGAGAGCGTCCAGGCCCAGATTGACGCCAACGAGCAGCGCATCGCCCAGATCGAGGAGCTTCTCCCCGGCAAGCGCGCCGCTGCGGCGGACTCGATCAGGCTGCTGTACAAGATGCAGCAGGGAACGGGCGGCCTTCTTGACCTGCTGCTGTCCTCCGAGGACTTCAACTCCCTGATTGCGACCATCCAGTACCTGGATGTCATCCAGTCCCACAACTACGACGCCGTGAGCGAGCTGGCCTCGCTTGACGCCGAGCTCCAGCAGACGCGCTCGGACCTGGCCACCCAGCAGGCAGCCGCCGAGTCCGACCGACAGGCGGCCTCCGACGCCCTGGCCGCGGCCAAGGCCGCCCGCGCAGAGCTGGAGCAGCAGATGGCGGAGCAGGCGGCCGCCGAGGAGGCGGAGCGCCAGGCGGCCATCAAGGAGGCCCAGGCAGACGCCGCCTCCGGCGACAACACCTTCACCACCGGCTCCGGCGAGCAGGCGCCCGTCGAGGTTCCCGCGCAGCCCGACCCAGACCCCGTTGACTGGCAGTCCCAGAAGGACACCTTCGTGGCCGGCTGGGCCACCCGCATCGACGCCTACCTCGCCGGCTCTCCCCTCGCGGGACAGGGCACGACGTTTGCCGAGGCTGCCTGGGCCTACGGCGTGGACCCGCGCTTCTCGCCGGCGATCAGCGCCGTGGAGTCTTCCAAGGGCCTCTACTGCTTCAGGTCCCACAACGCCTGGGGCTGGGGAAGCTCGAGCTGGAACACGTGGGAGGATGCCATCTGGGACCACGTGGCGGGCCTTGCCTCCGGCTACGGCGGACACCTCACCTACGCCGCCGCCCAGAAGTACTGCCCGCCCAACGCGGCGCGCTGGTACTCCTCGGTCCTGGCAAACATGGAGCGCATCTAGCGGGCCGGCCCGCGGCACATACGCGCAACGAGCAGGCGGCGCCTCACCGGTTGGTGGAGCGCCGCCCTTTTGGTTGGTGGCATCGGATTGGGGCGGGTTTCTTGCCCGGGACCGTGACTAGGCCGTGAGGTAGACCATGGCCAAGATCATGGCAAAGCCCACGAGATCGGCCGGCGAGAAGGTCGTGCCAAGCATGAGGACCGTCGTGATGGTGGCCGTGATGGGCTCGATGGTGCCGAGAAGGCTCGCGCGCATGGAGCCGGCATCGTGAACGCCCTGCAGGTAGAGGGCATAGGAGCCAAAGGTGCCTCCCAGGATGCAAAAGGCCAGAAGCGCAAGGGCGAGGCCGTCGAGGACGGGCATGTGCTCCCAGGGGCGGTAGGCCAGCGTCAGAATGACGCCCGAGGCCAGAAACGCCAGGCCGTTGACGACGAAGTTGCCCCACTTGGCCATGGGCTTTGCCGGCAGGATGGAGAGGCAGGCCGAGGACACGGCGCAGACCAGGCCCCAGACCAGGCCGCCCAGGGGCAGCGCGAGCTCGGCGGGGTTTCCGCCCGTGGCCACCAGGAACGTTCCCACAAGGGCCAGGGCTATGCCGAGCACTTCTCGCCTGCGGGGGCGCCGACGCATGGTGAGGCAGACGTAGGTCAGGACCAGAAGCATGCCCAGGCTCTGCATGATGGTGGCCGTGGCTGAGCTGGTCCAGTTGATGGCCTGCAGGTACGCCACCTGCGAGAAGAGCACGGCGCCCAGAGCCACGGCAAGAATCCCGAGCATGCCGCGCGCATCGTGCGTCACGGCGCGCAGCTTGGAGCGGCCGTCGGCGCTTGCCGCAGCCGCGGCCAGGAAGAGCCAGCAGGCGGTGAGCTCGCGAACGCAGACCAGCCAGAGGGGCTCCATGCCGTAGGTGTCCATCAAGAACTTGGAGACGGTGCCGTTGAGGCCCCAGAGGGCGCCGCCCAGAAGCGTGCAGACTATGCCGCGGCGGATGCGCGCACGGTCACGAGCGGCCTTCTCGGCCGTGCCAGCCTCCTGCCCGGCAGGCAGGGGCGTCCCTTTTACCTGGGAAACATCAACGTCCCCGTTAACAGTTGCCATGGTCCTCCCTGGTTCACGCGAGCTGCTAGCGTAGCACCAGCGGGTTAGGGGTATGCTGCTCTTCGTCAAACTGCGAACCGAGGAGCACACATGCACCAGACAACCTTTGACGCACCCGACGCCGCGCTTGCGGTGGGGACGCGCCACGCAGGCTTCACCGTCACCCACGTCGAGGCCGTGCCCGAGATCTCCGGCCAGGCCTACGTCCTGCGCCACGACGCCTCCGGCGCCAGGGCGCTGTGGCTTGCCTGCGCGGACGTCAACAAGTCCTTTGCCATCAGCTTCAAGACCCCGCCGGCAGACGACACGGGCGTCTTCCACATCCTGGAGCACTCGGTGCTGTGCGGCTCTGACGCCTACCCGGTGAAGGAGCCCTTCGTCAACCTGCTCAAGACGTCCATGCAGACCTTCTTGAACGCGCTGACCTTCCCGGACAAGACCATGTACCCGGTGGCCTCCACCAACACGGCGGACCTCGAGAACCTCATGGGCGTCTACCTGGACGCGGTCCTGCACCCCGCCATCTACCGGCGCCCGCGCATCTTCGAGCAGGAGGGCTGGCACCTGGAGGTCGAGGGAGAGGGCGCAGACGCACGCCTCTCCTACAACGGCGTGGTCTTCAACGAGATGAAGGGCGCACTCTCCGACCCCGACGACGTGCTCTACCAGGCGCTCTCCAGGCAGCTCTTCCCCGACACCGCATACCGCTTTGAGTCCGGCGGAAACCCGCGCGCCATCCCCACGCTCACCTACGAGGAGTTCCTGCAGACCCACGCGCGCCACTACGCGCTCCCCAACAGCTACACCGTGCTCTACGGCGACATGGACATAGACCGCGAGCTGGCCTTCATTGACGAGCGCTTCCGCAACGCGGCCGAGCGCGACGCGGGCGAGCCCAACCCGCTCGCGCTCCAGGCCCCCGTCTCTCCCGCACCCGCCCGCGTGGAGATGGCGACGGCGGCAGGCAACGCGTCCGTCGGCGTGAGCTACGTCATTGGCAGCGCCGCCGACCGCACGCGCGTGCTCGCCGTCGACGTGCTGCTGGACGCCCTCTGCGGCTCCAACGAGGCCCCGCTCAAGCGACGCGTCATGGACGCCGGCCTTGCCGACGACTTCCAGGCCATGCTGCTGGACGGCATGCTGCAGCCCCAGGCCATGTTCCAGCTCAAGGGCACCAGGGAGGGCGCGGCCGAGAATTTCCGCGCCCTTCTCGAGGAGACCTGCGCCGAGCTTGCCGAGAAGGGCATCCCGCGCGACAAGCTCTCCGCGGCGCTGGCCCAGGCGGAGTTCAACCTGCGCGAGGGCGACTGGGGCGGCTACCCCGACGGCGTGGCCCTCTCCATGTGCGTCATGTCCAGCTGGCTCTACGACGACGAGCGCCCGCTCGACTACGTCCACTACGAGGACGCCCTCGCCACGCTCAAGGACGGCCTGGACAAGGGCCTCTTCGAGCAGGTCCTGCGCGAGCTGGTGTGCCAGAACCCGCACGCGGCCGAGGTCGACCTCGTGCCCGTCGAGGGGGGCGACGCCGCAGAGGAGGCGGCCGAGCTCGAGGCGCGCCGCGCCACCATGGGCGACGGGGAGCTCGCCGGCATAGCCGCCGAGATGGAGGCCCTGCGCGCCGAGCAGGAGGCCCCGGACTCGCCGGAGGCGCTGGCCACGCTGCCCCAGCTCACCGTGGCGGACGTCGAGGACCCCGCGCCCGAGCCTGAGCCCCGGGACGTGGACGCACCTCTCCCCTGCATTGCGCACGAGCTGGACACCCACGGGATCGACTACGTCTACCACTACTTTGACCTGCGTCGCTGCCGCGTGGAGGAGCTCCCGTACGTGGGCGTGCTCTCCGACCTGCTGGGCAAGCTCGACACGCGCCGCCACAACGCATCCGACCTCGACACCCTCATCGAGCAGAACCTGGGCGGCCTCGACGTCTTCCTCGAGACCTACACCCACGAGGGGGACCTCTCCTATGCGGCGCCCACGCTCGTGGTCGGCGCCTGCGCGCTCAGCGAGAAGGCCGAGCGCCTGGCCGACATCCCGCGCGAGGTCTGGGGAGAGACCCTCTTTGCCGACGGCGTCCGCATCCGCGACATCCTGACGCAGCGCAAGGTGGGCATGGAGCAGTACTTCACCGGCAGCGGGCACGCGGCCTCCGTGGCACGGGCCGGCTCGTACTTCTCGCGCGCGAGCAAGGCGAGCAGTCTCATGGGCGGCCTCGACTACTTCCTCTTCCTGAAGGAGCTCCTGGGCAACTGGGAGGCTCGCAAGCAGGGGCTCTGCGACATCTTGGGCAATCTGGCCGCGCGCATCTTCACCGCCGACGAGGTCACGGTGAGCTTCATCGGCAGCGCCGAGGACCGCGAGCGCTTCTGGGCCGCCGGCGGCGACCTGGGCCTTCGCCATGCCGGGAGGGGCGTGGCCGCGCACGCACTGGAGCTGCCCGAGCCCGTCCCCGTCAACGAGGGCTTTGTCATTCCCTCCAACGTGAGCTACGTCGCGCGCGCCTTCGCGCCGTCCGACGCCGACCCCGGCGAGCGCGGCGTCTGGGCCGTGGCAACGCGGGCCCTCACCTATGACTACCTGTGGAACGAGGTGCGCGTGAAGGGCGGCGCCTACGGGACCGGCTTCAAGCACACCGGCGAGAACCTCCGCGAGTTCTGGTCCTTCCGCGACCCGCACGTCGACGAGACGCTGGCGCGCTACGACGCCGCGGCGGCATGGCTTTCCGAGTGGAAGCCCACCGCCGAGGAGTTCGACGGCTACGTGGTGTCCACCGTGGCCGCCCACGACGCCCCGGTGAAGCCGCGCGCACTGGCGCGTCGCCAGGACGTCGCCCGCTTTGGCGACCAGAAGCCCGGCTGGCTAGAAGAGATCCGCCGCCAGGAGCTTGGGTGCACCGCCGAGCAGGTGCGCGGCCTTGCCGAGGCGCTGGCCGACCAGACCCCGTCCGGCGTCTGCGTCTTTGGCGGCCGCGAGGCCCTCGAGGCGGCCGGCGTGGACCTCAAGCTCTGCGAGCTCGTGGGAGAGTAGGGCTCCCGGCGGCCCAAACGCGATTTGGGTTCACCGCTCACGGGCAGCTGCTCTAGCGCTTTCAAGAACCCGCAGGTCAAAAGCCTGCGGGTTCTTTCATTTGCCCTCGCTGCCGAGAAGCGCGACCCACGAACCCAAAACGTTTTTAGGCCCCAAGAGGCCGGAGCTCCTATGCCAAAGCGCGACTCAACTCAGCCCCAAAGGCGGAGATTGTCTCGGAGTCGAGGCTCCCGTACTGCACGACAAGACGCGCCAGGCCATCCGGGGCCGTGCGGTTCTTTGACAGGCAGGCGCACGAAGAGAGGGGCATGGGAGAAAGGCCCGGCCCGGCGACCCGCGCCACCAGCTCCTCCTCGGAGAGGGACGTGCCCACCGCCAGCACGAAGTGAAGGCCGGAGTCCGCCTCCTCCATGCGGACCCGGTCGGCCAGGCCAGACTCCGCGAGCACGTCTGCAAACTCGTCGCGCAGCTCACGGTAGCGCTTGCGCATGCGGGCCACGTGACGCTCGTAGGCGCCGGACTCGAGCAGGCGCGCCAGGGCAACCTGCTGGACGGAGCTCACCGTGGTGGAATAGAAGCCCAGCTCGGTGCCGTAGCGCTCCATCAGCTGCCCGGGCAAGACCATATAGGCCAGGCGCAGGGCGGCACCGAGGCCCTTTGAGAATGTGTTGGTGTATATGACGCTACCGGTGGCGTCGATGCTTGCCAGCGCCGGGACGGGGCGCCCCGCCAGGCGGAACTCGCAGTCGTAGTCATCCTCGATGATCCAGCGGCTCCCCGCCTCCGCGCAGGCCCACCCCAGAAGCTCGTACCTCCTGGCGATGCTGGTCACGCGGCCGGTGGGAAACTGGTGGGACGGCATGAGGTGCATGACGTCAGGCCGGCTGGCCGCCAGCTCGTCCATGCGCACGCCCTCGTCGTCCAGGCCAATGTGAGCCACCTGAGCGCCGCTTGCCCGATAGAGGCGGGTGAGGCGCAGGTACCCCGGGTCCTCGACGCCATAGATGAGGTCATGTCCCAGCAGCTGCACAATCATGTTGTCCAGCACCTGGGCGCCCGCCCCCACCACAATGCGCGATGGATCGACCTGCATGCCCCTCGTCTGCCTCAGGTGGTCCGAGATGGCCGCCCTGAGCCTTGGCAGGCCCTGAGGGGGCGCCGGCGAGAAGAGCTCCAACTCCGACTCCCCCGCCAGGGCATCGCGCAGCGCACGCGACCAGAGCCGCGCCAGCTCGCGAGACTCCCCCGATGCCGCGGGGGCAGCCTCGGCCAGCGCAAGCGCCTCGGGGTGCTGCGCCGCGGAAGCCTTCCGGACGAGGGCCGCACGCGCCGGAAGGCCCGGCAGCGCGTTCACAAAGTAGCCGCTCCTCGGCCGCGAGCGCACGTAGCCCTCGGCCACGAGCTGCGCATAGGCGCCCTCGACGGTGACCAGACTCACGCCCAGATGCTGCGCCAGCGAGCGCTTGGAGGGCAGACGATCGTCAGCCTCCAGGACGCCAGACACAATGTCATCGCGAATGCGCCGGTAGAGATACTCGTAAAGAGACAGCTCGCCCTTCTCGGCAAGGTTGTAGTCAAGCATCTGGACTTGTCCGTTCTTGCCTGCTGACCTTATTCTGACCTGATTATTTTGTCAGATTCTGGATGTTTTGCTCATGCCAGATTGCGCATAGCATAGCCCGCACACGCACCGGCTACGCAAAGGAGAAACGCATGGCAGAGAAGAACGTCCCGTCCCGCGAGGAGCGCGCTCGCCTCAACCGCGAGCTCGCGCAGATGCTCAAGGGCGGCGTCATCATGGACGTCACCACCCCCGAGCAGGCACGCATTGCAGAGGCGGCCGGAGCCTGCGCCGTCATGGCCCTCGAGCGCATCCCCGCAGACATCCGCGCCGCCGGCGGGGTCTCCCGCATGAGCGACCCGGCGATGATTCGCGGCATCCAGGAGGCTGTGTCCATCCCCGTCATGGCCAAGTGCCGCATCGGTCACATCGCCGAGGCGCAGGTGCTGCAGGCCATCGACATCGACTACATCGACGAGTCCGAGGTCCTCTCCCCCGCCGACGACGTGTACCACATCGACAAGACCCGGTTCGACGTGCCTTTTGTCTGCGGCGCGCGCGACCTGGGCGAGGCCCTGCGCCGCGTTGCGGAGGGCGCCACCATGATCCGCACCAAGGGCGAGCCGGGCACGGGCGACGTGGTGCAGGCCGTGCGCCACATGCGCAAGATCTGCCGCCAGATCCGCGAAGTCGTGAGCCTCCGCGAGGACGAGCTCTTTGAGGCCGCCAGGGATCTCGCAGTGCCCGTGGAGCTCGTGCGCTATGTCCACCAGAACGGCAAGCTCCCCGTGGTGAACTTTGCCGCAGGCGGCGTGGCCACCCCCGCCGACGCCGCGCTCATGATGCAGCTTGGTGCCGAGGGCGTCTTCGTGGGCTCCGGCATCTTCAAGAGCGGCAACCCCGCCCAGCGTGCGGCCGCCATCGTCAAGGCCGTTGCCAACTACGAGGACGCCGCGCTCATAGCAAGGCTCTCCGAGAACCTCGGCGAGGCCATGGTGGGCATCAACGCCGACGAGATCCAACTCATCATGGAGGAGCGTGGTCGCTAGTGGCCGGCACCACCGCGGTCCTGGCCGTCCAGGGCGCCTTCATCGAGCACGAGCGCATGCTCTCCCGACTTGGCGAGAAGTGCGTCGAGCTTCGGCAGGCCTCCGACCTGAAGCAGCCCTTTGACCGCCTGGTCCTTCCCGGTGGGGAGTCCACGGTTCAGGGAAAGCTCCTCGAGGAGCTTGGAATGCTCGACGGACTGAGGCGGCGCATCGACGAGGGCATGCCCGTACTCGCCACCTGCGCCGGGCTCATCCTGCTTGCCGCACGCCTGGACGCCCACGACGACCGCGGAACCCCGCGTCTGGGCACGCTCGACGTCCTCGTCCAGCGCAACGCCTACGGTCGCCAGCTGGGGAGCTTCCATACGGAAGGCGAGGTCGCAGGAATCGGGCGGGCGCCCATGACCTTCATCCGCGCACCCTACGTCATGGAGACCGGCTCCGGCGTCGAGGAGCTTGCCCAGGTTGATGGCCGCATCGTGGCGGTGAGACAGGGCGCGCAGCTAGCTCTCGCCTTCCATCCGGAGCTTGACGAGAGCACCCTCATCCACGAGGCGTTTCTCGCCCTCTAAACCAAAGGGGTGACAAAGGGACTGTCCCTTTGTCACCCCTTTTGAACGGACTTGGCTAGACGCTAGTCGCGGTTGTAGCCGCCACGGTTGCCGTAGCCGCCACGGGAGCCGTAGCCGCCGCGACCGCCGCGGTCCCCGCCACGGCTGTCACGGCCGCCGAAGCCACCGCGGCCACCACGGTCGCCGTAGCCGCCACGGTTGCCGTAGCCGCCACGGTCGCCAAAGCTGCGGCCGCCACGGTCGCCGCCGCGACGGTCATCGCGGCCGCCGAAGCCGCCGCGGCCGTCGCGACGGTCGTTGTCCAGGCCCATCTCGGTCAGCGGGTTGATGATCTGGTCGAGCATGGCGCAGATCTCGTCGATCTTCTCGTCAGAGAGGCTGGGGACGTAGTGGTCCTTCTCCGGCTTGGCGTTGGCGGCAGCCTCGACGGCGCCCTCGGCGGCGAAGACGACGACCTTGCGCTTGTCGTCCTCCTCGGACTCGATGCGGCCCACCAGGTCCTCGGCCTCGGCCTTGGCCATGAGCTCGTCAAGGGCGCGCAGGCTCATGCCCAGCAGGTCGGCCATCTCCTTCTGCTCCATCTTGGGCTTGAGCTCCAGGAGCTTGAGGGCACGAACCATGTCGCTCATGCGCTCGGCCTTGGTGTCGGCCTCCTTGGAGATGGCGTCGCGACGGTTGCGCAGAAGGCGGGCGGCACGCTGTGCCTTGTCAAAGAGGATGGCGTCGCGGTCCTGCTCCTCGGCGACGACCTCCTCGGCCTGCTCGGTCTCCTCGTCGGCAGCCTCCTCGGCCTCGACGATCTCCTCGGTCTCCTCGACCGTCTCCTCAGCGGCCTCCAGGGCCTCGTCCATCACGTTCTCGTTCTCGGTGTACTCAGACATGCGTCTCCTTCTGCGCCCCACGGGCGTTCACAGCGCGGCGCACCATGCGCCGCTTCACAAGCTCACAAGTTTACGATGCAGAAACAAGTCCGCAGGTAGACAATGTGCGTGCACACAGTAACGCCGCAATCCAAACGCCCGCCACATAGTCGGCCATCACGTAGCCCGGCTGCTTGGTAAGCGCCTTGACCGCGGCAAGCACCTCGGGCCCGCCCATCTGCGCAATCTCCTCCTCTGTGGCGTCGGTGTCCTCCAGCAGGTCATGGAAGAAGGCCGCCCCACCGTTACAGGTGCGTGACGCACCGGCAGACGGCAGGGCGGCCTGCGTGGACCGATAGCTGCGGGACCCTGGGTGACCCGCTACTGGCGATAGTGCGCGAAGAAGTCCGCGAGGTCCTCCATGGACTCCCTGAGCACCTCCATGCGCGGCAGGTAGACAATGCGGAAGTGGTCGGGCTCACCCCAGTTGAAGCCGCCGCCGCGGGTAATGAGAATCTTCTTCTGGTGCAGCAGGTCAAGGGCAAACTGCTCGTCGTCCGTGATGTTGAACTTCTTGACGTCCATCTTGGGGAAGATGTAGAAGGCCGCCTTGGGCTTGACAGCCGTGATGCCATCGATGGCGTTGAGCGCCTCGTAGACGTAGTTACGCTGCTCGTAGACGCGGCCGCCGGGACGGATGTACTCGTTGACGGACTGGTATCCGCCGAGCGCCGTCTGCACGATGGACTGCGCGGGCACGTTGGAGCACAGGCGCATGTTGGACAACATGTTGACGCCGTAGATGAAGTCCCTCATGCAGCGCTGGTTGCCCGAGAGCACCATCCAGCCCACGCGGTAGCCGCAGATCATATGGGACTTGGAGAGGCCGGAGAACGTCACGCACGGCAGGTCGGGCGCGAGCGAGGCGATGGAGATGTGCTGGTAGCCGTCCATGATCAGACGATCGTAGATCTCGTCGGCAAAGATCATGAGCTGGTGCTTGCGGGCGATCTCGACGATGCCCTCCAGAACCTCCTTGGAGTAGACGGCACCCGTGGGGTTGTTGGGGTTGATGACCACGATGGCCTTGGTGCGGCTGGTGACCTTGGACTCCATGTCGGCCAGGTCAGGGTTCCACTCGTTCTGCTCGTCGCAGACGTAGTGGACGGCGTGGCCGCCGGCCAGGGTGACGCAGGCGGTCCACAGCGGGTAGTCCGGGCTGGGGATGAGCACCTCGTCGCCGTCGTCGACGAGCGCGTGCATGGAGAGCTGGATGAGCTCGGAGACGCCGTTGCCGGTGTAGATGTGCTTCATGTCCACGTTGGGGATGTTGCGCAGCTGGGCGTACTGCATGATGGCCTTGCGCGCGGCAAAGAGACCGCGGGAGTCCGAGTAGCCCTCGCAGTCCGTGAGCTGCTGGCGCATGTCGTAGACCACCTCGTCGGGAGCCCTGAAGCCAAACGGCGCCGGGTTGCCGATGTTGAGCTTCAGGATGCGCGCACCGTCCTCCTCCATGCGGGCGGCCTCGTCCACCACGGGACCGCGGACGTCGTACAGGACGTTGTCGAGCTTGTTGGACTTCTTGAACTCTCGCATGGTGACGCTCCCTTGGTCCGTTTTCTTTTGGCGAGAAGTGCTCGGGGCTTGGGGCGCTGCGACCTCAGGCGCGACGTCCGCGGGCGCGACGTCGTCAGGCATGGCGTCCGCGACACCCATAAGCCACTGGGGCGTGACCCCAAGGACGCCGGCAAGGAGCTCCATGACGTCCCTTCGGGGCGTGACCTTGCCCGAGACATACTGGCTGACCTGGCTCTTTCCAAGCTTGGCACCACGCTCGGCGGCAATGCGCACGAGGTCGACCTGCTTGAGGCCGGCACTCTCCATGGCCCTCTTGAGTCTTGTCTGGAAAGTCTCGCGTGCCATCGTGTGCTTCTCCCGTAGTTCAATTTGAGGACTGAGGTTCAACTTTGGAATTGAACTTGTGGCAACTATAGCACGACAAAATTGAACTACTTGGTTCAAGACAAAACTCGCCAGAAATGCCGCAGGTGCTTCTGCGATGACTGCGGACGCATCCGACGTTACGCCGAGCTCGACGGCCTTCTGCGCCAGGGCCTCAAAGACGGCATCCTGGTCGGCGGCCTCAAGCCCATCAATGACGTGGCTGGAATCGAACAAGGCCATGCTTGCCTCCTCTCTCGACTCATCTCTCTGACAACTCAGAGTCTATGGGGGAGAAGGCCTTGGCTTAAGAGGCGCTTTGTCACACGACCGGTGCACAAGACGGCGTAACCAAGCAGGGAAAACGAGGGGCCAGCGTGCCTATTGAGTAGTTTTTGTCACCCACCGGCGGCGCAGCGCCGCAACGCGGCGGCACTCGCGCCAGCCCGCAGGGGGCCAACGGCATGGGTGTCCCTTTTACCAGGTAACTAACAACGTCCCCAGCGTCAGGCGCTGGAGCCGCCGTAGTAGGAGACCTTGTAGTGGAACTGGTCGGCGCGGGCGACGCCCTTGGTGAACTCGACCACCTGGTTTCTGGTGTTGTAGGTCAGGCGGAAGAGCTGCAGGACGGGAGCCCCCTCGGAGATGCCCAGGAGGCGCGCGTCCTCCCTGCGGGCCACGCTCGCGTAGAACTCCTCCTCGGCCACGCGGACCTCGACGTGGTAGTCCTGGGCCATGATCTTGTACAGCGAGCGGGAGTCCACCTCGTCAGACGTCAGGCCCGAGAAGATCTTGCCAGGCAGGTAGGTGTGCTCGATGAGCATGGGAACGTCGTCGGCAAGGCGCAGGCGGCGCATTGAGATCACGCGCTCGCCGGCGGCAAGGCCCATGCGGTCAGCCACCGTCTTGGAGGCCTCGCCGGAGCAGAACTCAAGGAGCTCGGAACGCGGGATGCGGCCGAGGCTGCGCATCTGTTCCGAGAAGCTGTAGGCACGCGTGAGGTTGGTGGTCTCCTGTGAGCGGTCGGCGACGAAGGTGCCCTTGCCGTGGCGCCGCTTGATGAAGCCCAGGGTCTCGAGCTCCTTCAGCGCCAGACGCACCGTCGTGCGGGAGATGCAGTAGTCCTCGGACAGCTCGCGCTCGGAGGGCAGCAGGTCACCCGGCTCGTACTCGGTCTCGATCTTCTCGCGCAGGCTGTCCACCAGCTGGCCATAGAGCGGCTGCTTCTTTGACGTTGCACCCATGGGGTCTCCTCTCAACGGCCATCATTTTTACGGTACCCCACGCCCGGCGCAAAGAAGACCGCGGTCTTAAGTAATCCGCCAGCGGCGCAAACGGCACCGCCAGGCACCTCCAAGGGCAGGCCCGGAAGGCTAGTCGGCAAACGGCCACTCGCCGCGCGTGAGCGCCTCGATGGCGGCGGGAACCGCGTCGTCCTCGACGGAGCCAATGTGGTAGCGAGCGGCGTCACGGGCCTCAGGCAGGGCGTTGGCCACGGCGACCGAGTTGGGCGTCGCAGCAAACATCTGCAGGTCGTTGCCGGCGTCCCCGAAGACGACGGTCTCCTCGGGGGTCACCCCCACGCGCTCGCAGAGCCAGCGCAGGGCGGCGCCCTTGTTCCAGCCGGCGGGCACCACGTTTGAGAACATGGGCTGCGGGACGTCGAGGTCGACCTCGTCGGTCAGCGCGTCAAGGACGCCCACCACCTCGCGGGTGCGCTCGAGGTCCCCCACCAGGAAGACGTTTGCCTTGGTGATGCCGGCCTCCGGCAGCGCGTCGGCGTCCTCGCAGGTCTTTGCGTAGGACGGGAAGGCGATGGCCAGGTCATCCCGGGAGCCCTGGACCAGGAGCGGTCGGGCGCCCTCAAAGACCAGCAGGCCGGACCGGGGCACGTCCTGAAGCGCCCCCATGATGGTCCGCAGCGCGGCGGGCGGCAGCTCCATCTGCAGGACCTTGCGACCCTCTAGGTAGACCTGCATGCCGTTGGTGGCAAGCGCCGTCTGGCAGCAGGCCTCGTCCCCGCCAAAGAAGCTGGGAATCCAGGAGAAGAAGCGGCCGCTCGCCGGGCCCACCAGGATGCCCGCGTCCATGGCGGCGTGGAAGGCGGCGCGGCACCTCTGCGTCACCTGCCTCTTGCCGTAGGGCATGATGGTGCCGTCAATGTCGGTCAAGATGAGCTTGATGGCCATGGTCTTCTCCCCTGGGACGCATGCGGTCGGCGGCGCCAGCGGGCCGCGCCAATCACTTCTACCACAAGAAGAGCCCGGCACCAGGCAGGTACCGGGCTCCAAGAGGCTCTTGCCTGGGGCGGCCTACTCGGCTAGACCCTCGTTCAGGCGGGCGGCAATCTGCTCCGGGTCATCGGAGGCCAGGACGTCGGCCCTGAAGTGCTCGTCCATGACCAGGACGGCCACGTGGGAGAGCAGCTGCAGGTGGACGTCGCCAGCCTGCGCGGCGGGAATGAGCAGCGCGATGGCGCACTTGATGGGGGCGTTATCCATGGAGCTCCAGGCAACCTCGCCGGAGAACTTGACGACCATGACGGTAGCCTGCTTGACGATGTCGCTCTTGCAGTGCGGGATGGCAAAGCCGCCCATCATGCCCGTGGTGCCCTCTGCCTCGCGGTTCTTGAAGGCCTCCAGCGTGGCCTCGGCGTCGTCGGTGACGCCCAGCTCGACGGCCTTCTCGGACAGGAACTGCAGGACCTCGTCGACGGAGGTCGCGGTGTTGCCAAGGAAAACGTGGGACGCGGTGACGGTCTCGCTCATGCCGGCTCCTTCTCAGCCATGCCGCAGTGGTTCTGGGCCGCGGCTTTCACAAACAACGTATCAAGGATAGCACCTCCAAACTCGGTTTGGAGGTGCTAGAAACCACCAGTTGCCAATTTGTCAACATCTATGCGGCGAGAGGCGCACCGGCGCACGCAAACGGAGGCAAGAAGTGTCCGTCGCCTACTTGCCGGCCGCGTCGCGCAGGCGCAGGGCCTCGTAGGCGCAGCCGTACATGGCCGCCTGGTTGCCCAGGCTCGCGGCCTCGATGCGGACGTCCCTGCAGGTGGGAAGCGCGTGGACGGCAAAGCGGCGGCGCAGCTCCGGGGCAAACGTGGCAAAGGCGCCGGCCACGCCGCCGCCGATGAGGTACATGGCGGGGTCGACAACGCAGGAGACCTGGGCCATGGCCTGGGCCAGGTACTCGCACATCTGGTCGACGGCCAGCTTGGCGCAGTCGTCGCCGGAGGCGAGCGCGCGGAAGACGGAGAGGGTGTCGGTGGCGTGCTCCACCTTGACGGGCGTGACGCCGCGCGCCTCGCACTCGGCCAGGTAGAGGCGGACGATGCCCTTGGCGCTGGCATACTGCTCGAGGCAGCCCTTGCGGCCGCAGCCGCAGGTCAGGGTCTCGTTGGGGTTGACCGTGATGTGGCCGATCTCTCCGCCCGCGCCAAAGGCGCCCGCGACCAGGCGCCCGTTGGCCACGACGCCGGCGCCCACGCCCGTGCCCAGGGCAATGAGCACGTAGCTGGAGGTGCCATGCGCCACGCCGGCCCACATCTCTCCCAGGGCGGCCGCGTTGGCGTCGTTCACGAAGGCTATCTGCGCCCGCGGGAAGACGGAGCTGATGGCGCCCACCAGGCCCTCCGGGTCGAGCTTGATGTTGGGGAGGAAGCCCACCGTGCCGTCATCGGCAACGGGGCCGGGGATGTCCAGGCCGCAGGCGATGACGTCCTCGGGCGTGGCGTCGTGGGCGTCGAGGATGCGCTTCAGGCCATCGGTCACGGCGGCGTAGGCCGCATCGTCCACAAGGGCCGGCGTCGGGATCTTGCGCTCCTCGAGCAGCTCGCCCTCGGGGGTGAAGAGGCCGGCCTTGATGCTGGTGCCGCCAACGTCGATGCCAAGAACAGCTTCCATCTTGCGGGTCCTTTCGCCGTAACGCGTCCGTGTGCTTCTCGCCATCATACGGTGAGCGGAAGGCACGCAAGCGCTTCAAGTCCCAAATGGGACGCCTGCGGACACGATTGGCCGGCAAAGCGCCAAGGGGGTGAGGCGGTCCTGCCTTTGGCGGGTCACGGCAGGGGGCGCGAGGGTAGACTCATGGGAGGACACCCAACCCGAGGAGGATCCATGACCAACGCCAACGCCGCGCCCGCAAGCGAGCCGGCAATCCCCAACCCGCGCGCCGACATCGCCCAGCTGGACGCCCTGGAGCGCACGCTCTACTGCCACCGCTACGCCATCGACGAGATAGCCTCCCTTGGCCCCGTCATAGACCCGGCAAAGGCGACCGCCGAGCGCGGCGAGGCCGTGGCCCTGCTCGAGCAGGAGCGCGTCGAGGCGCTCTGCGCGCCCGAGGTCGGACTGCTTCTGGACCGCATAGAGCAGAACCCGGAGCTCATGGGGCAGACGCGCCTGGCCCAGGCCCGCATCATCCGCCGAGACCGCGCCTCCCTCATCGACGTCCCCGCCGAGGAGCAGGCCGCCTTCACCCGCCTCACCACCGAGGCAAACGACGTCTGGCGCCGCGCCAAGGCGGCCAACGACTGGGCGAGCTTCGAGCCCTACCTGGACCGCATCGTGGAGGCCATGCGCCACATGGCCCAGGCCAAGAACGCCGAGAAGGACCCCTACGACGTCTGGCTCGACGAGTTTGAGCACGGCACGAGCCGCGCCTTCTACGACCCGTTCTTTGCCCAGGTCAAGAACTGCGTGGTTCCGCTTCTTGCCGACTGCATGGCAAGCCGTCACAAGCCCGACCACAAGGTCATGGACGGCAAGTTTGACGTGGAGCGCCAGTGGGCGCTCGCCGGCGACCTCATGCGCCTGGAGGGCGTGGACGAGGACGCCCTGTGGCTCGGCCGCACCGAGCACCCCTTCACGGGCGGCCCGGGCGTGGGCTTTGTGCTCATCGCCAGCCACGTCTACGAGGACAACGTGCTCTCCAACGTGTTCTCCATGCTCCACGAGGGCGGCCACACCCTCTACGAGCAGAACGTCGACCCGGCCTACGCCATGACCTCGCTCAAGGGCGGCACCTCCATGGGCATGCACGAGGCCCAGTCGCGCTTCTTCGAGAACATCGTGGGCCGCTCCGAGGCCTTTGCGGGGCCGCTGCTCGAGGTGCTGCAGAGGCGCTTCCCCGGTCAGCTCGGCCGCGTGACGCCCCACCAGCTCTACCTTGCCGAGAACTGCGCCGAGCCCTGCCTCATCCGCTGCGACGCCGACGAGCTCACCTACCCGCTCCACATCCTCATCCGCTACGAGCTTGAGCAGATGCTCTTCTCGGGCGAGGCCAAGGCGGCCGACATCCCCGCGCTCTGGGCGGCCAAGCACAAGGAGTACCTGGGCCTCGACGTGCCTGACGACGCCCGCGGCGCCCTGCAGGACACCCACTGGTCTGACGGCAGCCTGGGCTACTTCCCCACCTACGCGCTGGGCAGCGCCTTTGGCGCCCAGCTCAAGGCCGCCATGGTGGCCGGTGGCATGGACTTTGATGCCGTCTGCGCCTCCGGCGACCTCGCGCCCATCCGTGAGTGGCTGCGCACCAACATCTGGCACTGGGGCCGTGCCAAGGACTCCGACGAGCTCATGCTCGCCGCGTGCGGAGAGCCCTTCTCGCCTGCGTACTACACGGACTACCTGACGCAGAAGTTCAGCTCGCTCTACGGCCTGCAGTAGGCGCGAGGGCCACGTCAACGAGGGCCGCCCGGCGAGAAGTCCTCGCTTCTCGCCGGGCGGCCTTGCCTTGGGGCTTGATGGGTGCGCTCGGGGCCCCGCCTAGACGCGCTGGGGCAGGAAGGCGTCCGCGCCCAGGCGGATGAAGCCCAGAAGCGAGGTGATGTGGCGGTCTGCCACGACGGTGTCCTCGTCGTTGGCAAGGACCTCCAGGACGGCGTCGGTGATGGTGGACGCGAGCCAGTTGAGCTCGAAGTCGTCCAGGGAGTCCGCACTTCCGGTGCATGCCTGGACGTGGGCGCGGGTGTTCTTCTTGATGAGCTGGCAGACGTCGGCCAGAAAGCCCGCGACGACGACGTTGTCCCTGTTGGAGAGAACGATGGAGACCAGGCGGCGCTGCCTGAAGAACTCGCCCGTGATCTTGTGGAGCACGCCGCTCTCGCGCTCGTAGTCCCGCGAGACGACGCCCGTGGCGTAGGGGCTCTCCGGGCCGTAGGGGCCACCCTCGCCCAACAGCTCGAGCGCGCCCTTTGCAAGCGGGTCGATGACGCTTCTCAGCAGGTCCTGCTTGTTCTCGAAGAAGAAGTAGAGCGCTCCGGTGGTGACGCCCGCCCTGGAGCAGATCTGCCTCAGGGAGGCTCCCGAGTAGCCGCACGCAAAGAACTCGTCGGTCGCGGCAGCCACAAGCCGCCTCTTTGTGTCCGCGTCCTCGTCCGCGCAGCGCGGGCGCACGTCGGTCTGCGCCATTCTCACACCAGTGCCTTCCGCTGCCGCCTGGTCACGCCAAGCGAGCGGCAGCGATTGAAAGGGACGAGAAGTCCCTTGTGCCTTTTATGTCAGTTGCCATAACTGATTATCTGATTAAAGTATCACGCCCCAAAGCAATTGGCGCAACTGACACGTTTTGCGGCACGTGTTGCTCTATCTGGGGCGAATGCGCTCGCTCGATGCGTCGATGACGGCGTTTGGGCTGGTAAAGCGCTCGCAGACATTGGACGTCCGCAGGTATTCCTTGCCCAGAGGGTCAACCGTGGGGACAAGCGAGGACGGGTCGTCCGCAAGGCGGTTGTCGGGAGAACGCGTTACCTTGGGATCGGTCAACGTGTATCCCCTGCTGCACGCCCCCTGGTACTTGCCGGTCTTCTCGCTCAACGTGAACGTGCCAAAAACGCAGTCAGTGCAGTGACGCCCCATGGAGCACCGCCCCTTCTCTTCGCGCGCCCTCTCCCGTGCGTGCCTTTCCTCGAGTGTAGTCCAACGCACTGCCGCACCCGTGCGTTTTTGCGCCGCCGACCGCTTTGGCGACGCCATGCGGAAGGCAGGCGTGTCGCTGGGGAACAATTGCCCTATCGGACGCAAGGCGCCATCCCGGAGGAAGCGTCCCAAGAGGAGAATTGGACCACCCATGGCAGACACGGCACTCTACCAGGACGTTATTTGCGATGAAGTCACCTTTGACTCCGCCGAGGGCCGCTCGACCATCCATGCGTGCGTCTGGCGGCCCGAGGGGCTGCCCGAGAGGGACGGCCTGCCCGCCCCGCGCGCCGTGGTGCAGGTGGTCCACGGCATGAGCGAGCACGTGCGCCGCTACGACGAGTTTGCGCGCTTCCTCTGCGCGCGGGGGCTCGTCGTCTGCGGAGACGACCACATTGGCCACGGCCGCTCCGCCGACCCAAGCCGGCACGGATGCCTTCCGGCGCGCGGCGGCGCAGACGCCCTGGTAGAGGACGAGCACCGGCTGAGGCGGCTGGTCGGCGGCCAAGTTGCCGCAGGCACGCCCTACGTCTTCTTCGGCCACTCCATGGGCAGCTACATCACGCGCGTCTACCTCTCGCGCCACGGAGGCGGCCTGGCGGCCGCCGTCATCTGCGGCACGGGGACGGTCGCCGTCCCCGTCTCTGCCGCCGGAAACCTCCTCGCCCGCGCCATCTGCGCCGTGCGCGGAGAAGACCATCGATCGCGCCTGCTTGACTCCATGGGCGCAGGCGCCTTCTCGAAGGCGGCGCCCGGCCCCACGGGGCTTGAGTGGCTCTCCCACAACGAGGAGAACGTGGCCGCCTACGTGGCAGACCCCGAGTGCGGGGCCATGTTCTCGGCCGGCGGCTACGCAACGCTCACGGCGCTCACCCGCGAGGCCTGCTCCAAGGCCTGCGCCGCACGCGTGCCGCACGACCTGCCCCTGCTCTACGTCTCGGGCGACGGAGACCCGGTGGGCAACATGGGCCGTGGCGTTCAGGCGGCGGCAAAGCTTGCCGAGCAGGCCGGCTCCACGGACGTCACCTGCGTCATCTACGAGGGCATGCGACATGAGATCTTGAACGAGAAGGACCACACGCGGGTCTTTGGGGACGTCTGGGGCTGGCTTGACCAGCGCCTGGGAAACGGAGGCGGCAACGCATGAGCGGACAGAAGTACGTCATAGCGCTTGACCAGGGAACCACGAGCTCGAGGGCCGTGCTCGTAGACCGGGGCGGCCATGTGGTCGACTGCGTGCAGAGGCCCTTCCAGCAGATATTCCCCCAGCCCGGCTGGGTGGAGCACAATCCCCAGGAGATTCTCTTCTCGCAGCTTGGGTGCCTGACCGAGCTTCTGGCAAGGCACGGGCTTGGGGCGGAGGACATAGACTCCATTGGCATAGACAACCAGCGCGAGACCACCGTGGTGTGGGACCCGACGACGGGCGCCCCGGTCTGCAACGCCATCGTGTGGCAGTGCCGGCGCACCGCCGAGCTGGTGGAGCGGGTGTGCGGAGCCCCCGAGGTACGTCAGATGGTGCGAGCCAAGACGGGCCTTCTGCCAGACGCGTACTTCTCGGCAAGCAAGATCGCCTGGATCCTTAAGAACGTGCCCGGAGCGAGGGAGCGGGCCGAGGCCGGCGAGCTGCTCTTTGGCACCGTGGACACGTGGCTTGTCTGGGTGCTCACGGGCGGCCTCGTCCACGCGACGGACCCCACCAACGCCAGCCGCACCATGCTCTACGACATCCATCGCGGCTGCTGGGACCAGGAGCTCCTTGACCTGTTTGGCATCCCCGCGTCCATGATGCCGGAGGTCCGCCCCAGCTCCGGCTTCTTTGGCGAGACGAGCTACCCCGGCGTCCCGGCGGGCATCCCCATCACGGGCGTGGCCGGAGACCAGCAGGCAGCGCTCTTTGGCCAGTGCTGCTTTGGAGCCGGCCAGGCAAAGAACACGTACGGCACCGGCTGCTTCATGCTGCTGCACACCGGGCACGAGGCGTGCGAGAGCTCGCACAACCTGGTGACCACCGTCGTTGCCAGCGCACCGGGAACGCGGGGCACCGAGTACGCGCTCGAGGGGTCCGTCTTTGTGGCCGGGGCGCTGGTGCAGTGGCTTCGCGACGAGCTGGGCATCATCTCCAACGCGGCCGAGACGGAGTACCTGGCCAAGAGCGTGCCGGACACCGGCGGGGTCTACATCGTGCCCGCCTTCACGGGCCTGGGCGCCCCGTGGTGGAGGCCCGACGCGCGCGGCTCCATCCTGGGACTCACCCGCGGGACGGGAAGGGCGCACCTGGCGCGGGCCGCGCTGGAGGCGCTTGCCTACCAGATCCGCGACCTCGCGGACGCCATGGCGGCAGACGCCGGGGCGCCTCTGGGCGTGCTCAACGTCGACGGCGGCGCCAGCGCCAACGGCTTCCTCATGCAGTTCCAGGCGGACCTGCTGGGCTGCGAACTCAGGCGGCCGGCCAACCTGGAGACCACCTCGCTGGGCGCCGCCTACCTGGCCGGCCTTGCCACCGGCTTCTGGAGCGGCACCGACGAGCTGCGCGGCCTGCGCGCCTCAGACGACGTCTTCCGCCGCCAGATGGACGAGGCCCGGGCAGAGGCGCTTCTTGCCGGCTGGCATGATGCCGTCAGGAGGACGCTGGGCTAGTCTAGGACCTCGGCGGCTATGCGGGCGGTCTCGGTGGCGTCCTTGGCGTAGTAGTCGGCACCGACCATCTTGGCGTACTCGGGGTTGAGCACGGCCCCGCCTACGATCGTCTTGCACCAGGGCGCGCGCTCGTGGAGAAGCTCGATGGTCTCGGCCATGGCGGGCACCGTCGCGGTCATGAGCGCGGAGAGGCCCACGAGCTCGACGTGGTCTTTGACCACGGCGTCGGCAACCGCCTCGGCGGGCACGTCTCGCCCGAGGTCGAGCACGTCGTAGCCGTAGTTCTCCAGCAGCATGCGGACGATGTTCTTACCTATGTCGTGGATGTCCCCGTGGACGGTGCAGACCACGACCTTGCCCTTCTGGGGCAGGGCCTGGTCGGCGCCCGCGGAGGCGTTTGCGGCCTTGATGGTCTCGAAGCCCGCCTTGGCGGCCTCGGCGCTGGCCATGAGCTGCGGCAGGAAGAACGTACCCTTCTCGAAGCGGATGCCCACCTCGTCCAGCGCCGGGATGAGGACCTCGCTGATGGCGTACATGACGTCGTGCTCGGCGAGCACGCGCGAGATGACCTCAGGCATGGGGCCCTTGCGGCCGGCAAGCACCAGGGCGCGGGCCTCCTCTTCGGGCGTCTGGGGCGCCGCGGCAGAGGCTGGGCCAGAGGCGGCCGCCGGCTGTCCGGCGGGAGCCGTCGCGCCGCCAGCGGGCAGGGCGTCGGAGCGGTTGACGTAGCCGGCGACGTAGCTCTGGGCGCTCTCGTCCTCGCCGGAGAGGACGCGCCAGGAGTTGACCACGTCCATCATCCTTTGTACCAGCGGGTTGATGATGGCGAGGTCAAGGCCGGCGGCAAAGGCCCCGGCCAGGAAGGTGCCGTTGACCAGGGGCCTGAACGGCAGGCCAAAGCTGATGTTGGAGACGCCCAGCACGCATCGGACGCCGGGCAGCTCGCGCTTGACCGCCGAGATGGCGTCCAGGATGGCCCGTGGCGCCGTCTGGTCGGTGGAGGCGGCCATGCACAGGCAGTCAATGACCACGTCCTGGCGCGGGATGCCGATGGCGTCGGTTGCCGCCACGATCTTCCTCGCCACGGCAAGGCGGCCCTCGGCCGTGGGCGGAATGCCCTCCTCGTCAAGCGTGAGGCCCACGATGGCGCAGCCGTAGTGCTTGGCAATGGGAAGCACGGCGTCAAGTGTCTCCTGCTTGCCGTTGGTGGAGTTGATGAGGGCCTTGCCTGGATACGAGCGCACGGCGGCCTCGATGACCTCGGGGTCCGCGGCGTCAATCTGCAGCGGAAGCGTGGTCACGCCCTGCAGCTCCGAGACAAGCCTCATCATGACGGCGCGCTCGTCGATCTCCGGCAGGCCGGCGTTGACGTCAAGAATCTGGGCCCCGGCCTCGGTCTGGGAGATGGCCTCGCCCATCACGTAGTCGTGGTTGCCGGTGCGCAGGGCCTCCTTCATCTTCTTCTTGCCCGTAGGGTTGATGCGCTCGCCGATGACGCCTACCTGGCCCGGCGCCAGGGACATGAGCCTCTGGGGGCCGGCCACGGCAAACCAGTCGCGGACCTTGCGGGTCGCAGGCGTCCTTCCGGCGAGAAGCCCGCGCTCCCCGCGCGTGTAGGCGGGGGCGGTGCCGCAGCAGCCGCCGACGATGGTGACGCCGGCGTCCAGCATGACGCGCACGGCCTCGCAGTACTCCTCGGGGTGCACGTCAAAGACGGTGACGCCGTCCTCGACGCGCGGAAGCCCGGCGTTTGCCTGCACCATGACGGGGCACTTTGCCCACGGCAGCATGCGCTCCACGAGCGGCACGAGGTCGTCGGGGCCAAGGGAGCAGTTGATGCCCACAGCGTCTGCCCCCAGCGAGGAGAGCGTCACCGCGGCCACCTCGGGCGTGGTGCCCAAAAACGTCCTTCCGTCCTCCGCAAACGTCATGGTCACGAAGGCGGGCAGGTCGGAGTTCTCCCTCACGGCCAGGAGTGCCGCCTTGGCCTCCGCGAGGTCGGCCATGGTCTCGATGATAAAGAGGTCGGCGCCCGCGGCGGTGGCGGCTCGCGCCTGGCGGGCAAACAGCTCGTAGGCATCGTCGAAGGGCAGCGTGCCCATGGGCTCCAAGAGCTGCCCGGTGGGGCCGATGTCCGCGGCGACGTAGCGGGCCCCCGACCTGCGGGCGCAGGCCACGGCGGCATCGAAGATCTCCTCCACCGTCGCCGCCGTGCCGAGCTTGTCCTGGTTTGCGCCAAAGGTGTTGGTGGTGACCACGTCTGCGCCGGCGGCCACATAGGCGGCGTGGATCTGCGTCACCTCTTCGGGGTTGGTGAGGCACAGAAGCTCGGGCAGCTCGCCGGCGGCAAGGCCGCGCGCCTGCAGCTGCGTACCCATGGCGCCGTCGAACACGAGGAAGCTCTTTCCGTCGAGGACACCCTGCAGATAGTCGTCGGCCACGCGCAGACGACTCGGCTCCAGGCGGGCCTTAGGCCAGGTACAGTCGAGCTTCTTTGCGTTTGCCATGCGCATCTCCCCACGTTATCGTTCAGACCAGTATGTTACCGGCGTTAGAAGAGGTAATTCTAGAACTCGCCCGAAATAGAGTCTCGAATAATCCAGCTCCCGAAAACAGGTGACAACATGCCCGAGGACGGGTCCAGCGCGGCCGTCTGACCGTAAGAGCAATCCAGAATTCCGCAACGACATACGAGTCCGTTAGAATGCGCTTGCCATTCCTCAGGGCTATTGCCGCCTCGTCCGGAATCAATTATCTATGGATACACAAATACAGCCTTCTCTCGACTGAATAATTCAAGAGAAGGCTGTTTTATTACAAGGTATGCGGCTAGCGATGCGAATCAAGCCTGAATTCAGATAGGAACCTAAACTCAAACGCTCGAAATCAATTAAGCAAGAAGCTCACGAATCGCAGAGACCTGCTCGGGCGTGGCCTGGACGGCCGGCTCGAAGATCTTGGTCGAGATGGGAAGGCCCTTGACGTTCACGGCCGCCTTGATGGCCGAGACAAAAAGATCGCACACGTCGTAGACGGCCATCAGCTTGGAGATGCGCTCGGCGCACTCGACGGCGGTCGCAAGGTCGCCGGACTGGTAGGCCTTGTGCATGCGCGAGAAGAGCTCGGGCTCGACATTGGTCAGGCCGCAAAGGACGCCGTTGCCACCGCTCACGCGGTTGACCAGGTAGTACTCATCGAAACCGGAGAAAACCGTGAACTCGGGGTTCACGGCACGCGCGGCACGGATGACCTTGCGCGTGTGGCTGATGGTGTCCACGGTGTCCTTGATGCCGCAGATGTTCTTGTGAACCGCGGCAAGGCGCGCGACAAGCTCGGGGTTGAGGTCGGTGCCCGTGCGAGCTGGGAAGTTATAGAGAATCACGGGCAGCTCCGTGGCCTGCGCGATGCCACCGAAGTACTCCTCGGCGGTGGCGTCGCTCGGCCCGAAGTAGTACGGCGACACGGCGAGGACCGCGTCCGCGCCCGCCTTCTCGGAATAGCGGGTGAGGTCGAGGACATTCGCGTAGGTGGTGTCGCCCACGCCGACGAAGACCTTCATGCGACCGCCGACACGCTTGACAGCAAAATCGACGACGGCCTTCTTGTCCTCAAGGCTCACGCTGTAGAACTCGCCGATGCTTCCGAACAGAAGCACGCCGTCGAGGCCTGCGTCCGCCAAGTGGTCCAGGTGCTTGCCCCAGAGGTCGAAGTCGATCTTGCCCTCGTCGTCGGTGATGGTGATGGAGGGGCAGAAGACTCCCTCAAACATAGCTGGCTCTCTTTCTGGGGCAAGCCCCGTAGATCAGAAAAAAAATTACTTAATCTTAAGACCGTACGCGCGAACAGCGTTGTTCATGAAGAAGTCCTCGTCGTCGCCAAACGCGTCGCGCAGCGTCTGGAAGTGCTCGTCGAAGGAGCTATAGAGCTTCACGACAGGCCAGTTGGACGCATACAGGAGCTTCTTGGGATCGAACGTGTCGCGCGTGAACTTGAGCAGCTCGGAGACGAACTGCTTGTCGGCCGTGGGGAAGCCAGAGACCTTCACGTAGAGGTTCGGCAGGGTCGCGAACTTCTTCATGACCGCGCACCACTCCGGCGTGAGCGCCTCGACGTTGCCGAGGTGGTTCAGGATGACGGTCTCCTCGGGCGCCTGGGCGAATGCCTCGTAGGCGTCCTCGAGCTCGTTCACGCGGTTGCAGGACTCAAACGGCAGGCCCTTGGCAGCCAGCGCGTGAAGGCCCTCGACGAAGCTGGGCTCGAGGCAACGGCCACGGGGCTCGGAGTCGATGTGGAGCGGCTCGCGAATGCCGGCGGCAAACGCGGGAACGCGCATCCACGGAGAGACGTCGCTGCGGAGCATGCAGGCGAGCATCTTGGGGTGGGCAGCCTTGAGATCGAAGGCAATCTTGTCCTCGGCCTCGTGGTCGGCGCAGTCTACCTCGACGTACACGCCGCCGACGAACTCCACGCCAGCCTGGCGGGCATACTCGGCCTCGAGGTCTTCCACCTTGTAGGTGTGCGTGATGGTGCCGTCGGTGCCGTCAAGCCAGGGAAGGTTCTGGGTGTCGAGGTTCCACACGTGGAAGTGGGAATCGATAACCTTGAGATCAGACATGTTGAGCTACTTCCTTTCCAGACCAATCTTGCAGCCAAACAGGCCATACCAGGCGACATAGAGGAAGCCCGGGACCGCAACGAGCAGCGCGACATTGATGCCGGCTGCGTCGGCAATGGCGCTCATCAGCAGCGGGATAAGGGCGGCGCCCACGATGGACATGACGAGCGCAGAGGAACCGGTCTTGACGGCAGAGCCCTGGAAGCCCGTGAGCGTGAGCGAGAAGACGACCGGGTAGCCGATGGAGACGAAGAGGTACGACACGATCATCGCGACGACCGAGACCGGACCAAGGCCGAGGAACGCGACGAAGAAGAGCACGGCGGAGGCGGTCATGTAAACGCCGAGCAGCTTACCGGCGTCGACCTTGGCCATAATCGGCGTGGAAACGAAGCGTCCCACGGTGAACAGCAGCGAGAGGATCGAGAGGTACGCCGCGGCGGTACCGGCGGTCATGCCAGGCCACTGCTCCATCGCGAAGGTGGAGAACAGGGACATACCGGCGACCTGCAGTCCGATGAAGACGAACTCGGCGAGTACGCCAAGCGCGAAGTAGGGGCGCTTGAGCATGGATCCGAAGGTGACCTTCTCGGCAGAGCCGTTAGCCGCCTCCTCCTCGTCACCGGGAGGCGTCGGGAGCTTCACGAAGAGGAAGATAGCAAGCACGATGGCGAGTACGACGGCGATCACGATGTACATGCCGCGCATGCTGGAGAGGAACGCCAGCTTCGCCTCGGCGAATCCCGGCTGGCCCGCGGCGACGGTGCTGCCGAGGAACTGCGACAGGATGAGCGGGCCCACGATGTTGCCAACGCCGTTGAAGGACTGGGCGAGGTTCAGGCGCATGGACTCATGCTGCTCGTCGCCAAGCTTGGTGATATAGGGATTGCAGTTGGTCTCGAGCGTCGAGGCACCGGCTGCAATCACGAACATGGCGAGCAGGAACATACCGTACGAGGCAACGTTAGTGGCAGGCACGGTGACGAGCGAGCCGAGCACGAACAGGGCGAGGCCCATGATGACGCCACCCTTGTAGCCAAACTTCTTAGCCACGATGGAGGCGGGAATGGCCATCACGAAATAGGCGCCGTAGTAAGCGACCTGCAGGAGGCTCGCCTCGGTACCGGAAAGCTCCAGGTAGTTAGCCATGGGGCTGTTCAGGGCATTGACCAGGTTCATGGTCAGGCCCCAGACGAAGAACAACGAGGTCACGAGGACGATGGCGACGGTTGCCGCTGAGCCCTTCGAACTCGTCTTCTTAGTGGAATCAGACATTCGTAAGCCCTCTTTCACGCCACGGACTAGTCAAGCGCGCGGTCGAGGTTGACGTAGCCGCCGTCGACGTTGCACCACTGGCCGGTGGTGTGGCTGGAGCGGTCGGAGAGCAGGAAGCACGCGGTGTCGGCGATCTCCTCGGTGGAGGTCATACGGTGCTCCAGCGGGATGCGGTCCGTGATGAGGGACAGACGCTTCTGCTGGGCCTCCTCGTCACCGAAGGTCTTGATCCAGTTGGCGTACAGCGGCGTCCAGGCCTCGGCGACAACGATGGCGTTGACACGCACGGAGTCGTGGACGAGGGCGGCAGCCCACTCACGGGTGAGGCCGAGGATGGCGCCCTTGGCGGCGGCGTAGGCCGTCGTCTTGCCCTGGCCGGTGAGGGCGACCTTGGAGGCGATGTTCACGATGGAGCCCTTGGACTCCTTGAGGTACGGGCAGGTCTCGTGGACGAGCTCAAAGTAGTGCGTGAGGTTACCGTGCAGGGACTTCTCGAAGTCCTGCCAGCTCGTGGTCTCGAGCTCGAGGTTATCGTTGCGGCCAGCGTTGTTCACCACGCCGTCGATGTGGCCGTACTTCTTGTAGACCTCCTCGACGATGGGCTTGATGGCGTCGGTGTCGTTGAGGTCGACGTAGTACATCTCGAACGTCTTGGTGATCTCGGAGATCTCGGCGCGGAACTCGTCCTCGACACCGTCCTTACGGTTCAAGACCACAGGAATTGCACCCTCGCGAGCGAGCTGCAGCGCGATGCCCTTGCCAATGCCCTTGAAGCCACCGGTGACGAAGACGACCTTGCCCTCAAGATGAAGATCCATGATGTGCTCCTTACTCGCTGCCCGACCATTGCGGGCAATTACGGACGTGGGCCCTCGGGGGAAGGCCCAGCAAAACGCGGCCCCCGCCGCGGTAAAACCAAGATGTGCGGGCGCCGGCGTATCGCAGGCACCGACGCCCGTGAAGAGGCGCCGCGGCAAGGCATGGGATGAGCCGGGCGCCAGGAAAAACGAAAAGCGAGTGTTACATGTAGTTGCAGAGGTGCGGCAGCGCCGTCTCGGTGTAGCCAAGAGCCTCCGCACAGGTGGGCTCGCCGTTGCAGACGCGGATGATCTGGTCTATGAGCTCATCTCGGAGCTCTTCCATCGACTGCGGGCCGTAGATGGTTGCCTGGGCATCGAAATCGATGTTGTCGGCCATGGTGCGAGCCGTGCGGCCGTTGGCGGTCAGGCGCAGCACCGGCGCGATGGCGTTGCCTGTGGGCGTGCCCAGGCCCGTCGAGAAGACCACGAGCTGGCAGCCGCCGGCGATGATGCCGCCGACGCTGGAGGGATCGTTGCCCGGGGTGTCCATGACAACAAGCCCCTGGTGAGAAGCAATGTGCGCGGCATAGGGGTAAACAGCGTTGATGGTCGAGTGGCCCGCCTTGTGGATACAGCCCAAAGACTTCTCCTCGAGCGTGGTAAGACCCCCCGCCATGTTGCCGGGGCTCGGGTTGCCCTCGCGCATCTGGGCTCCGAACATCTGCACGTACTTCTCGTAATCGCGCACGATCTTGAGCACCTGCTCGCCCACCTCGGGCGTGGCGGCGCGGCGCGCCAGAATGTGCTCACCTCCGAAAAGCTCGGGAGTCTCGCACAGAACCGTGGTGGCGCCCTGGGCAACCATCCAGTCGGAGACCTCGCCAATCAGCGGGTTTGATCCGAGACCGCTGGAGGTGTCGGAGCCGCCGCAGTTCGTTCCGAAAATCAGCTCATCGACGCCGCACTCCTCGCGCTCGCAAAGGGAGGCCTCGCGCACGAGCTCGCGGGCGATGCGCGTACCCTCCTCGACCGCGCGGATAGACCCGCCGACCTCCTGGATGATGAGGGTGCGCACTTCTTTGTTCGTGCGCTTGGCGATGGCATCGACCACCAGGTCGTTCTGGCAGCCCTCGCAGCCCAGCGAAACGGCGAGAACAGAATAGATGTTGGGGTTCGCGGCAAGGCCCGCCAGGGTATCCACCGTCATCTGCTGGTCAATGTTGACCTGGCTGCAGCCGTTCTGGTTGTGGAAGGTGACGCAGCCGTCCACGGAGCGGGCGATCCGCTCGGTGGTGTCCGACGCGCAGATGCTCGTGGGCAGGATGAGAACGTGGTTGCGGATGCCCACCTGACCGTCCGAGCGGCGGTATCCCATAAAAGTACGGGTGCACTTAGTCGAAACGGCTTTCCGCTCGGACGCGGAAGCGACGTCCTCGACCGCAACGCCCTCGAGATCGTCTGAGCTCTCGCAGTTCTGCGTGTGC
>ERZ1034865.361-NODE-361-length-30256-cov-7.101156_pt1 | contig 30256 bp, 17 predicted proteins | sample MGYA00520632_ERZ1034865 | MGnify/ENA primary metagenome ERZ1034865 (study PRJEB33766, sample SAMN09781738) | gut metagenome | biome: gut microbiome | host: Homo sapiens | place: Madagascar | study: EMG produced TPA metagenomics assembly of the PRJNA485056 data set...
AGATTTAACAGTCCAGAAGAAGCATTTTTAAAATATAAAATTACACAAGAAAAATATGCAAATGATTTAGCTGAATACTATAAAAACAAAATAGACGAAAGAGCCATTAATTCATTAAAAAATTATAAAGTAGAAATTACTGATTGAATAAAAGAGGTGTAATATTGAGATATTCAAGTATAAGAAATATGGATGTAAGTAATGGTGAAAATATAGGCGTTTCCCTTTTTGTTCAAGGTTGTCCATTTCATTGTTATAATTGTTTCAACCCCGACACATGGGATTTTAATGGTGGAAAAGAATGGACAGAGAAAACAAAAAATAAATTTTTAAAGTTAGTAGACAGACCGTATATTAAACGTGTTTCGCTTCTTGGAGGAGAATGTTTAGCAGAACAAAATCTTGATGAAGTCTTATCTCTAGTCAAACAAATACGCATTTCTTTTCCTGAGAAAACTATCTGGTTGTATACAGGATTTACATGGGAGGATATTATGTATAGAAGAATGCCACATCCACCAAAATATACACAAACAGATTTTTTACAGTGGAATAAAAGAAAAGAAATTATTTCCTTATGTAATGTGGTAGTTGATGGCGAATACATAGATGAGCAACGTAACTTATCTAAAAAATGGGCTGGGAGTGATAATCAGCGAGTAATTTCAGTTCAGGAATCTCTCGCTCAGAACAAAGTAATTTTATATTGTGATTAGATTAAAAGGAGGTATCCCATTATGGCAGTAGCAATTATAACATTTTTTCTTGGTTGCATTCTCGGCATAACCGTTGCATCATTATGTAGTGCAGCCAAAACAGGTGATGATCTTATATCATCATGCACAAAAGAAGGTGAAGAACAATATCATATCTAATAGAGAAGTTTAAAGGCATTTATCGGATCAAAGCACCAATAGATATAAATACCAATGATTTCCCACGCAAAATTAATGGACAATATGAAGACATAGATTTATACATCGACTGTCAGTTTGGCAATAAAGTATTCTATCAAGGTAATAGCACTTTGTTGGCATATATTCCATCGATCGGACGTGGTAGAAATATTATTCAAAAGATTCAAGAAACAAATCCGTCAATTATATATAATATAGAAGAAACAGATGAAGAAATTATATTTGAATTCAAATATGTCAATTCTGACAAAATTATTCCATTGTTAAAACCTAGAACCAATGGTGCAAATATATCACCATTCTCAAGCAAGAACTTGCCACGAAATAATGAATATAGATTACCAGATGAAGTCTTGAATAACTATAAAGAAATAATCCAAAATGTACCCCAAAACAAGCTTCTCAGCATTAATATTATACAGAATTCTTTTATTAAGTCGTTGGCATCAAAGAAGCATCCATTATCCGAAATAAAAGCTGATATGAGATTAAAAGGATTGCGTGGTAAGGAATATATACATTCTATTGGCAAGTGGGATAAGTATATTAAATATTTAAAGGAGAACTTATAATATGGAAACAATTAAGATAAAGTATTTTGACGATGAGATAGATAAAATTGAAAAGATCAGCAAAGGAGATTTAATTGATCTTCGTGCTGCCGAAACAGTAGAAATGAAGAAAGGCGAATTCCGTCTGATTTCTCTTGGTGTAGGAATGAAGTTGCCTGAAGGTTACAAAGCTAATGTATATCCAAGAAGTAGTACATATAAAAACTTCGGTATTATTCTCGCAAATAGTGTTGGTCAAATTGACAATAGTTACAGTGGAGATAACGACTGTTGGAAGTTTCCAGCTATTGCGATGCGAGATACGATCATTCGTAAAAATGATAGAATCTGCCAGTTTGAGATTCAGAAGATTCAGCCTGAAATCGAGTTCATTGAGGTTGAACATTTAGATGGCGAATCAAGAGGTGGCATCGGATCTACTGGAACAAATTAAAAGAGGTGAGCATATATAGAACAAACAGTGGAAATTAAGGACAAGATTAATCTTACCATTAAAGAAGCATCAATATACTCTAATATTGGAGAAACTACAATTAGAAAATTACTATCTGCAACGGCATGTCCTTTCTTATTAAAAGTGGGTAATAAACAGTTAGTTAAAAGAAATGAATTCGAAAAATATTTAAATAGTAAGCATTTTATATGAGACTGATATAACAATAAGAATCTTTGTGTGATATAATACAAACACGCAGAGATTCTTTGCCGTATATAAAGGAGGAATTACGATTGGGCAAAGATCTAAAAGGAAAAGAATTAGGGCAAGGCATTGTCCAAAAAAAGAGTGGCAGATACGAAGCAAGATATGTTGATCGTTTTGGCAAAAGAGTATCAATTTCTGGCAAAAACTTAAAAGATGTCAAAAAACGATACAATGAAGCCTTATATGAAAATGATAAGCAAATCAACATCAAAGAAAGTATTCCGCTAGATGAGTGGTATAAAGAATGGATGAACGTTTACAAGTTTGATGTTATACGAGAAAATACAAAGAGATATTACAACACAGTATACAAAAAGCATATATCCCCTTATCTTGGCATGTTCAATTTAGCAGATATCACTCAATATCAAATTAAAAAGAGGCTCAAAGAATTAAAAGAAAATGGGTATAAATTTGAGACTTGCAATAAGGTAAAAATCTTACTGGTTGATATTTTTAATAAAGCTCTTATCAACGAATATGTGCGAAGAAATCCGGCAAAAGGAATCACACTAAAAAGAGACGAGAAGAAAGATATTAGAGTATTAACCAGAGAAGAACAAGTAACCTTCTTTGATTGTTGTAAAGGCACATTCTACGACAATCTATTCGTGACTGCTGTATCAACAGGAATGCGAATCGGAGAACTTGCAGCACTAAAATGGGAAGATATTGATTGGGATAACATGGTTATTAATGTCAGAAAAACGCTTGTATACCAACAATATGATGGTGATCCAAAAAAAGATTTTCATTTTGAAAATCCTAAGACAGATACAAGTACAAGGAAGATACCAATTAATAGGCAATGTGAATTAGCCTTAAAGAAGCAGTTCATGCAAAAAAGAGCTGTAGCATCCAAACAACCAATCACTAAAAATGTTAGGGAAGATTGTGCAGATTTGTTATTCACAACAAGATTTAATACACCATTAAATTCTCAAATTGTATGTGATGCAATCAATAAAATCATTGAAGAAATCAATCTAACAAAAGACTATTTAGATGAAATGGAATCATTTTCTGCACACTGTTTTCGCCACACATTTGCCACACGTTGCTTTGAAGCTGGTATTGCACCAAAGACAGTACAAAAATATCTGGGACATGCTACATTACAAATGACAATGGATCTCTATACATCTGTTATGCCACAACATATGGAATCGGAGATGAATAAATTTGCGGATGTACTTGACACCATATCACAATCGGGTGATAATCTTGTCGAAGAACAATACAAAAACACAGTCCATAATGCTAAAATAACTGTTTTTCGTGGAGACTCAATGGTGGTATAGCTGGTGTTAGTGGAGACAAATGTTCACAGAATGGCTTAAAATAAGCATTTCTAAAGTGCCGATTTTCACAACAAGAATATCTTATTACGTATACCAGATAACCCCATATTTATGGACAGAAAAGCAAGGAAAACCTTGAAAAATCTTGTGTTATCAAATGTTTAAGGCAAAATCGTAAAATCGAGAAAACTTGAATAAGTTGTTATATCTTGATATAAATTGGTATATTTTGATGTTTTAATGGAGACAAAATGGAGACTCTTCAAAATGCGTGGAGACAAAATAATAAAGAACTAGAGACAAAGAATCTTTGCAAATCGTAAAAAATAGGGTATACAGAAATTAATCTGTATACCCTATAATTTTATGCTAACATACTATCATCAAGTTCTATAGCCCACTTCTCCGAAGCTCCATTATCACATGTAATATATTTCTTATTATTAAGGTCAAATACATAGTGCTCGCTTGTATTTTTGTTTATGTCACATCTATACAAGCCGTCAACGATTGCATTCTTATCCTTCAATGCGATTGCCGCCATTAAAACGAGATTATCAGCAAAGCCATACACATTGCTTACAGTATAAGATACAGAAGTGCTATCAGATAATGAAAATGCATAACTTCCTGATGAAAAATATCCATACACAGCAATTTTTTTATCTGTTCCAGCAACAGTTGCTTCTGCTATACAATACGATAAATTTACAATTCCATCACTTGTGAATTTAAAAAGCGTTGCTCCATTCTTCCCTGTTGCATAATTTAAAACCAAATTTTTGATATAGTTCGCATTAGTAATCTGTACCCTGCACATTAAATTACTATTTACAGCAGTACCTGTCGTTGCCTGACCATTGATATATCTACGAACTTCAAAATAGCCACTTATAATCTGACATAACCATCCGTTATCTGTATTAGTGCCTTTGTATAGCAACCATTTACTACCACTTGTAACGATCTGCACATTACAGCCTAACGCTGTGGCAATCTTCTGAAGCTTGTCATCTGTCAAATCAGCCTCATATTCTTCCAAGCTACTACCTATTGTCGATTTAAGTCTATAGAGTGGGATTGTTTTATATCCTAATATACTCACGCTGTTTCCTCCTGTTCCTTTGTATATAATCCATAAATACTAAATAAAGCACCATAAGTTTTAATAACTGTATCTACATATCCACACACACCATATCCGGCAGTAGATATATTTTTAATGTTCGTTGCCATTGTTTTGAAAGTATCTTCACTTGCGGTTTCTATTCCTTTCTCAGTGATAGCCTCCGCAAGCAATATCTTGCCATCACTGACAGATTTTTTTAATTTTTCAATATCAGTAGTACAGTGTTCTACCTGCTGAGATAAATCACCGACATCTATAGCTCCATGTTCTTCATAGTAATCTTTATCCCAATAAGTAATCATAGGCGACCCACTTGCTTTATATCTAACTGCACCAACACCGCCTTTACCAAAAGCAGGGAATATGTCGTTCATTTCATCCTTATAATAATTAAAATAAATAGATCTAGCATTATAAGGAATGCAATATGTCATTGTGATAATATTGCCCTTTACGGCATTTTTATTGTGCTCTACATAAATAATTTCGTCATCGTAACCAGTTACTACAAATGGATATTCAAGGTCAGATTTCAATTCTATAGCTCCTGAATAAGTGCTAATTCTTACGCAACAAATAGATTCATCGTAATTATCATCTGTGGTTAAAACTTTTTCGCCTGTAGCATAGTTAAAACCATCACAAGCTCTTGTGCTTAACAAACCTTGTTTCGTGATCCCATCCATATAAAAATCTTTTGCAATTAAATTAACTGGATATAATACATTATCCAAAAAATACTGATATAACTTTTCGTATATAACCTTATTCTGGACAGGATTTTCTGACTCAGCCGATAATTCATCATCTATCTTACCAAATCCACCGTCCTTGATGCACTGAACAATTTGATCACTTGACCATGTTGTATCTTTGGATATATTGTCATCATCAATTTCAGGTATATGCGTCACCTTTTCCAATGCACAGACTAATGCATTAAACTCATTTGAGCTTTTAATATCCCCATCTTGAACAACCTTTTTAGCAACTATCATTTTACCTGTTACTGTAGAGATAGCAGCACCTTGCTCAGTTAATAAGATGTCATATTCAATTTCACCAGATTTAACCGTTGCGTTATTACCAAAAGAAAAGACAAGAAGATTATTCCTCTTGTCCTTATCTAAATTCGATATAATAACGGTCTTATCTGGCTTTTTAATATTTATAACAGCATCTAACTCAGAAATATTTACTGGTTTCCCAGCATTTACTATTTTAAATTTGACAATACGATTAATGTCGCCTTGTTTGGCGTATATTGTGCCAATAGCAGCATGACTCATAGTGTCAAGTGTTATATACTGTGTTTCATTTATTTTAGCCATATTTCCTCCTAACCCTTATATCCATATGCAATCATAGCAACAGGTGCATATGTAATTTGAATCGTACATGGACGATTAACCACAATTCGATTTTTCACTGTTTCGTCTACATCTTGGTATGTATTAATTAATCTTGGCAGTAAAAAATTACAATCCTTCCCTAATTGTCTCCCAGTAATACTACTTGTAACAAGTTGTGAAGATCCTTGAATTTTAATTGTTTCATTCAGTGAACAGTTAGCGATTTTAAATTGTCGATCAAGAATCAATAAGCCGTTTTGTTGGTCAGTATAATAACTGTTGATAGTTAAATCACCTGCTTCTTTGCATACAATCGTATAATCAGCATTTATATATCCATACTTGTCGCTAGAAATCATATATTCAGTTTCACGGACACTTCCAGTTAAATTACAATTAATGACAAGATTGGTTTGTAATGCGTATGGGGTGTTTGCAGTAAATGTTAAATTAAATCCAATAATTTTATCATTCAGCATAACCTGCTTAACAGTAAAATTTCCAATCCAATAAATATTTTCATATCCAGTACAATTTATTTGAAACTTTTTGTTACGTTGCGATAACCATTTATGAATTTTCCTCGCTTGTGCAACAGTCAGATAATCTATATCTGAATTACACATGTTTACGCATATAGAGAGTGGAAGAGTAAATGGTTCATCATATGTCTCAGAATATGTATTAAATTGATCTGAACCAGATGGCTTTTCTTGATTCAACGTTAACTCTGCACCAACTTCCACTGTACCAGACCCATTATCAAAGTTACAACATATACAATTAAAATCTGCTAATGTTTTATCAGCAAAAGTAAAGTCATTTACAGTCATTTTTTACCTCCTACACCTCCTACAATACAGCAATCCAACCAACGCTCATGCTATTGGAGTCACTTCGAGTTACATATATATCGAATCCATTTTTAGTTACATTTAATACAGACACTCCTTTAACAACCGTACCTGGAACTGATGAGACGGGAGTTACAACGACAGTTGGTGCTGTATCAAAGGAACTGCTAAATGTTACTGATGTTTTGGTTGGTGTATTCGCCGTTGATTTACATGTGACTGTACCTTTTTGACAAAAGCCAGTGCTCGATCTTGCGTACAATTTGCCTTGTAATGTTACGCCAAAATACGGATTACCTGTCGAACCTGTTTGTTCCATTAACAGTCCAAAATTTGTAGTCGATTCATTCACTTTAATTGTAACACCCATATTAGTAATTAATGTAGAAGCACGTCCTCGTGTATCATCATCTACACCTACATTTACTTCTGTACTAAACACATGCCCATCTTTGCTTACTCTAAATGGGCAGTCACTATAATCAGTATGAGAAGTACCACCTGTCGCAAACATCCATGTGGCAACGCCGTTTGGCGACTGAAGTACAGATACTTTATCTCCAACAGTAGGATCTCCACTATATATTTTACCATCAGTTATCGTCCAACCTGCCAGATTTGCCCATGAAGCTCTCATTTTACCATCCTTACTTACCCTAAAAGGACAGTCACTATAGTCACTATGAGAAGTACCACCAACTGCAAACGTCCATAGATTATTTGTTTGTGGCATCTGTACAACTGCCACAGGATTGTCAGTCGATCCATCACCTGCATATAATTTACCATATGCAATATTCCAACCACCAATTGATCCACCAGTAGCCTTAATATTTTTAGCTTCACAATATCCATTTGAAGTTAATACAAAATTACCTATTGTTGCGTCCCAATCATTTCCACCAGCGATTATTACGGGGTATCTTCCGTTTTCATCAACTACAGATTTATTTGCATTCAAAATAGTGAATTTACCATCATTGTCCATTGCATATAAACGACCTTCTTCTATACTCCATTCTCCAATAAATCCATTTGTAGCAACAATGTTGTCAGCTATAACATATCCACTAATTGATGCTCCCATACAAGTTAACTGTCCGTTCTTAATATCAACATAAGCTACACTAGAATTATATTGGCGAATACCATCAGTCCCAATGTAAGTGCCTTTAGCATTTGATGTTATAGAATCAGTACCAACATATAAAGCACTTTTATTTATATTAAATCCACCAATAATACCTTCTGTTGCAGTGACTTTCCCACTTATATTTGCACTACTTGCATATAAATCACCGCTTGTAGTAACGCCAAATTTAGAACCAGCGGTAAAACACCAACCAGAAATAGCAGATGAGCCACCAACAGATTTGGCTGTATCAGTGCCCGTACACATTAATACAGATTTGTCAGTTCCCCATGCTCCATTAGTCAATGCATTAGTGGTAATATTAAAACCACCGATAGTTCCTGAATTACTCACAATAGTACCATTTAAGTATACATTATCTGCATATAAACCATAACCGACACAATCATAAGTGCCACATTTTAATCCATCAAGATAACCAAGTCTCACACTTGGAATAGTATACACTGTGTCAGGATCAGAATTTGATTTACTGCCCCAAATATCTACGTAAGGTGCAGAATTTGCACTACCTATAGCAGACATTCTAATGCCGACAGGGGAGTATGCATTCTCAGTAGTTGAACCAATCTTTTTACCATATCTCTGATAGAGCATTACACTAATATCACTGTACGATGCACCATTTTTAGCTGTAGAAAAATGATCAGCAATAGAAGATTCGACTGTAAGTGTTAATGACATAGTATTTGCAGTTGTATTCAATTTAGCAGCCATAATGCCACTACATCTAATATTCAATCCATCAATTTTACCTTGGAACTTAATTTTAGAATTTTGTGCCCAACGAACACCTTGAATAGAATCAGAAGTAATCGCTGTTTTATCTAAAATAGAAACAGTAATGGTTGTAGAACTTGCTTTAGATACATTAACTGTTGCACCTGATTGTATGTATATTGTAGGAGCAACACAGAACTCGCCGCTTAAGTCTTGAATAGTATTTAAATCATATTTAAATGCTTTCAGAGTATCATTAACCGTTACATTGGTTGCTGTGATATTATTAGCGGCGAGAGAGTTATTAATTGTGACTGGAACGGTAAACTTGGCAGAAGATGTATTAAATAGCACCTTGTTACCAGCATCACCTACCTGAAATACTCCATCTGTTCGCACTGTGGTTTTTCCAAAATACACACCATTAGTCCATGCCAAAGTATCGTTTATACCAAGCCAACCAGTGTTTGCATAATCCCTAATAGATACCTTACCGTTAATAGATATCTTACCATTCGCTTGTGAATTACCTACATTCAACGTACCAGTAGTAGTAGCATTACCATTAACAGTCAATCCACTTGTCGTTACACTTGTAGCAGGTATATCATTAGCATTTAATGTTTTTACGACCAATGAATTACTGATATTTATATCCTCACAAAAAAGCTTGCCAAGTAATCTACTCGATCCTGTGACAAGCAAATTTCCTAATTGTGCCAAGTAAAATCACTCCTTTCTAAAGAGAGCAATTTACTTGCCCTCCACAACTGTATCTTCTTTAATTTCTTCATCTTTCTGAACCTTGTCCATGAACGAAAGCATATCAATATCACGGATATTTAATCTGCAATCATCTGGCAAAGTATCATATACTGCATCCATATCGAATACAGAAAGCGTCACTTCAGTTCTATCATTCAATACTTCATCCAATTTCTTCTGACATTCAGCCGCTTCAGTCTGGTATTCCTCTGCAAATTCCTTTTTGATTTCAATCTGCTTTAATCCATTTACTTCAACTTCCTCAGTTTTGCCAGCTTCGAGGTATTTATTTCCTAACGATTGTACTAATTCGTTTCTTATTTCTATTAAACTTTGAGCAGTCTTATTTACTTCCTGCATATTTGTACGAAGTGCCAACTGTACTCTGAACGGCAGAACATTAAACTTTTCCTTGTCTTCCTGTCTACTCTGTGCATACCATTCTGCAATATTTACCAATTCAATGTTATAAAATTCCTTTGTTGTAATTTTCTTATTAAATGACATAATAAATTCTCCTTTTTTCTCAACTAAAATTAGGGCATATAACAGCCCATTAACTTATTTCTCATACGGTCTGAATATATGTCCAAATACGACATAGTAAGGTTTATCCTCATCATGAAGCACCTTATATTCAAACCAGTCCAATATAAAAATCGACACACATACAATCACAAACCAAGCACAACAGAAGAGGATATTAAGTTGATTCTGTGCAAATGTTCCCCAAAGTCCTCTATAATCCCATATCGTAAAATCTTGATTGAATGTAATGCCAAATAAATATTCCAACATAATAGAAGTTAAGCCGCCAAATAATACTTGCCAGGCTAAATCCATATCATATGTAAATATATTGTTGTACTGTGAGATAATAATTCCCACAATAAAAGCGAGTATGAACATCGTCCAATGTGTCCAACCTCGCCATAAAATTTCTAAACTGCAATATATAAAACCAGATACTATGCCAATGCTAGTTAGCTGTAGCATCTTCTGTAGTAGTTTCTGTATTTTCACCATCTGAATCACCACTTTCTGATGTAGATATATCCGTATCAGGTGTATTATCTGAACCATCTGTACTTCCTGTACCGCCCATGAATCCAGCAATAAGCCCCTGTATAATCTCAAGAGTGTTGGCTATAATTTCGTTATACTGTGCCTGATACGATTCATTAAGAGGGGTGTCATATGTGTAAGACATAATTATATCTCTATTATCTTCACCATCTAGCTGTCTATGCAGTAAATTACATCTTGTCGTCTCTTGAGTGACCTTTAATTGCATTTGAAAATAAAGTGATATGATAACTTTAGTAGGGAACATACGACAGGCATTTCCATCGCTATGATATGGCAGATATTCAACCGTTGGACTCTGTTTAGCAGTTTCACATAGATTCTTAATATTCATTTGATCATGCTGTTCAAGACTGAACGTTTCTGTGCCCTGATCAGTCTCTATCTGAACACCTTTAGATATCTCCTCTGTACAAGCGTCATTAAGTACACTCTTCTTGTATGCCTTGATTTCCTCATCTGACATAGCATTAAAATCCATAACAGGACTTACAATATCCTGTAAACTCTGCACCTGTTCGGCAAGATTTGTCTTGGTAAGCCTTACTGCCAAGCAATCTACAAACTGATTCACATCTTCATTATACTGTGCGCCACAATCTGTAATATCAGAGTATGTATCATATATTTCGTATAAGCCGACCGATATATCGTTCTGGAATATCTGTATGGCTGTTATTTTCTTGAAATTTTCTTTAACTCCATGTAAGTAATCTGTCTGCAAATAGAGTACAGGATCATTCGCAAAATCCTGTGCAGAGAACTTAACAAGAGTATAAGTTTCTTTGTTGTTTACTAGAACGTAACTTCTCATTGAACGCTCCTTTCTGCAAAAAATAAAAGAGCCTACCGAAGTAGACTCTATGTGTTAATATTTTTATATTTCCCATATTTCGTTACAAACGACAAAATCATTAGCAATTCTGATTTTAATGTTATCATTGATTGCGTATTTTAATAGATTCTCATCTTTAACAACCGCATCTGTTTCATATATTTCAGTAGTAATCAGATTCCCTTGCTTAGTTATATTACTCATTCTTCAATTACCTCGCCAGCTAACATTAAGTTTCCATTATTATCCACCGAAGCAGAGGATTGATATAATTCGAGAATATCTGCACTTGATAGAGCAGTAGCATAAAATCTAAAATCAGACATACAACTTTCACTATTCTCCAATGTTCGATCTCCAAATGTACTATTACCTAACCATAATCTAGGGTGATAAACAGATACTGCATTAAAATCAGATTCAGAAAATTTTATACCATTGCTATATCTATACACGTTTGTACCGTCCCATGTAATAGCAAAATGTGTCCATTCATTTAACTTACCTTTACACTGAACTGCTACATGATTTTTTTCTCCATTTGAATCTTCACCAAATATAGAACCACTAGAACTTTTTTGTCCACTTGCATCCCAATAAATACCAATACCTTCGCTTGCCCAACTATTAAAAGTGGCGAAATCAAAATGTTGATGAGTAATAGTTGAAGGTATTTTAATCCAAAATGATATTGTAAATGCAGTCGTTATCAAATTTAAGTTATCATTGTAAATATAGCCAGTTCCATTAAAATCATAAGCCCCTTTATATCTAGGAGTATTGGTATCCCATAAGATATCACCAGAAACACTACCATTATTACAATAACCACTTGTATCGTAAATCACATTGTCATAGAAAGAAGTGTCGTCTTCCGGGGCAGGTGTCCAAGGTGTAGCAACAGAAGATTTTTCTAACTTGACATTTTTAATCCGTGCTGTAAAACTAGCTTCCACATTTGCATTTGAATTATATAATAATATGAAATAACCTTGTCTAACATTTGAGGATGCCTGTTCTGGAATGGTTATTGTAACTTTATTATGATACCATTTATTCAATTCGCATCCATTTTGACCAACTACTGGTAAATTATGCTGAGTCACACCTCTCCAGTTCCCAGTCGAAGTTTCTCCACTTGGAGCATTCGTATACCTTTGTCCCATCCAAAATTCTGCCCTATTAGAACCTTCAGGAAAATTCCAATCAGTATACATTATATCGTATGACCATGTGTATTTTTCGCCAACATCATATTCTCTACACCCATATACAAAACCATCGTTCAGATTAATACATGGATATGTCTTTTTTGATTTTAAAGTGAATTCTGCATATTCATCTGTAACAGTAGGAAAATTTTTAAAGAAACCAGCTTTTACGTTGCCTTTGCCGTTTTTGATAAGATTTCTACCGCCAATCTTTCCGTCAATTTCTCCGAGAGGGTAGTGGCAAACTAGACCTTTTGATATTTCTTTGACTTGACGTGGGGATAAACACTCATTATAAATTCGGAAGTCGTTTAATTTTCTATAAGCATTTTGCCAAACAACCCTTGTCTGATATTCAAAAGATGATGAATTACTTACGCTACTATATGTATATTTTTTGATACCATTAATATAAACCGTCATAGTTGGATTATGATATGTTACGGTAACATGTGTCCATTGATAAGATGGCAATACTCCCTTGTAAATTGGAGTCATCATAAATGCTTTTGCAGCATCGTTCATCCAACTTAGATGTAAATCATTACATGTAGGATATTGAAAAATAGAAAACTTTCGATTATTAAATTCCACATTAGTATTAATATTTCCAAATATTGTGCCACCTTTTGTTGTAGACCCTTCTTCTGCATTTACGTATATCCAAAAACAAATTGTCAATGCTTGGTTATTTAAAATTTTAGATGTCATTGTAGCACTCATATCAAACTGCCCTTGTTCAAGACATTTTCCTAACTTACCATCATTAGAAAATGTTGGGTCAATACTGGTAATAAATTCATCATTAATCAATCCTTGATTTTTCGTTGTCCCATCCGTGAACGGCAACCATAAACATAGCAATCTATCACACTCCTTCCTTCAAAATAGGAGAGTAGTATTGTTCTCTACTCTCCATAAAATGTTATCTATATGCCTATGCAAAAACGAAGTTTAAGCACTGTAATTCTGCGTTATATTCTAACGTAACAGCATCTCCAATCATTGCCTTATCTGCGCTTATTTGTCCCTCAGAAGCGATTCCACCTTTTACTTTCAGTGCGCCAGTAGCCTTGTTGGTCGAAGCTGTAGTAGATGAAATCGTTGTTTCCTTCGAGAAGGTTTTTGATCCTGATATAGTCTGTGCTGTATCTATTGTAACATATTTAGATGTAATTATATTGCCTGCACCATCTTGGGTAGCTTTGGTAGCTGAAGCTACTGATTGAGAACCAATATTTGCAGACGTAATTATAATATTGCCATTATGAGTAAATCTATTTGAGTTTGTTGTGGTAAAATTAATACCCCAATAATTAGATATATTTAACCAATTATACCCATCATCAGCTCTATATGTACCAAGTCCGTACCAACTACAGCCTGTAGAATTGACACTAGTAGCCGAAGAAGTCCATCTGAGAACTTGAGCCGCAGATGATGAGATGATTGTACCAGTCATGCTTCCACCTGAAAGTGGAAGATAAGTTGAGATAATCACATTACCATTTCCGTCTTGATTAGCTTTTGTAGCAGAATCAGCGGATGTAGCCTTAGTTGCGGTAGCAGCATTACCTGTAATATCAATATCCCATGTGCCACTTGCTCCTGTACCATCTTTTTTAGGAACATAATTAGTGTAATTATTGCTTGATAAAACGGTTTTCCATGAACCATATACACCTGCTTTTTGACCACGCATTTGTAATTCTGGATTATCACTAGCAGACATAAACAACTGACCATCATATCCTGCTGTATTGTCCCAATAGAAATGTAAAATATGTCCATCAGATTTTGGCTTATTTGCAGTCATTAAATTTGTTGCTTTAAATGTAGCTAATCCACCACTACCTGTAATGGCTATATTAGCATTTGTAGGACGATCACTATACAAATTAGCTAATAAATCAGCCTTTAAAGCATTGCCACCAACACTGTCACTTAGAGCATACTTCGTACTTGAACTCAAAGCATCAGTAATACCATAACCACTTAGAGTAGTAGGATTTGTACCAGCCGTTACATGACCATAAGTGTCAACAGTAACAGACTTATATGTACCAGCTTTCACACCACTTACATTGTGTGTAATCGCAACTGTCTTATCATCACCTATTGTAGCAGCTAATGCACCACTTGCAGTTACACCTGAGAAGTCGATTGTACCACCGCTAGAAACCTTGATAGAATCCAGTTTGCTACGTTCCTTTTCGGTCATAAGACCAAGACCAGTCGAACCTATTGCAGTCTGAAGATTAGCCTTTGTAATAGTAATCGCATTGCTTACACATGAATAGTCCGTACCAGCAAGAGTCACCTTTGAAGCATAATTATGTGTATGACTTGATGAAGATGCTCCAATATCAGCAAGAGAGAATGATATATCTGCTGTACCATCGAATAATTTCTTAACAGAACCAATTGTGATATTTCGTGCCGTTGTCAGTTTTGTAGCAGAAGATACACTCTTTACTGAGTCAGCAGTATTATCTACATTACTAAGACCAACATCCGATTTAGATGGTTTGAAAAGCTCTGAATAAATATATGTCCATGATGACCAAGTGTTATTGTTGCCATTATACCTTCTTTGATAGATTTTACCCGATGCTTGGTTTCCTCCAATTATCACTTGTTCGTAATAACCATTTGCCGATCTAAGAACCTGTAATGAAAAAGCATCAATACCTGAAGGTTTATTAGTCACTGTATTACTTCCAACAGCAAAATATTCACCAGAAGTTTTTAAATTGTTTAAGTTCTCGTTGGATAATTGGGTAACAGTAGGGTTGGCGGTGACAGTAATATCAGAAGTACCGTCAAACGCAACACCATTAATACTTCTAGCAGTCGTCAGCTTACTTGCTGAAGTAGCAGTAGAAGCATTGCCTGATAAGCTACCAATCAAACCATTAGCAAACCTAGCAACACCACTAACAAGAAGTGTTCCTGCTGTAAGATCATCAATGTCTACTGAACCACTAAATGACACATTCTGACCAACAGAATCAAAATCTTTTCTGAGATATGTATCTGAGATTGTATTACCATTGCCATCCTGAGTTGCCTTTGTTGCGCTTGCTACATTAAGAGTCGATGGATTAACCCATGATGGAGCAGAAGTTCCACCACTCTGCAATATATAACCAGCAGTTCCAAGTGGTAACTGTGATAATGTACCGCTTGCACTTGCATAAACAAGTCCATTCGTTGTCCAAGATGATTTGCCCGTACCACCATAAGTAACACCCATAGTTCCAACTGTCAAATCAGCCGAGCCATTCCATGACTTTCCATTAACACTCAATGTATGAGTGAGCTGGTTAGCCTTACTTGCCGTAGCAGTGAGAGTACCATTAACAGTTAAATTACCTGTGACTGTACCTCCTGTAAGTGGAAGATATGTACTACCTACAGCATCCTTACGAGCATATTTATCTGAAAGCTTTGTACCATTTTCATAAATAGTACCATCTTTATCAACCTTGAAAAGATACTCCCAAGTTGCCTGAGAAGATGATGGATCTTTGACTCTACGAATATATAAGAATTTATTATCCCATTCATTTTTTGAGCCGAAGATAGGTTCAACCATACCCATATCATAGTATTTCTGTGTCTCTTTATCGAAGACGTAGTTACCACCATTGATGGTTGTCCATCCCGATTGAATACCGAGACTACCATCTTGAGACATAAGATACCAATGACCAGCCGTAAGAGCAGCGTTGCCCTTAGAAATCAATGCACTATATTCTACATCGCTTACAAGCGCATCGTCCTTATTTCTGATATTGTCAAACTCAGCAGAGCCAATATACCAGTTATTATTGGCATCTCCAAAGTAACCTGCATCAGCATTCACTGTACCTTGATAAAAGGCATTACCAGCCGAATCTAAATAGAATCCAGGTGTGTGAATTTCTCCATTAGACAAATCAAGAAACGTACCAAATGCACTATATGTTCCATCATTCCCAGCTACATAATTATTTGACTTTAATGCATCTGTTTTGAGCTTTCCACCTTCAATAATCGTTGCTGAACCATCCGGAGATTTAATAGTGAACTGCTTTGTGATTGCTGTAACAGCAGAATCTGTAAGAGTAAGAGAGGTAGAAGATGAACCTGATTTGATGAGCCATAAGAATTGATCGAGAGACTGTTGAGCCTTTGTCTCAGCTTCTGTGACAGAAGTTCTCACTTTATTGACGTTATCTATTGTTTCATATGTCTTTTTGACTGTTGATGTAATATCTGTAGCCGACTGAGATATTTTAGAATTAACATTCTCAATTGTCTCATATGACTTCAGTTTCTCATCTGTACTTGCATTTGCAGAAGAAATAGCATCTGCTTTTGCAGAGGAGATGTCAGAATCCACATCTTCAGGTGCTGGTGTCCAATCGGTCGCTTTGTTACCTTTTTCCAGTTTTAAGCCACAGATCCATACATTTCCACCGACTTTATTAGGCTCAATACCAAATTGCATGACTCCATCTTCGGTTACTTCAATAGTCATCCAAATACGTTTCCATGTATTTATATCTGTTACATCTGTATCTTGCGATAATGTATGATACTTTAAACCAGTACCTCCTAAAGAAGGATACATTTGGAAATTGTTAAGAGTATCTGTTTTAACATATAAACTACATGTATATATATCAAATTTGTTAACATTGATTTTCTGACATAATACACCCCAAGGAGAAGATTTTTTACGAACTACCAGTCCGGAATATGTTCCATCTTCAGTCCATTTGTCATCATTAATCCAAGTGCCAGAAAAATCTTTTGTTCCCAAATATAAATTTCTTCCACCAACCTGAATATTGGCAACTTCTTCCTTAGTTGAATAAGTCTTTGAAACTGTAGACGTAATGTTATCAGCACTTGTCTTAATAGCAGAATTCATCTTTTCAGTAGTTGAATATGATGTCAATTTCTTATCCGTATCGGCAATAGCATCTGACTTAGCTTGATTTGCCTTGGATGTCGCATCTGTTTTAGCTGACTCAAGGGTAGAAGAGCCAACTCCATCAGCATAATTTTTAGCAGTCGCTAAGTTTTCTTCAACAGTTTTCTTTGTAGAATATGTCTCTGAAACAGCAAGAGTAATTGCATCAGCCTTCTCATCAATTGCACTATTCATATCCTTTGTAGTTGAATAGTTTGTTTTAAGATCGTTGCTTAAATCCGTAACAGTAGCAGACTCAGCATAAGTATCTTTTACAGTCTGTAAAATACCATTCTTAGTCTGCTCAATTTCCGAACTTGTGTCAGACCATGTTTTGTAATCTGTCAGCAACTTCTTCTCTGTAGCATTTGCCTTTGATACAGCATCAGCAGAATCAGATAAAGCTTTTGTCACGTCTGTATCTGTGAGAATCTGCCATGAATACACCCCATTATCAACTCTAAATCTATATGCATGATTATTACCATCGTAATAAATATCTCCAATATGAGTGGCTTTCTCGTCATCAGACCAAGTGCTTGCTGGCTCATTCTGCAATGTAGGTACATCTGTGCCACTCCATGTCTGAATATTACCATCTATCTGTCCTTGAATATTATTCAAATCTGTCTCATATGTCGTATTACTAACATATGTTTCGGAAACAGTCTGTTTAATTGCATTTGCACTCTGCTCGATTTTGCTTTCTACTTCAGTAGTCTTACTGTAAGACTTAAGCTGATTTGCTGTATTTGTATTCGCATTCTTCTCGGCTATGTCAGCATATCCCTTGGCTGTTTCGTTCGCAGACGAAAGAGTAGAGCTACCTACTCCGTCAGCATATGATTTGGCATCTGTCAATTTCTGTGAACTGTCAGTTTTTGTCTCGTAAGTCTCTGAAACTGTTTCCGTGATAGATGTCGTGATACTATCAGCTTTATCATCTATTTTTTTTTCTACTTGTTTAGTAGTAGAATAATTGGTTGATAAATCCGTCTTCACATCATCTACTAACCCTTTGGCTGTATCAGCTACAGACTTAGCACTATCAGCAGTTGATTTCGCCGTATTAGATGTCTCAATAGCAGAAGAAGCATCTTTACTTGCTACATCAGCTTTTTCACTTGCTGAGTTAGCTGTTTTTATTGCATTGCCAGCCTTACTTGACGCATCATTTGCAGTTTTATTTGCCGAAGTAGCAGTAGTCAATGCGGAAGATGCATTTGTATTAGCCGTATTTGCTTTGTCTACTGCATCGCTTGCATCCTCACTTGCTTTATTGGCTGTTTGTGAAGCATTGTCAGCAGTCGATTTGGCTTCGCTTGCAGTCGTGTTTGCACTATCGGCTGTAGACTTAGCTGAATCAGCCTGTTTTCTTGCAGCAGTAGAAATAGACAATGCACTGTTCAGTCCAGTAGATAATGTGACTGTACCAATTTCCTGAGTTCCGTCATCATATACTAGAATAGATCTTCCCCAAATATACATACCTTCTGACCACTCAGGCATAGTTTCAGACCAACCCTCGGTTGGTTGTATTGTGTTACTATCAGAAAGAGCGTACTGAGGGATAATAGTTTTAACACCTCTACCTTTTACACCGTCTTCACCTGGTTTACCATCTTGACCTTTTGCCCCTGAAATGCATATGGCTTTTGCGGTTGCAGAGTTGTCAGTACCATCTTTATAATATGTAATCATTTTCTGCCATACATATTTTCCGCTTATCCATGTAACACTGTTTGTCGTCCATTCGCCACCAATCAATTCGGTAGGAGAATCTGACTGATAATAATAAAATTTTGTATCTGCTACACCTTTTTCAGCAAGCTCACGAATCTCATTCGTTTCTGTCTTTAAATCCTCTGTAGCCTTATTTGCTTTGTCGGCAGATGCTTGCGCTTGATTAGCTGATTCTTGTGCTTTATCGGCTGCCTGTTGAGCAAGTGCTACCAATTTCTGAGCTGTGTCAAGGTCAATAATAACCTCAGAGATAGTTTTTCCATCAGAGCCGACTTCTGTACCTTTAATCTTTAAATAACCGCCATCAATCGTAAGCCCATTCTCATCTATAATAATAGACTTATCTTCATTATAGATTTGGAGTTCCTTACCTATGATAAGATTACCAACTACAGTCTTAGCAATGATACCGTAGTCTTCAACTAAGTTTCCATTGATGTCCTTATATGTGAATCGTCCTACACCTGTTTCAATTGTTTCCCAACCATCTTTGGTAAGATATAAACCGTTATTAACAATCTTTAACTGCTTTAACGAAAACTCATTATACACATCATCCCAAGATCTAGCCAATAAACCATTTTTTGTAAGTGTGACTGTTTGCTCTTTTGAATTACTGAATGATATATTGTCACCAAGTAATCCGTTATTTGTCCAGTCTGAAACTGTTTTTGTCGTACCTTTTGATTTATCTACCTGATCTTTGACAGAAGAGTAAGATGTTGACATTGATTTTGCCGACTGTAACACAGACGGTATATCCGAATAGCCAGAGTATATTTTTTCTACTGTAGAAAATTCAACAGGTATTTCCGTCAGATTGTCGTAATCAACCTGATAGGAGAGAAGTCGAAGTGAGTGTACCTTTTCGTCAATTCCAACTTTGATAAAATTACCAACTTCGAATTTATCTACAACTGGTTTGAATTCTGGCAATGCAAGTAGATTGCCCATTGTTGTATTAATAGAATACTGTAAATTACCTGCCTTGTATAATTCTCTCTGTGCTGCTTTAAATAATTCTGTGGCTCGTTTGATAAGATCCGTATTATTTAACCCAGTAGAAGAGTAGTTTGAATTATTATAATCATCTTCACGCCGATAAGAATAGAATAAATTCCATAAGTTAGTGCCGAGATATTTTTTCAAGTCTAATTCCTTTTGGATTGACTTCTTCAAAGTCTGTAAGATACCAGTTGATTTTTCTGGATTAAAAACAGCTTTCACACTGTTTAACTCGCTAGTCCTTGCTTTAATCTCGTTATTAATCCACGTCAATCTATTTGCATAAAATTTCTGATATTTCTTTTTAAGTTCACTGTTGTTATATTGTACATCAACAGAATCTTCTGTAAAGCCATTTGTTACAATATCTTGGCAAGCCTGAAATTCAGTATACATATTAGAAAGTTCAGTCAATGAATAATATGTCAATTCCTTTTTAAAATCTGCATCTGATAAATTAAAACTTGTAATCTGCTTATTCTTCAGCTTCTTTGATTCAGCAGTCATACGCTTGATTTTTTGCTCAATATACTTCTCGTTATTTTCTAATACCGTACAAGTTACATCGACAGATCCTGTCAGATATTCTTCATTTTCGTCCTGTTGAGTTAAACTTGTAATTGTAACAGTACAAGAATATGTTTTAGTTTTCGTGGAAGAGTTGTAAGCAGACAATGATTTCGTTTCAACCGAAATATCATAATATGCTGTGCTACAAAATACCTGACATAATTTCTCCAATGTATTTCTTACTACACTGGATTCAATAGAAGATACCTTTGTTACAGCAACTCCACCTAATGCTTTAATACCTTTTGTTATTGATGCTAAACTGTCTTGAACTCCGAGTCCATCAATATCAATGACAGGCATCATGCTATCATTAATATAATAGTATAAATCAGTAGCATCGTATCTAGCAGCGATAAGAGAGGAATAACCGACAAGTGGATTAGCTAACTTATTAAAAGTGACTTTATCCTTATCATCATCTGAAACATCGGCAAATTTCTTTGTTATGGAAGTAACAACATTATTGTAGTTTGTAACTTTCGTAGAATCCAAAGCCATTTTTCTTGTTTTCTGAATTTCGTTATACAGTGTATCATATGACTTTAATTTATTTTTGAGATTGTCAGGCATATCTGATAAAACATCGTCAGAAAAGTAATAAATATACTGTGATCCGTTTGGATTAATATTACGAATAGTAGCATTCATTAAATCATCTGCACCAGTCACATAAAAGCAGTTCTTTAAAGAGTCTTGATTTGACTCCAAAGTAATACTTTTTGTTAAATTGGTACTGTTGATTAATACATTTGTATCTTCACCATATTTATTAATTACTTTTGTTGATCCACACTCAGGACATGTATCAATAAAATCTCCTCTGTATTTACATGCAGTACATGTGCTATATAAATCATATACTGAGATAGTTCTTTGTTCAGAATTAAAAGAGAATAAACAATGATACGCTTCGGCAATATCATTTTTTAGTGCCGATAAAGTATCTGTTCCATCAAATGTGAATTCGTGTACTGTTGATAATTCTCTAAGAGTAGAATCCACATGAGCAATTGAATAATGTGGTGCTTTTTCTAATACACGATGCAGAAGAGAAGCATGTGTAAGAATATATTTCTTTCTGGCAATCACAGAAGCAGTTGTTGGATATGCTGTTTTATCTTTAAGATAATCATATTTTGACTTTGCCCATATTTTTAAATTATCTTCTGAATCATAGTCATCAGGATCTCGGTATAATACAGTCGGAAAATTTTCATCATACAAATCATTTGTCATGTCTGTTTCCGTATTAATCTGTACTCCATGTAGATTAATATTCGATAATTCAGATTCACACAATGCTGTACCTGTAATAGACTTGGATAGGTCATCAGGATCTTCCTCATTTACTGTCACTGCAATTTCAAATCGTTCTTTTAATTCAGGTATATATATAAGTTTAAAATCCACTAACTGATTCCATAGTGGATGTTTTATTCCATTGTTAAATTTATGTACTTTAAATGATATTTCATTCGCATCATTAAAGTTGTTTTTATATGTGTAACCAGAGACATTAGTAATTCCTCCATTACCGATTGTTTCAAAATTTTTATGTTGTAATAGAAGAGTAGGAGTCTCTATTATATTCTGTGTGTTAAATAATACTTTTGCCATTACCAAATGCCTCCTTGTTTTATTTTTTCTAATTCTTATCTATTTCTCGATTCATCTGTTTGTGATATTCATTCACATCGAGTTGTAATTCGTTCAACATATGCTCATACTCAGTTTTGAGCTGTTTACACTCGTCTAATAATTCTTCATATTCTTCCTTGGCTACAAGAGTAGCTTCAATCTGAGTTGCAAGCCTATTGGTATCATTGTCCCGTATATACTTACGTAATTCTTCATTTTCTGCCTTTAATTTTTCAATTTTCTTTGTCTTGGACGATTTATATTTCACAAATATTCACCTCCGATTTAATGTGTTTTAATGAGAAATAAGCATAATAAGAGAGAGGAATTGTGACATTCCTCCCTGTTACTATGTTAATATTTAATTATTAGTATTTCCGTATTCCGAGAGAGTTGTGATTTGATGATAAAGATCCTACTGTAGTATCTTTAAGCATATTACGAACTCCACCCGTGTTATTTTTAATAACATCCTTCATAGAACTAGCAAACTGCTGTGGATTCTGTACTCCCTCTAAGTTTACATCACCAATAGTGATATTGATGTCATTATCCGTTCGATTAGTAACAGGCATATTTGGCATTCTAAATGCATTACCAGTATACATATTACTAAACATCATAGGATTCTTTGCAAAATCCATCAATGTTTTAGCCTGTTCAGCAGTGAATATCATATCATTCTGACCAACAGATTTCAGAACACCTTTAGACACATCATACTGTAATTCTGTACCGTCTTCACCAAGATTAGCAATCATATCATAAGGAATACTCTCTGAACCACGTCTGAATCCTTTAATGCCAGATTTGTGAAGTGTCTGCCAGAATGGAGAAGTAGACTTGTTTGAGAAGTCATAGCCTACCAATTTGGCAAGTGCATATAAATTGTCCTTAGACATAATCTTACCTTGATCTTTAGTACCATATTTAGTCCAAATATTCTGATTGAAAGCATCATAATCAGATTTTTTCTTGCCTTTTGGTGGATTCATCAGATGAGTATTGATGAAATTCTGTACTTCTTTCTTTTTCGTGTCAGATAATTTCTTACCTGTTGTGGCAGTTGTATTAGTCTTAGAAGTGGATTTATTAGATGTAGTCTTAGAACCAGAAGAACTTGATTTGGTTGTACTTTGTGTTTTCTTGACAGGGTCTAACTTTGCAGATATTACTACATCCGTTGTTTTAGTTGCTTCTTCAAGCTTCTTTTCTAACTGCTTTTTCTCTTTCTGTGCTGTGCTTAACTCATTTTTCAGAGTATTAATCTGGTTTTTAGTGTTATTGTTTTTATCAGAACCAGTGTCTTTTTTCTTGGATTTTAAAGCGTCAATTTCCTTTGAAAGAGCTGTAATCTTTTTAGCAAGACTCTCATTATCTTTTTGAAGCTGATTAATCTTATCTGACTTATCTGATGTTTTTGCATCTTTTGCTTCGGTATCAAATACATTCCATGATTCCACTAAGAAATTTTGTAGAGTTTTAATTGCATCAGTTGTGTTCTTAGTAATATCTCCATTGGCATATATTCTAAGTCCATCTTTTGTAGCACTATAGCCAATAGTAGATAATGTCTTGGTAATAATATTATTATCACTTGACCAATTCTCATTGATTGTATCAACGATATCTTTGAATTTTGTATCTAAAGTGTCAATGATATTTTGGATGTTTTCGTCCAAATCGTCTTGGAAGTCTGAAAGCATATCCTGTGTAGCAGAAATATATTGGTCAAACTGCGTATCTTTAAGATCCTTTTGTGCATCCTTTAATGATACATTTAACTCCTGAACTTTTGCCCTGGATTCTTCAGAGAGATCACCAGAATAAGCTTGAAGTTGCTTACGGATATTGGCAAGTTGTTCCGTTTTTTCACTAATATTATTAGCATAATCATAAGTATTCTTTTGGCTACTGAGCAGGTCTTCATAATCACTAATAAGGTTTTTAATCTTGTTCGATAAAGCATTATATCCATTTTCTATGAGATCAAGTACAGCCCACTTTTCATCTTGAGCACCAGCAACTGCGTCCTGATATGATTTAACCAATTCTTCTTTATGAGAAATCAGTTTCTGATTGTAAGGATTGTCCGCAAGCTGTTTATTGATCTTCTCAATTTCGCTCTGGTACTTTTTAGCTTCGGTCTGGTAGACTTTGTAATTAGATACATGTAATCCTGCAACAGCTTTACCTTCTTTGGTCAGTCCACCCTTCTTATCAGAGGTTAAATCCTTACGAGATAATTCATTGATAACAAAGTCTGTTTCTGAAGTAAGATTTTGTAGCTTTGATACATAGTCATCTACTCGATCCCAATGTACCTGTAGAATCTGATTATCATATTGTGCAAGAGCTGTCTTAGAAGCGTTGATTGAGTTTGTTACTTCGTCAATGCTCGACTGCATCTTATACCATTCATCACTGCCTTTTTTAATACTTCCATCTGCAACAGAAGATTCTAACTGTTTAACAAGACTCTTTCGCTCGGCAACAAGACCATCGTAGTTCTTTTGTTCGACTGACTTCATACGCTTATACCATGTAGCAGATGCTCCATTACCACGTTCTTCGTATAAATTCATCATGTCATTTAACTCGGTAGAAGCTTGTTCGTACTTCTGGCGTTTATTATCCATTTCGGTCTGGACATTAGAGAACTTCTGCTGTGCGATATCAGTCTTTTGTGCCTTTTCAGTTTGCTTATCTATCTCTAACTGATCCTTCGCCTGCTTACGAGAATCCCATGCATTATTATAGTCAATACAAGAATTTAAGAACGACTGTTTAATGTATCCCTTGGCAGCCCAAGTATAGAGTTTCGCCATGGTCTTATCTGATATACGTTTACCAGATTTTGCTGTGGCTCGGATAGAAGCCGCCAACTTATGAACATTCTCTTTGCCTTTTTTGGACAAAGTAGAATATTTAGAGCCTTTTGCTGATTTATTGATACCAGCTTTAGCCCCTTTTATTGCTTTTTGGTATGTAGAAACCTCTGCTTTATCCCTGTTTACAATGGTACTATAACCAGATGCCTGCTTGTTCAAATAAGAATTTTTCGTTTTGGCACTAACAGCATTATCACTCTTTTGTCCATTCAAACTAATCTCATCATTTGTTTTGTCATCACGGTTATTATATATATCAGCTATGTTGGTATATTTTTGAGCGTTATTTGTAGCATACGCAACATCCTGTTCGTTTCTGGCAGTTTCAACATTATCAACCCATTCATTATACGCTTTGATTTTACGATATAATGTAGGATTATGGTTCGCAATCGTCTTGACCAAATTATTTGGAACACGGACACGTTTCTTAATAGCACTTTTAGCTTTTGCAAGAATCTGTTTATACTTCTTATTTTTACTCTTACTTTTCTTCAGCTCAGATAATGCTATATTTCCATAAGAAGATACCATAGAACCTGCATTTTTCGTTGCTTTCTTATATATCTTATTTTTCTGCTTTAAAATAGAATTCTGATACTTTAAGTTGCTATTTTGTGACTCAACTGTATTTGATACGCCGCCTATAACTGCACTTTCTTTGTCCTGAATCTTTGAAAGAGAATTATCCCTTGCTTCTGTAATTGCCTGTTCAAGATCTGAGACATAGCCCATAATTGCTTCATAAGCAGACTGTTCATCAGTTGTTTTTTGCTTACGAGCCTGTTCTAATTGTTCACGATCTGTATTATAACGAATACATGCCTCAAAGAACGGACGTGAAATATATCCTTTGTCATAGAATTCTGCAATCGTAGAGATCAAGGACGCTGAAATAGTTTTACCTGATTTTGCAACTGAACGTGCTTTTGCTACAACATCATCTACAACTTTTCTACCTTTATCACTTAATGCGTTATATGCAGTAGCAGTAGCGACTTTGCTCATAAGTTTCCTTGATGAAATAACCCCTGCTTTATAACGTTTAATTTCTGATTTGTTGTCTTTACCAATCATATCATAGCTTGCAATCTGCTTTTTAATATAATGATTCTTGGTAGAAGCTTTTGAATAATTGCTTGCCTTTGAGCCATATACATCTATACGATCATTTGTCTCATCGTCTTTATTACTATACTTCTCGGCAATGTTCTTCATCGCATCAGCATAATTGCTAGAGTAAGCAGTTGCGTATTCCATTCTAGCGGTTTCAGCATTATCAAGAGCTACATTGTATGCATATAACCGATTATACACATAAGTAGAATGTGCACTGATTGTAGATAAATCCGCATCAGATACAGCAGTCTTGTTCTTAATCGCTTTCTGAGCATTCAACAGAGCAGTGCGATATTTAGCATCTTTCGTTCCTTTAATAGCATTAGTAACTGAGCCATTCGCTGATGCAGCTACTCCATTTGTATCACGGGTTACATTTTGCACATAGCCACGATATACTGAATTCTGTTTGCCAAGCGAAGAGTTAGAAGCATTAAGCTGTGAATTTTTTGCTCTGGCTGAATTAGCCACTGTACTTGTCGCAATATCATTATAGCCTGTAATGGAATCGATTTTAGCGTCACGCTGTTTATCACGGACATCTTTCAAATCCTGAATATAGGTGCGGATATTCTTGTGCAGTTCTTCTAATGCGTCAGAGGCATCCTTACCTTTGTTATACCATTCTTGATAAGCGGAGATAACATCCTGAATCTCATCTGAGTATTCTGAAATGTCCATACTACCATCCGCAACACGAGTCGCAATAATATCGGCTGTTTTCTGTGATATAACTTCACCTGCTACAGCTTTATCCAGGATTTTACTTGCCTGTGTATAGTATTTATCTCTAGCAGTTTCTTCATAGCCGACTTGTACATTTGTTGCGTCTATAGCATTACTATAATTATTGGCAGAGGATGAATACTTCTTATCGTCTAACTGCGATTCAGCCTTCGAGATGTATTTACTAATCTTATCCGTCTGGCGTTCCAGTTTGATTTCTATCCAGTCGAAGAGAGTAGAGAGCCAATCTTGGAGTTTTTCAAGTGGTGTTTTCTTTTTGGTGGATGAACCGCTTGTTTTGTCAGTGCCTCCTGATTTCTTATTATTCGTAGTTGCTTGTGGTATAACTGTGACATTTGTTTTGCCACCGCCACCAATCATCGCCATAATTCTACTTGTAATTGATTCAGTTTCTTTTTCAATAGCTTCTGATGGTTCTCCGTTAGTAAACCCTTTTTTTAACTGAGCAAGTCGGTTGAGCAATTTACCTACTTCTGTACCAACATTGGCAAGATCTGCAAGGTTTTGAATATCCCCAGCAGTTGAAAGCGTAGTGCCATTTGCCATAGCTTTCTTGACAGCAAGGGTAGCCAATGCATCAGCACTGTTACCAGATTGAATTGCTTCATTTGCTAATGACCCAACTTCATTCGCCGTAGCCGATGCAAGCATATCACTATAGTTAGATGATGTAATTTTCTGATCATTGTACTGCAATCCAGCATCGATACATTCCTGTAAACCTTCGGCTTGTTTTGCATGTAAATAATTTAATCTATCTTGTACAACAGCATCAGCATTGGAAACACCCATACTTGTCATCTGTGTTCTGAAATATTCAGCAGTTGAATCGTCAAGCTGACAAATTACTTCATTGTTATTGACATATTCAGTTGCAAGTTTATTTGCTACTGTTTGACAATCTTCCATAGATGACTTTGCATCACCAAGAAGAGTAGTAAACTCTTGCCATGTGTCAAGTCCTTTAATAGTTGCATCAAAGCCAGCAAAATCTTCGGCGGTTGCAAATCCATCAGTCTGTTTAGAATAAAGGGCTTCTGACATAGACTGAATGTTCTTACGCATTGCACTGACTTGAGAGTTCTTATCTGACAACTGATTTATTTGATTAACAGCTTGACCAGCAGAAATGCCAAGACTATCAAAGTAATTCTCAGCACCATCTACTTTTCTAAATGTATCAACAGTAAGCTCACCTTTATCAGCAAGATCAGTTAGAGATTTATAGAGTGCCTTTGCAGCCTTATCTTCTTTATCTGTGCTGTCATCCGATGATTCAGATAATGTCTTTAAATCATTCCAAGCAGTTGAAAATGATTCAGCGGCTTGTTCTTGATGGATTTTCCATTGCAATATAGCCGCATCTGCATTGGTGATTCCCTCTGTAACCTGGTTAAACTCATCAAGAAGTTCTTGATTGTCACTTATGCCATTCTCGTCAAGAAAATTCTTGATTTTATCTTGTTCATTATTACCATATTGAGAGTCTACTTTTCTTTGGTTTCTCTGGGCAATTTGAACGCCGCCATATTTTCCTGACATATGAAGAAGCTTACTCACATCGTCCGAATCGGAATTGAAACCAGCTATGATACCATGTATATAAGACTGTCCAATTTTCTTACCTTGGGCATCATATATTTCAGCATTTTTATCACCCTGTTTATCAAGTTCGAGAATATGATCAATTGATAAATCGCCATCTTTTTTTGCCTCATCCAGAATACCGTAAATATATTCTTCAGCAGTCTTTTGACCAAGAAATTCAAAAGTTCCATCATCATTATCGACAACATGTGAAAAAGCGAGAGAGGAGATACCGTCATATCCTTCGATATGATCAATCATATCACCAAACACAGTATCAATATTGGATTCGCCTTTTTCTACACTTTCTTTTAACTGGTCGTAATATGAATCTATGAAGTTTCCATCGTCATCATAATATTTAATATCAGATAACTGATCCTTCCACTTCTCAATATTATTAAGATTCCAGTTTATGATCTGACGATTATCCATATCTACGTTGCCGTATTTAGATTGAATAGTACCGTTTTTTATTTGGTCGGCATAAGAGTCAAGTCCCCAATCATGGATCTTATCATATTCTTCTTGAACAGCAGCTGTGGCATCTGTAACATCTTGCTGGGTGATTGCTTTATTTGTTGGGAAACGATTTATGGTTTTCTGATATGTGTCTACTGTTCTAGCATCTTTAGATGTAGAAGCGTTTTGTACACTATTAATCCATTGTTGATACCAAGTAGAAAATTTAGTTGATGTAGCCATAAAATCGTCTATCGCTTTTTCTAAATCTTCATCCGATAAAGTACCATCTGCCAACATTTGCCCGATACTTTCGTCATTTTTTGCTTCATTAATCATTTTTTGACGATATTCTTCAAAAGAATCAATAGAATTAATATTGATTTTGGAAAGCTCATCATCTGAATACTGGCTATAAGATATCCAAGAATTAATTAGACTATTTGCGGCTTCTTGTTGGTTATCTATATATTCTAAATATTTATCTCTTTGAGAAATTAATCCTGCATACAAATCTGTTGCTCTTTGCCCATTTTGTTCAAGAACATCAATCATAGATTGAAGATAATCGGCTTTTTCTTGTGCACCAGTTAATTCTTTTGGAGATTTGCCACTATTGTCATAAGAATCAAGGACAAACAATTTCGTCTTAAAAGCACCAGTTGCAATATTACCACCAAATCCTGCTTGTTTAAGAACATTTTCGGCATCTTTTTCTCTTTTCCCTGTATATGCGTAGCCATCAACAAATAAATATGAATCATCCCCAGTTGCATTATCTGTTGCTTTTTTTGCATTATTGTAATTAGCCGTTGCAGTTTCATATGCGTTTTTAGCTTCTTTTTCTGATATTTCATTTAACTTGGCAATTTCGTCATCTAATTTACCATTTACCAAATCAAGATTTGAGGCTTGTGTACCAACTAAATC
>ERZ1034865.362-NODE-362-length-30191-cov-22.658017_pt1 | contig 30191 bp, 41 predicted proteins | sample MGYA00520632_ERZ1034865 | MGnify/ENA primary metagenome ERZ1034865 (study PRJEB33766, sample SAMN09781738) | gut metagenome | biome: gut microbiome | host: Homo sapiens | place: Madagascar | study: EMG produced TPA metagenomics assembly of the PRJNA485056 data...
ATTTGAAAACAAGAACCTCGCTTAGGCCTGTGTCCATATTACGTGGGTAGGATCACGCAGGGGTCGGCCCATTTGAGCTTCAGATAGGAACGTTTGAATTCCTTTCACAAAATACATCACATACTGAACGTGAACATTCCCACTTTGATCTTAAGGCCAAAAAGTATGCAGGACTAATGATTTTTAGGGATAGCTTGAGAGTATTACCTTATGGTCGAGTAGATAATGATTTCTTCCAGATAGAAGAAAGACGTTCATGGAATGCAGGGCGATATTATTGGTCTAATAGAAGGATTTTTGGTTATATTGGAATTACTCAATCCAGTAATAAAGAGCTGAAAGATAAGTCGGGGAGAGAGGGATTCATAAGAAACCAGGCTGCAAGAGAACTGAAAACTATTATATCTAATTTGTTAACTGAACTTGCTGATAGATTTTTTGGTTCACGTTCTGATGACCGTAAAGAGCTTTTAGAACAAGTTAAGCGTGAAAAAGAGTTAAGAAAATCTGCTCAACAACAAGCTCGAAAATCAACACAAAAAAGTTTTTCAGAAGCTTTGAAGAATCAGACACCAGTTCTTGATGCTTCCTTGGAGGCTGTTAAAAGGCTGAAAACTAAGCTTGATAAAACTGATGGTTCGTTAGATTTAAACTATCTTAAAATTATAGACAGTGATCTTACAAACTTAGATGCGTTGCGCAGTGAAATTAAAACGCCTATCAAACCTCCAAAACTTGGAATGTATGAAGAGAAATATAGAGACTACAGAGATAAATTTAATGAGTTCTCTGCGTATATTCTACAAATGAAGTTAGCAATTAATAAACTTGATTCTGAATTAAATAAACTTGAGCCTTCATTGTCAGCGAAAAATCACCTTGAAAAAAATCAAGGTATTATTAATTCTAAACTAACTAAGTTTAATAACACGATAGAGGAGAAGATACATTCTCTTTTAAAAAAATGGGCCGATGAAATAAAGGTTGATCGAAGTGATTATTATGCTAAAACTATATCAGTTGTTGATTCAATAGATAATGATTCACAAATTGAAAATGTGTTTAATTTGCTCGATAGTTTATATGTTGAGTCAGTTGATACCCTAACTTTCAAATATCAATCAATAATAAAAGGTCTCGATAGATTATTTGAAGGTATAAACTTAGATTCAGCATTCTCATTATCTGAAGAAGAACGCTCATATTTTGAAGAAAAAGCTAAAAGTTTAAACGCGCTTGCACAGTTAGGTATTAGTGTTGAGATAATATCTCATGAACTTGAAGAAATGGATTCTATGGTAACCAGAGGACTAAACTCTCTTCCTACTTCTGTAAAAGAACACCCTGGTTTTTCATTGGCGTTAAATGCTCACAGATCGCTTACTCAACAAATACGTTTCTTATCACCTTTGAAAATATCAGGTTATCAATCCAGGCAGAGAATAACTGGAAAAAATATCATGGATTATGTCCTGAAGTTCTTTGGGGAGCGTTTCGAACGGCAACGAATAACTATTGAATTTAGTGAAGAGTTTAAGCAAATCGCAATAACAGATATACCATCAAGGATCTATCCTGTTTTTACTAATATTATCAACAATGCAATGTATTGGGTCAGTCTGTCAAATAATAGGCTCATAAAGATTGGTTTTGTGAATTCTTTGGTTATCATAGCAAATTCTGGTCCGGCAATTGATACCGATGATATCCCGCGACTATTTGAACTATTTTATAGCAAAAGAGCAAATGGACATGGGGTAGGTCTGTATCTATGTCGAGAAAACCTTGCTGTTGCACATCATAAAATATGGTATTCAGAACCTGATGAAGGCGATAACTATTTAATAAAAGATGGCGCTAATTTTGTGATCCAGTTCAATGGAGTGGAGTTCTAATATGACAGTGGCAAATTATAATTCTCTTGTCCAGAAAACTTTCTGCGAAAATGCAATTCGTTCCGTTGTCATGATTGATGACGATTTTCTGACGTATTCTGAATCAATCAGGGCGTTGAATAACGAAGTTGATTTAGACTACAACAAAATTGACTCATCTAAACGAGCCGCTACTCTTGAGAGCTTTTTTCAATCTAAAAATATGATTTGTGATGTTGACAATGGTTCTGTTAATTTCGATGTGGATCGGATTAGAAAATCAGATCTTATTATTGTAGATTATCATCTTGATAATAATGCACCTGATAAAACACTTAAACTATTACAAGATTTGAAAGACTCCGATCATTTAAATATGATTGTAATATATACTAGAGAGAATTTAGAAACGGTTTGGATGCAGATATCATCGACTCTCAAAGGTGCTCTGGATATCAACAGCTTGATCATTGACTACGATAATGAAGATGTCCAAAGTTATTGGGAAGACGTTGTATTACCGAACTTAAATGATAATGGTAATAAAGCTCTCACAAGAGATGAAACAATAGCCTATATTAAAGACAGTAAGCCTTGTAGAAGAATTAAAAGATTAATACATGATGATGCTGTGTTGGAGGATCAAAAGGATAAAAACTTCATTGCAAAAATGATTGCAGAATATGCTGTGTCTAGAAATGCAATTATTTCTAGCAACACATCTGGCAATGTCATTCGGGGTGATGAAAGCGGAGTAAAATGGATTCAATGTGGTAATATCTTTGTCTCCCTATTTCATAAGGTTCAAGATGATCATGAAAACGATGGAGATAGGATTTGGCAAACTCTCAATGATTCTCTCATTGAATGGAAACCATCTTATTATCAGTTAATAAAATCTGAAATTCAGAATGCAATCGAAGCTGAGGCTTTATCTTTTGTAAATCATTTGGCTAACGATCATTACGGTCAAGCTGCGTGGTTAAATGAGATATTAAAATCAGACTCGCCTGATATTAGATGTAGAAATATTGACTTTGTATTTGGTAATTTATCAGAAGAGCTTTATCAAAGACTTAAAAATAATAATACGCTGGATGAATTTATCAAAAGTGTTTTTGATAGCTATTCAAATGAATACGCTAACAGCGGAGTTGCTGCATTGCTCCAATATTGCTCTTCAAAAATGGATCTGCCATCAAATAATGATACTTATCACGAAATGTATCATGCTTTAAATATGAATTTGTCTTCAAAGAATTTTGAAGATGGTCATATTTCTACTGGCACTATTTTCTTTGATACAGAGTCGAACAAATGGTATTTATGTGTATCTGCGGCATGTGATTTGGTTCCTACTCAGGGTAACGACCCTCACCATGTAAGATTAAGTCCGCACAGGCTCATTAAAGTTCTGGAGCTTTTTAACGCCAGTCAGAGTAAAGCATTGCCATTTGCTGAACATTCGAAATATATATATGTAATGCATAAAAATCAAAGAAAATATCTCTCTATTTTCGAAGGGGATAAAACGCTTCCTGTTGTTGATTATATGGTGGTGTTGAATCATGGAACAACAGTTGATGGCGAAGAAAAAAATATTATTTCTGCCGTGTTTTTAAGTAATATGGATGGCAACGTGCAAAATGTTCCTGTCCGACTCAAACTTAAATCTCAACTGAGAACTGGTTATGCAGAAAGATATCAGGCTATAGCGTCTCAGTATAGCTCAAGGATTGGTGTGGATTATGTATCAATGATGCTACCATAATTATTATATTTTAGGCGTGGTGATTTTTTTTCGCCATGCCTATTTTATATTTATCATCACAATGATGTTGTTTATTTTTGTTTAAGTCTTCTAAGCTTCATGCATTCTAATGAGAATAATAATAGAGTTGTGCTGTATATAAAGCCAGAGTTAGTTAATAACTTTAAATTTAATGCTTCAGGATTTTCACTGAGAAAGTGAAAGGCATAAACTAAGTATACAGCTAAAGTAGCCGTTCCAATTGTTGGTCCAATATCGCCTTGATCATGAGGTTCAAGGTTTACATTGAACTTGAAGATTAGCCATTCAAATCCCCAAGTAAAAAAAACAACTAATATCATGGCTGCGAATAATTTCGCGATGTTATCTGCTGATGGATTCATCAGAACAGATTGTTTCTGAAAAAATTCACAAAGTGAGAGTCCGAAAAAAATAAAAAAAAGTGGTCTGGAACTAAATTTTTCAAAAACTTTGAATAGGGTTTCCATTTTCTTTACCTTCAGGATTATATTAGCTATTCTGATACTTAGGCTACCAGAGCATTTGATCTTTGAGCTTGAACGTAATCACTCCACCATTGCATCAAACTCTGTCGCTCTATCAGATATTCTGCACGATTGTATGCTGCGATAATTTCATCTTTTTTCGAGTGGGCAAGCGCTGCCTCAAGAACTTCAGCTCTGAATTTACCAGACTCCTCTGCCGCTGTTCGTGCAATAGAACGCATACCGTGAGCTACAAGCTCGCCTCCGAACCCCATTCGGATGATAGCTGCGTTGGCTGTTTGTTCATGCATATGATTAAGAGGCGCTTTTATGCTGGGGAAAACCCATTCTCTATGCCCACTTATTGATTTCATTAATTCAAGGATGCGCAAAGCTTCTTTACTCAAAGGAACTTTGTGAAGCTTTTTCATTTTCATGAAATCAGCAGGAATGTTCCAAATGCTGTTGGTTGTATCAATATCAGACCACCTTGCGCGAACGGCTTCACCCGGACGAACCCATGTCAACAATTGCCATTCAATTAGCATACGTGTTTCCAACCGGATTGACGCATTCGTCAAAGATTCCATAAACCTTGGCAATTCGCTTGGGGGAAGGGCAGGCATATTTTGCTTTTTTGGTTTACTGAATCTTTGACCAAGGTTGTCAGCCGGGTTGAACTCAATAAGTTCTTCAGTAGCTGCCCACCGGAAGATTTCATTCAGACGTGAAATGATACGGCGTAGAGTTTCCAATACGCCTCGTTGCTCAATAGGATCAAGGTGTTGTTTTAAGAGCTTAGGTCGGATCTCATTGATAGGGACATTACCCAGACCGGGAAAGACATTTCTCTCTAAGCTGCGCCAGATGTCTGCTGCATGGTCTTGTGAGATACCTGATGTCTTTACCTTCTCATCTAACCATTTCCGCGCTACGGCTTGGAGAGTGTGCTCAGTAGCACTCTTTAATGCCTTCGCCTTATCGTTGTTATGGATTTGGGGATCAACACCATTTGCCAGAAAGGAGAGATATTCATCACGTAAGGCTCTGGCTCTTGCAAGGGTAAGGTGAGGATATGTCCCAAGGCTCATTTTGGTTCTTTTCTTGCTCACTGGTACTGCATACCTGAAATACCAATTTTTCTTGCCTCCTTTCGCCAAAGGAGCGATTCGTAGAATCAGACCATCACCGTCAAACAAGTTGATTTCTTTATCGGCTGGCTTGGTGCTTTTGATTTCAGTGTCAGTGAGCTTCTTAGCGATTTTTGCCATTTTGGGACCCTCGGTTTTTGGACCCTTCTTAATGGGTCCCATTCAGGGTGCCATAACTCGTAGTTCTCAGCAATTCTCACTGGACGACAATAGACGTAAAAAAGCCCGCAGAGCTTGTGCTGTGTGGGCTTAGTAGACTTCATTGAACTTCAAACAACTAAAAAGTGGTGCTGGCGGGAGTTGAACCCGTGATCGGGATTTACATAATGTGTTGAATATGAACGATTTATTTTTTTCATGCAAGACATTATGTGCATTTTACGTACATATCGTTGTCCCAGTAACGTCCTGATTCTGTCCAATATTTTGAAACATGTGTAGAATGTGGGTTTTCGATTTTTGTAGAGAATTTCGGATGAAGGTTCTTGTTCCACCTCCTGAAATTTGTATTTATTCTGATAAGTACCGACTAGACACATTGAAATTTCTTAACGACATTGACACGATGGGGGTGACGGATGGTTGTAAGCTTGAGATTGATTTATCTAACGTTCGTTTTGCTTCAGCTGCGGCATCGCTACTATTTTTCGCAATAGTTAATCGGGCAAATCTGCTTACAGGTGATCCTAACTTGATACGTTTCAAATGGCCGAAAAAAAACGACAATCCAAATGGGCATAAGTGGTTAGTTAGCACCGGGCTCTCTAAAGCTCTCCTGGCTGGAACCCCAGAGAAATTAGAAAATCTTATTAAAGATGGGCGTTTTTTTCAGTCTGCTACCGAACCATTTTCGCATTTATTGGACACAGTTAGTGTATTACAGTCGAAGGCAGCGTTAAATCAGCATCAGTTAAATCTGCTCATGACAGCTGTTGGTGAGGCACTTTTGAATGTTTCGCATCATGCATACGAACATGAGATGTTTTCACAAGATTTAATTCTGCTCCAGGGGAAGCGTTGGTGGCAGTGTGCGTGGTTTGATCCTGCGCAAAATGAGGTTGTTTTTATCGTTTGTGATCTGGGGTTGGGGATTTTTCGATCGTTTAGTCCCGAGGCTGATGGTGTTAGTATAGAAAAACAAGTATCTTCAGTAGCAAGAGCTATGCTTGTTGGGCAGAGCCGTTTTGTAGGGGACGGGCGAGGGAATGGCTCGGAAGACATAAAGAGGCCTATCGGTGTTGGGTGTGAGGATAAAGAAACACTCTTAATTCTGACCGGCAATGTACGATATAGCTATAATTCTTTCGACGAAGAACCTCGCTGTGAGAAACTTGCAGAGTATATTCCAGGTACATTGCTTCAGTGGTCCCTTACTCCAAGGAGATGAAAACATGGTTATAGTCATAGCTAAGCAATTTTCTAAAACGCCGTTTGGTCGATACACGTCGGACGGTCCTGACAGTGCTGAAAGATTCAGAAGAGATTTTTTGGTTCCAGCCTTTAAATCGAGTGGCGAAAAAATTGTTGTGGATTTCAGGGGGATTGCTTTAGGTGTGGGGTCTTCTTTCTTGGAGGAAGCCTTCGGTGGGTTAGTGCGTAAAGAGGGGATTGCCAAATCTGAAGTTAAAACACGCTTAGAAATCGAAAGTGATATGCCATTTTATCAAGAACAGATATCTAAGTTTGTTGATCAAGCAAAACCTGAGTTGGCATAAGGATTTTTGAAGAATGGCGCAATATGCATGGATGTTTAGTGTCACAAGCATTGCTTTAGTGTTTGTCGGATGGTGGGTAACGTATTGTAACGCTATGCGAATAGCTACACGTTCAGAGTCAAAGTCTATAGTTGATTCATTGACGAAACTTGTGAGTGAGCTTGCTGATATTTCGATAGATTATTGGCTTAAAAAAGTATCTCACATAACACCCCCTCCTGAATCATTACAGGGTTCAGTTGTTCCTGTTGAGGCTGCTGAGTATCTCACTGTGCTTTTGGCGAAGGCAAGCCAGGCAGGGCATTATTTTAAGTTACTGAATATTCGAGGTATTGAAGCTGATGCAAGTAAGCTATCTGCAGTGTTAGAAAAAACAAGCCTTGACTGTGAGATCGCTTATTGTCAATCAGCTTCAGAACGCTGTGTGAGGGCTAATGAAATTATGTCTGTTTGCATGGAGGTGATAGAAGATATTCACTCTAATTTTCAAGCAGCATACCCTCCATCAAAACATATTTCACCTATTGCATGGTATAAAAGTAAAGTCAAAGAAATTGAAGAATGGCACGCTAGTATGTATTAGAGTTGTATGTCTTTACTGATTTCCCATCGTATTCAGCCAAATACGAACCGTAATGTCGAAAAAGCATTTCCGGTCCTTTATGCCCCATCTGACCAGCAAGCCAGAACAGGTTAACGCCCTGGCTAATGTGCCGAGTGGCGAACGTGTGGCGTGTCTGGTACGGATTGCGATAGCGTACACCAGCTTTTTTAAGGGTTGGCACCCAGGCTTTTTTTCGGATCGCGTCCGCATTTGCCCAAGGGGCGCGAGTTTTTGGATCGCTGAATATAAAGTCGCTTTTTAGCGCCGTGTAGGGCTTTTGTGCCTGAAGAGCCGCCAGCGCTTCGCTGTTCAGTTGCACTTTGCGGGTGCCGGCTTTTGTTTTGGTGCTTTTGATTACCCCGACTACGCTTGCAATCTGAACATGCGCGGTGTTGCCGATAAAGTCTATATCCGTCCAGCGCAACGCGCACAATTCTGAGCTGCGCAGTCCGGTATTAAAGGCAAAGCGAAACAGATTTCGCCATTCCGGGTAATGACAGGCGCCATAGATTGCTGCCGTCTCCGCTGGTGTAAAAGGATCGACCTCGTAATCATCACTGCCTGGTGTGTTGTCCAATACGTGATACCGGCTGGCGCTGACTAGCGTGACAGGATTTATTGTTAACAAACCATCGGTCACCGCCTCATCTATGGCGCTGCGCAGGAATGAAAGATTATTGCGGATAGTTTTCAGTTTTGTTTTTCTGCTGGCGATCCAGTTTTTTAGTACTGCAGGTGTCAGTTCTGATACATGAAATTTATGCAATGCTGACAGCGCCGACAGGCATTTTTCATAACCTCTAATTGTCGATGGTGACAGGTTACGGTTCTGGCAGATATTCAGGTATTCATCCAGGTAAGATTTTATATTTTTGTTTTTTTTCACTCCCCCGAATAGCTCCAGCTTTTGGGAGTTGGGGAAGTATTTTGCATACTCGAAGGTACCACTGATAATCTGATTTTTTATTTCTCCCAGCAGGCGCTCGGCATACTTCACACCGCGCGCGTTTACTTCCATTCTGGAGAGGGGCTCCCGACACAGAACCCCTTTATATGTAAAAGTGATAACCAGGGTGCTACCAGTTTTATGCTGGCGAATAGTTACTCCTCTAGGGAGAGATAATGATCCTTGTTCTTTCTTGCCCATTTTGTAACCTCCATTAAGTCGACCCAACGTTCTTTAACTCCGTCGACTTTTAATACATGTACCCCTTCTTTCCATATTCCTCTTTGTATCCGTTTGTTAACGGCATCAACCGTTTCTCCTGCGTTGCGGCAGTAGGTTGATATAGGTACGCAATCCAGCCCCACAGTTCACCTCATACAACACTCAGCCCACGGCAGTGGCACCACACTTCAAACATTCGCCTCACAACTTCACGACAGTAGAAGCCGTCAACGTCTCGCGTCAGGTCATAGCGATTGCCGTAACGCTGGCGTACCCATAGCTCAAATGCTTTATTCATTCTCTATTTCCTTTTCATGGCTCGTAATTTTTTCAGATGAGCTTCCTGCTCTGTTTCTGCCAGAATTTGTCGGTATTCCTGGTGATCTATCCGTTCAAACGATTCATTAAAATCGCTTATTTTTACAGATTGTGTTCGCCCATCCATTCTTCTGTACAACACAGTGTTGTTTATGCAGCGAATAATTTTTATCGGGTAACCGGCACTGTCGGTATACAGTTGCCCTTGATTAATCAAAGCGAACATTTTTTCTCCTGCTCTCTGAATAGTGAGAACTTCAGAGCCGTATGTTTGTAGCGGGTTCAATACTGATAATTTCTGCTGAGATAAGCATCCCGGCAAGCCAGAGTTCTCTGGACAGGTCTTCATCCTGGCATATCAGTTCGCCAATATTAATGGTGGCCATGATATCTGTTTCCCCTGTGCGCTCATCCTCGACTTCTTCATAAGGCAGCGTTGCGTACAGGCTTTCAATAGCGCAACTGATAACATCCAGTCCGGTCAGATTGCCGCCGACAGTAACTTCGAATGTTTCGCGGTATTCCCATAGTCCGAAAGTTAATCGAACGGTTTGTTTTGCCATGCGTCCGCATGACGTCAGATTCGGGTCATAGTTCATTATTTGCGGTTGAGTATTCTGGGTGTTCATCTGCATTTCCCTTAGCCCGGCGGCCTGCCGGGCATATAAGTTATTTAACCTGGATAAATGGTGTATTTGCACCGCTGGTCATGTATTGCGGCAGTGTGCCGTTCCATTTATTGATGGCTTCCAACTCCATAACACCGGGGTTCTGGCGCAGAGCTTCACCGCGTAAACGAATAGCATCGGCTTCGGCCTGGGCTTTTGTGCGAATCGCATCAGCCTGTCCGGCAGCTTCCGCGCGCAACATGTTGGCTTCCGCTTCACGCTGTTTAACTTCCTGCTCGCGCTGCAGTGTTTTCTGGTTCGCCGTGACTTTGGCATTAATGCTGTCGATAACGGTTGACGGGTACTCCGGCTTACCCACATATGAGAGGCTCATTACCTGAATACCGATGGGTGTCATTTCCTCCTGGATGTCTTTAAGAGCTGCATCCAGTAGTTCAGACTTCCCGCCGTCGATAAATTTGTCGGTGGTCATTTTGCTGGCCAGTCTATTGAGTGCGTCGGCGATCTTTTGACGTAGGTCGGTGTCGGTAATGTCATCCACGCCTTTGCGGTAGGTCTGAAACACCGTGGTAACTTTGGATGGGTCAACTTTGTAGGCCACGCCGATGTGATAGCCGATGGTTGTACCGTCACTCATCTGGAAACTGAACGGTTCATCGTAGGTCTTCATTTGTTTGAAGGTCGGGAAGATGTAAACTTCAGTATTCCAGCCGGTCCAGTAGCGGCCAACGCCAACCACTTCACCGACGCCTTTGTCGTCGCCCAGTTTATTTACCTTGATGCCAACATTACCTGGTTCAACGCGATCGCAACCGACAAGGCCAATGGTCGGAAGAACAATGGCTAAAGCAAAAATAACTTTTTTCATCTTTTACCCTTAGTGAAAGAAAGACCCTTGTAAATGGCATAAATGCAGGGCGGGGTCAGAAACGCCAGTGCAAAGCCGGAAATGACTGCTACCGTATCCTTCATGGATATAAGGAACGGGACGAGTAGTCCGTAAATGCATGCGATAATTGCCAGTAAAATTACTATTCTGAAATACAATCTCATTGGTTTGTTGCATCCCGATATTTTTAACTGACTGACAGCGCAATAAAGAGAATAATGATTTCTGTTAGTGTCAGTACTGTGGCAAGGATTAAAAGCAGTTTTACTCTGCTTAATTCACGATTGCTTTTCATATAAACGGTTAGTAAAAAACGGAAGAATTATATTCTTCTTAATATTTAATGTGTCACTGGCGCTTCTGGCATACCATGAGTATTCAGATCGTGAATCATTTCATCCAGAAGGAGTTCAAGCCCTTCGCGCCCCATAGCAGAGACAATGAAACCATTATTAGGATCTGCGATGAGCATTTTTTGATAGAGAAACAGAACTCGCCCCATGCCTTCAGCTTCACCATATTTTTCAATAAATCCCCATTCGACATGGTTTTGCAGGGCAATGCGAAGTGGTCCTGGGTATATACTCATGCAACCATGCTTCCCCTTATAAATAACTGCGCGATCTGTAGTTCCGTTATCGTTAGGGATATCAATGGTGCCGTTCTTGTCTTCCACTTCACTGATAAATTTCGCTACATATAGCCAGCGCCACTGGGCAACCTTCATATCGACTGAAAATTTGCCCAGCAGTCCGGCATCATCAGCTTCTGCAATACATTGCATGATTCTTAACCCATGCCAGTATGGATTATCGTATTCACCATCATTAAGCCGCTGTACGGCCTCAACATAATCAATGGTTGTATTGCCAATTTTTATGCCATGTGGCGTAACTTCTGGTCGGAACTCTGAATGATTCATAATGTTTGCTCCTTTGCTGGTGGAATAATCGTGTAGCCAGCTCTTTTTGCCATCCACAGAAATGTATCCATGCAGCCAACGAATTCATTATCCAACAGATGTTTTGAGTAAATTACTTCACCATTTTCAATGGTTAGCAACACTCTTACTTTTTTATGTGTTATGTTCTGTTGTTTTTCTTTCATTTATTTATCTCCCATATGCTTTGCGCAAATACAGGTTGGCTATATGAAGATAAGAATCTCCATGTTGTGCAATGAGGCAGGCAGTTTTATACGATGCCTTATTTTTCAGGAAAGTCATAACTGAGTTCCCTCTATGAATAAAGGTTGTAACAATCCCCGGCGATAAAACCGTAATAAACGTTCAGAGCATGTTTGTTGTTATTGCGCTAGTTCTTTTTCGGCAGCAGCTTTTGCATATTCACATGCAAAATTCAGAATTTCGCTACCGAGTGTTTTTATTTCGTTATTACTGGACATATGTAATACCTGTGTTGCATGCAATAAATGATAAACATTTACCGCAAATGAGTCCGGCTCCAGACAAATGCCTTCATAATCATCTTGCTGTGAGGTTGTTTCTGTCATTGCTCCTGAAGTGCATGCGAGCCTGTTTTTGACAATTCTCTTTCCTCTAATCACTATATCGGCTACATCTATTGCCTTTACAACCTCCGGGAGAAATTCCTGGTTTGTATAATCAAAGTTATCAACATGGAGAACAGTTATGTTTTCGAACTTTTTCATGCGCAAGTATCTCCAGCTGTTGGTTTACCGGTTAACAGCCACATCGGGTCGCAACCAAGAACATTTGCCAGTGGGATAAGCATACTGATAGTTGGTTCATACTCTCCGCTTTCCCACTGGATGATGATTTCTTCATCGAGATCGAGCAGCCTGGCGAGTTCGGCGGTTGTTAAGCCGCAGGCTTCGCGTTGGGTGCGAATCCGATTCTGTGAATTAATGGCTAAATTTTGTTTGCATGAACGCGACGCGGTGAGGCTATATTTTTGAGTTACAGCCAGGATGGAGCTGGCAAGTTCAATTAACTCAGGGTTATTGCTGCTATACAGTAGTGCTCCAGCCCCTACTAAGAGTTGAATATTCTCAAGAGCATCGTGTTGATTTGTTGGTAACCCCATATACGATGACATTTTCCTCATCCTCTATAATTGTTTTGGTGAGTTCGATACTTATGTCATGATAATAGGTTTACCTATTCATGTTGTCAATCGGTTTGTCGATTTTTCAAAAAAAAACCCACTCGTGGAGTGGGCGGGGATGTTAAATAATTATCGCTTATGCGAAACGGTGTAGCGTCATAGGCCAACTTACGATTACTTTTCCGTCAATGTGAAGTTGCTCGAAGTCATCTTGTTCGATAGCCCAATCTTTGTAAGCTGGATTGTCTGAGATCACTGTTAGGGTGTCTTTGATTTTTTGAAGCCTTTTGATGTGCGATGTTCCAGAGTATGTAAAAGCGTATATACCATCGCCATTAAATGAGCGAACTGATACGTCAACAAACACCAAGTCCTCAGGGTTTATTGTGCCTTTCATGCTGTCGCCGCGGGCGTTTATTGCTTTGATTGCTGATGCTGGTCTGCCGCCAAAAACTCTTGATGCGTATCCTGGTTCTATCGCTATAGATCTGACAATGTCTGGAAAATCAGAGTTATAACTACCAGGTCCGCAACTGTATCTGATGTCTAAAACATCCACGACATACGAATCAGTAATCCTGTCTTCTGAAATGTTACGTATTTGGTGTGAGTCTGCAGAGGTCTCGATTTCCATTGGACCGACACCAGATGCGAGCCATTCCGGGTTAACGCCCAAAACTTTTGCTATTTCAACTGTTTTCCTGGAACCGTTGGCTTTGTTAAGTAATTGATTGACGCTTGACTGGGCCATACCTACTTCTTTGGCCAGCCTGCCTTGCGTAAATTTGGCGTTGCGCATAGCTAAATCAAGTCGTTCTGAAAATGTCATTGTGATCTTCCTCTCCTCTCTATGTTGGGCAGTTTATCGGCTTTCCGATGAAACTTCTAGGTTTAACGTTGAATATCGATTTACCTATTGATAATATGTCGTCAATAGGAGATGCGATTATGAAACATAAAGCTATAGAAAAAGCCATTGAGATTCTTGGGAGCCAACAAGCCTTAGCCAAGCGATGCGGAAAGGCTCAATCAACAGTCTGTGATTGGCTTAACTGCAAGAACAAGATTTCACCCGAATTTGTGCCGTTATTGGTTGCAGCTGTCGACGGAAAGATCCAAGCGTATGAATTTCGTCCAGATCTACCAGAGCTTTTCCCACACCCAAGCTTAGCGCACACGGGGGAGGAGTGAGGTGCATGCTTGTTGATCGTAGAGAAATGAAAAGCGCCAGTGCGCGACGCTTTTCAAGAAATTATGCGGCAACCGTTTTTTCGATTAATGCCTGTTTTCTTGTGGGCTGTGAATACCGGATTTTTTCAGCGTCTCAATATGTCGGCGCAGATCGGAGATCAAAGTCTCAGTCATTTCGGGAGTAAGCGCGAAGAACTGAGTTTCTTGTGCTGAATCCAGTGGTTGCATAGGGGAAGTCAGGTACTGGAATTTTAATGCTAGCGCACCATAACCGGGCAATGGTCCAGCCTGCCAGGCTGTAATAGGAAAAACAGGAATATCGTTTTTTTTGTGACATGTCGAACCTCCTTTGGTTCTTTTGTTTATAGGGATCAAAAAGATAACTGAAGGAAGGTTCGGCACCAACAAGTACGAATGTGCGGAATCTTAAAAGAATTTATCCGTAAGGAGATGGCAGTGAACACCGCAATTTTTAACGGCAAAGCATCCATGACCAGCGTTGAAATCGCAGAGCTGGTGGGCAGCCGCCATGACAAAGTGAAACAATCCATTGAGCGCCTTGCTGAACGAAGGATTATTCAGCTTCCCCCAATGGGGATTTCTGGAAATATCAATGGGTTAGGTTTAACTCAAAAAAGTAAGCATTATCTTTTCGAAGGTGAACGAGGCAAACGCGACAGCATCATTGTCGTCGCACGGCTTTGTCCCGAATTCACAGCCCGCCTGGTAGATCGCTGGCGCGAACTGGAAGAACAGATCCGTAAGCCAATGAGCGAAATCGAAATGGTTGCCGCGATGGCTCTTGAAGCCGTTCGCCAACAGAAACGGATCACTCAGGTGGAAGAAAAAGTCAGCCATGTTGCCGAAACAGTCGAGCAAATTAAAAAGGGCACCGTTCGTGAGGGCTATGCCGGATATCGCCAACTGAAAGCGAAAACCGGTTTGTCAGATGATAAATGCCGCAATCTGGTGAATGCCTATCAAATTCCTACAGACACCCACGAGTTCATGACACCGGACGGATTGTTGTCACGTCGCGCAATTGTTGCTGTGGAACCGTTTATGGCTGCTTTTTATCGGGTTATGGAGGAAGCAGAACCGCGAGGGACTCGCTGGTATCACCCGAAAATGGGGTTATTTCAGGTTATTGGTTGGCAGCTGTGAAAAAAAGCCGGGTAGTAACCCGGCTCGCTCAACGTTGATACAGGCAACTGCATAAAGCAGGCCCAAGAATCCAAGAACGTCAACAAAAATACCAGTAAGCATATGAATGTTTCAAGCCTAAATATTGATTCTGCAATTTCGGGACGTTACACTGTCTCTGCCCCTTATAAAGCGGGGGCCGGGGGTCGCAGCCCGGAATTGCTCGAGGCGATATACGACGCGCCAGCGTCTTTTTTATCGTCCATGCTCGCGCACGCCAGAATTATGGTGGGCTGGGCAGGGGAGCCGAAAGGCTCGCCGGTTTCCTTGAGCGCCGGTACTGCGAACCCTGTTCAGTTCACCACCCATGAGTTTCGCAGCTCCGGTGGTGGAAGTTTTTCACTGCTCAAGGAGGCTGCCATCATGGCTACAGTCCCAACTTCCCCATACCTGAAAATCGAAGTCGTCAACGGCAAAGCTGTTATTTTCTCCCTGCATGTTGCCTGCCACTTTAAGCGCATGCACCAGAACATCGTCGACAAAATCGAGTATCTGAACTGCTCACGTGAATTCTTCTCCCGTAATTTCATTCCGGGTACTTACCACGTGTATGGCGATTCCCTGCGTGGTTATTACATCACCCTTGATGGGCTGATGATGCTTCAGCTTGGGTTAAGTCTGCGCACAATGCGGTACTACGAGAGCTGCATTGAAGCATTCCATGAGGCTGAAACCAGTCTGAATCACACTGCTTTCCGCCGTAATCAATGGGAGGCGTGCCCATGATTAGTTACGAAATTATTATTTCCACAACTGAATACAGAAACGATGTATCAGTTCGCACGGATACGTCTGTCTGGCACCGCCGCTATAAATCCAGGAAAACAGCGGAACGTAAAGCAGCGGAGATGTGTGAAACCATCGCAATGAAAGGCAGTCCGGTTAAATACATCACTACGGCGGAGGTGCGCCCATGATTCGTCGCGTTGTGAATTCTCTGTATCACCGATACAACCGTTGCCCCCGTGTGGGGCAGTGGTTTGCCACCAGCAACGGTCACGTTCTGCGGGTTTGCCTGGTCAGTACCGAAAGCCAGAAAGTTGTGTGTGAATTACTGGGGCGTAACTACACCATTAGCTATCCGTTGATGGCGTTTCAGTCCGGAAAAATGTTTAAACGCCTGGGAGGTGCCGTGTGAGTAGCAAAATTCTCGGTAACGTCTGGGATGCATGTGCCGCGTATGGAGTCAAAGGTGCAAAGCTGATGATCATGGCGCGTCTGGCTGATTATTCGAATGATGACGGGGTGTGTTATCCCGGTGTTGAAACAATATGCCGACAGCTTGGGTTGGGAGAAAGCACAGTAAGAACAGCAATTTCAGAGCTGGAGGCTGATGGCTGGCTGACGCGTCAGTCACGCCGCAAAGGTAATCGTAATACGTCCAATCTTTATCATCTGAATGCTGATCGGCTTGAACAGCTTGCCAGAACGGAGCGGGATAAGGTCGCAGAACTAAAACAGCAGCGCAGACTTTCAGTACTACGTGACCCGTCAAAATCTGAACCTTCAAAATCTGAACCGTCAGAATCTGAATGTTCAGGTGTGTTTGACCCTTCAGATTCTGGCAAAAAAACGGTTTTGACCCTTCAGAATCTGGACCCAGATCCACAAGGTTTAAAACATGATCCGCAAGTAAATTCAAAACATGATCCGCAAGATATTGGCGCATCCGCTGACGCGTCTGCACCAGCGCGCTCTGCCCGACAGGAATATTCACCGGAATTTGAACAGGCCTGGCAGGAATATCCCAAACGTGCTGGTGGTAATTCCAAGTCGGCAGCCTTCAAAGCCTGGAAAGCCCGTCTCAGGGAGGGAATAAAACCGGAGACCATGCTTGATGGTGTGAGACGTTATGCCGCCTGGGTACGTGCTACAGGAAATACCGGCACACAGTTCGTGAAGCAGGCTGCGACGTTCTTTGGACCCGATCGTCACTTCGAAGACTTCTGGCAACAGCCAGCCGCTCCCGGAGGTGGGCGACAGCGACAGGTCGATGTCCTGGCTGGCCTGGGAGCCATGTCTGACAAATTCGGTAAATCCAGTGACAAATTGACATTCTGAGGTGACAGCGATGATGACGTTTAACCTGCGTGAACAACAAAAAAGACTACAGGCGCGAATGGATGAGTTACGGGCAGAGATTGCATTTGCTCAGAAGGGCGAAAAGCCATGGCCTTATCGTTCCTGCCTGATGCGTGAAGGTCGCGGATATTGCGAAAAACACGGTAAATACCATACGCATATACTGGTGTGGAGCGATCGTAATGGCGAGGACAGAGAAAAAATTTCATGCTGCCCTGACTGCTTGATCGCTGAGGCTAACGATTTGACCATGGAATTGTCGTCCATCAAGGCGGAAGAGCTGACTGATAACGCCGGAATTGCCCTGCGTTTTCGGGACTGCGAGTTTGATAATTATCTGGAGGTTAATCCTGACGCAGCCAGAAATCTTGCAGCCTGTCGCCGCTATGCGGAGAACTGGCCAGATATGCTGGAGAACGGCACCAGTCTTGTTATGACTGGCAGTTGCGGTACCGGGAAAAATCATCTGGCGGTATCAATGGCAAAACACATCATCCGTAACTATCTGGCCAGTGTGGAGATCACCGACGTGATGCGTCTTACCCGTGCTGTGAAAAACTGCTGGCGGAATGACAGCGAAAAAACAGCGGATGAAGTTATTGAGCATTATGCGTCAATGGATTTGCTGATCATCGACGAAGTTGGTGTTCAGTTTGGCAGCGCGGCTGAAATGGCTATTTTGCAGGAAATTATCAATGCCCGGTACGAAAGTATTCTGCCCACCATCCTGATTAGCAACCTTTCACCGGATGAGTTGTGGGCGTTCATCAGCCCCCGCATTGCCGACAGGATCACAGACGGGGGGCGCAACTGGTTGTCGTTCAACTGGCCCAGCTACCGTTCTCGTATCAGAGGTGTGGCTGCATGACAATACCAGTCTGGCGTAACGATGACCTGGAAGGCGCTGTTATTGGCGCGTTCTTTCTGCGTGGGGCAGATCCTGAAGTGATGGATATTCTGGCCACATTGCCGGCGGACGTTTTTTCTGTACGAGCGTATCGGGATATCTACACAGGTATCTGCAGACAGGCCCGTGTTTCAGGTGTGATTGACCCTGTGCTGCTGTGTAATGAGATGCCGGAACTTGCCCCGGTGATTACTGATACCGGGCGCAAAACCTGGGTGAAGTCGTCACTGGAGCACTATGTTGCAGCGTTGCGGCGCAATGCCGCATTGCGCGATGCAGAAAAAACACTGAATGAGGCGTTACAGAAATTACGTGATGCGCATACCTGTGAAGCAGCTGAAGATGCTCTGAAGGATGCGCAGAACATGATGGCCTCATTGTCGACGGGGAAGGGTATTATTCAGCCGGTACATATTGATGATGTGCTTCCGGAAGTGGTTGAACGTGTTGAATGCCGGAATCAGGGGCTGGAGAAATCCAGGACGCTGATGACCGGTATTGATGAACTGGACGCAAAAACAGGCGGTATGGAACCCGGCGACCTGGTATTTATTGCGGCTCGTCCTTCGATGGGTAAAACCGAACTGGCGCTGGATATCATCGACAAGGTGACTGAGCAGGGGCATGGTGTTCTTCTGTTCACAATGGAAATGGCGAACATCCAGATTGGTGAGCGCATGGTATCTGCGGCTGGAGGAATGCCGGTATCACGCCTGAAATCTGTCGCTCACTTTGAAGATGAAGACTGGGCGCGTTTCTCCCAAGGTGTGGGGCGGATGACCGGGCGTAATATCTGGATGGTGGACCAGGCGAACCTGACCATTGACGAGATATATGCAACAACGAAACACCACCTGATTAAACATCCGGAAACGGCGCTGGTGGTGGTTGATTATCTCGGGCTGATAAAAACCCGGAGCACGGGGCGTCATGACCTTGCCGTGGGTGAAATCTCAAAGGGGCTTAAAGGCCTGGCAAAATCCGGCGGATTACCGGTGGTTGCGTTGAGTCAGCTCTCCCGCGGTGTGGAGTCCAGGCCCAATAAACGCCCCATGAACTCAGACCTGAAAAATTCCGGAGAAATAGAGGCGGATGCAGACATCATTCTGATGCTTTACAGGGATGAAGTGTACAACCCGGATACGCAGGCCAGGGGCATCGCAGAAATCAATATCACGAAACAACGTAACGGTTCTCTGGGGACGATTTACCGGCGTTTTTATAACGGACATTTTCTGCCTGTGGATCAGGAAAGCGCACAGATTCTTTCTACCCCAATGCAGCAGCCCCAGCCGCGCAGATACAGCAACAAACGAACTGACAGCAGTAAGATGGAGCGTTTCTTTTGAACAACCAGACAATACCTTTTACCCCTGAACAATTACGTAAACAGGCACAGGAAATGTTGCGTCATGCTGAACAACTGGAAAAGACGGGGGTAACAAAAGATGCCATTCGTCGGGATGTGGTTCCAGCGCTCAGGGAACTGATGCAGGTGAAACATCGCGCACAAAAAGCGGTGGATGAGCTGGTGGACTGTGTGGCAGAGCTGGAAACCAGAGTTGGGAAGTTTGAAAAGCTGGTGCAGGAGGTGTTGCGCTGATGCGTGATATTCAGATGGTTCTTGAGCGTTGGGGGGCATGGGTGGCAAATAACCACGAGGATGTTACATGGCCATCAATTGCCGCCGGATTCAAGGGGCTTATTCCTCCAAAGGTTAAATCACGTCCGCAATGTAGTGATGATGACGCAATGGTTATTTGTGGGTGTATGGCTCGCCTGAAAAAGAACGACGGTGATTTGCATGATTTGCTGGTGGATTATTACGTAAGAGGAATGACGTTTATGGCGCTGGCCCGTAAGCATTATTGTTCTGATGGATATATAGGAAAAAAACTTCAGAAGGCTGAAGGAATAGTCGAGGGGATGTTGATGGCATTGGGAGTGCGTCTTGAGATGGATCCTGAAGTTGGCAGGTGTAATTGACTAACGTTAGCTAACAAAGTTGAATAAAAAGGGGGCGTAAAAACGCCCCAGAAGTTTATGGTAAAAAAATAACAGAAGGTTTAAAAAAGAAAAGACAAAAATGTCTTTCTTAATGCAGTGACGTGAGGGCGTCACCCACATGTTATGAGGAGATAAATATCTCCTCATAACATATCTTTTTATTAAAAAAGATTAGAACTGGTAAACCATACCAACAGCAACAATATCGTCGGTGTTTATACCAAGACCTCTGGTGAAATCATTTTTGTCAAGCAGGTTGATTTTGTAATCAACGAAAGTAGACATATTTTTGTTGAAGTAATAGGTTGCGCCTACATCAACATATTTAACTAAGTCTTGATCGCCCCATACTCCGAGATCCTTACCTTTAGATTGCAGGTAAGCAACGGACGGACGCAGCCCAAAATCGAACTGATATTGTGCAACAGCCTCAACGTTCTGAGCTTTATTGGCGACGAAGCGATCAGCAAATACCGTCATATTCTGGGTTTCAGAATAGGTAGTGGCTAGGTAAATGTTGTTAGCGTCATATTTCAGACCAGCGGCCCAAACTTCTGCATTTTTACCGGAAGCAAATACTCCAGGAAGAACTTTCCCTAGATTAACCTGAGTGTCGGTACGGTCAGATTTCGCATAAGTTGCACCAATACCGAATCCTTCGTATTCATAGGTAGCAGAGAAACCAAAGCCATCACCATTACCTTTGGTGTAGTTATCGAAACCGCTACGATCGTTTTTGCCTTGGTACTGGGCGGCAAAGTTCAGGCCATCAACCAGACCAAAGAAGTCGTTGTTACGGTAAGTTGCAACACCAGTAGCACGTTGGGTCATGAATACATCTGTTTGAGTCCAGGTATCGCCACCGAATTCCGGCAGAACATCGGTCCATGCGCCGATATCGTATGCTACACCGTAGTTACGACCATAATCGATGGAGCCGTAGTCACCGAATTTCAGGCCAGCGAACGCAAGGCGAGTTTTATCCCCGGAAGAACCTTGAGATTCAGCACGGTTGCCTTTGAATTCATATTCCCACTGACCGAAACCAGTCAGTTGATCGTTGATTTGGGTTTCGCCTTTGAAGCCCAGACGAGCATAAGTTTTGTCACCATCGTGTTTATCGTTAGAGGAGAAGTAGTGCTCGGCATTAACTTTTCCGTACAGATCCAGTTTGTTGCTGTCTTTGTTATAAATCTCTGCTGCCTGAGCAGACATCGCCATTAATACTGACGCAGCTACAGCAGAGATTGCCACTGTTAATTTTTTCATCGTGAATCCTTAGTCCTTTTCGGAACTATTATTAAAAGATATTGTCACTGCGGCCTAAATATACATCTAATCGGTATGGCTATTTCAAGATATGGAGTTTATTTAATGGTTCAAAGTGTGATCAAGATCTCGTTTATGCGTACTGGTAATTATTGACGATGTTTTTGTAATGAGGGATGCGTTTCTGAAATGCAATGAAAAGTTATTGTTTTTGTATTTTATAATGTAAATTTTTTGCGTGCTGGTTTACGTACGTAAAAATTTAAATATGATGTTAAGAGTGGTCACTTTGCCACACAGCTTAAACCAGCCGCCAAACGGGGTTTTTTATGCCCGAAAAGCGGCGCAGTACGTTAAACGCGCTGGTGGTTGCGAATACTGGTCTTTCAGCTTGCTGGCTTTTTCGACAAGAGTTATTGGTATGTCACGTTAACCGGAAAAGGGAAAAAGACATGCTAAAACAGCAGGATATGACCGAAACCGCCAGAGTGGTGTTTAATGAATTAAGCGTCACCGAACCGGCGACCGTCGGGGAAATTGCGCAGAATACTTACCTTTCACGTGAACGCTGCCAGTTAATACTGACCCAGCTTGTTATGGCGGGTCTGGCAGATTATCAGTTCGGTTGTTACAGACGCCTTCCGCAGTGAAGGCTTTTTTATTTGTGGTAATGGGCGGCTGGTGGGTGTTAGCGGCACCTGCCAGCCATCTGCTCATGCGTTGGGGTCACAAGCAAACCTCAGGCCCATCTGCTTTGCGCAAAAGCGGAATGAGCCTATCAGAGAAGTGCTTATTGATCTATGGCTAATACTGTAAAAATATCCAGTTGTGAGTTAATCAACGCTGATTGCCTGGAATTTATCCAGACCTTACCGGAAAACTCTGTCGATCTGATAGTCACAGACCCGCCATACTTTAAAGTGAAGCCCGAGGGCTGGGATAACCAGTGGAAGGGCGACGATGATTACCTGAAATGGCTGGACCAGTGTCTGGCGCAATTCTGGCGGGTACTGAAGCCTGCCGGAAGTCTTTACCTGTTCTGTGGTCATCGCCTGGCATCTGACACCGAAATCATGATGCGTGAACGCTTTAATGTGCTGAACCACATTATCTGGGCGAAGCCGTCCGGGCGCTGGAACGGGTGCAACAAGGAAAGCCTGCGGACGTATTTCCCGGCAACAGAACGCATTCTGTTTGCAGAACATTATCAGGGGCCATACCAGCCCAAAAATGACGGCTATGTGGCAAAGGGGCGCGAGCTTAAGCAGCACGTGATGGCTCCGCTGATTTCTTACTTTCGTGATGCGCGTGAATCACTGGGGATAACGTCAAAACAGATAGCGGAAGCCACCGGAAAGAAAAACATGGCTTCGCACTGGTTTGGTACCAGTCAGTGGCAGTTGCCGAATGAAGGCGATTATCTGAAATTACAGGCGTTGTTTGCGCGTGTTGCAGCAGAAAAACATCAGCGCGGTGAACTGGAAAAGCCACACCACCAGCTGGTCAGCACATACAGTGAACTGAACCGGCGATATGCCAGTCTGCTGGAGGAGTACAAATCCCTGCGGCGTTATTTTTCCGTATCGGCTGCCGTTCCGTATACGGATGTCTGGACGCACAAGCCTGTGCAGTATTACCCCGGCAAACATCCCTGTGAGAAACCGGCGGATATGTTGCGTCAGATAATTACCGCCAGCAGCCATCCGGGAGATTTGGTCGCTGATTTTTTTATGGGGTCGGGGTCAACAATAAAAGCAGCATTGTCGCTGGAGCGCCGTGCGATAGGTGTGGAGCTGGAGGCTGTACGGTTTAACCAGACAGTGAAAGAGATAAATGCGCTGGTGGTTAATCAGGCAGATAAGTGTTACCCGGAAAAATAACTAATTCCGATATGGTGTGCCTGCTTATTGTTAGTCTGCCAGTGTTTTTGTATTTTACTGCTCCGCAGGTTCCCCCTGTAACGACGACTGTATGATGAATATATTTTAGCTTTGTTCTCTTGCCAGCCAGTCTTTGATGACTGGCTTTTTTCAGCGATATGGGAATTCCCATATCGGAAGATCATAAACCGCTGCTAGCTCATCCGGACAGAGCATCAACCTTCTAAGTTGACTGTGCGGGGTTCAAGTCCCCGGTGTCGGTCCAGTTGCATTGACATCCTCCACGCCCTGAAGGGCTGGGTTTTACGGCACGCAGGATAACGAAATCTGAAAATACCTGTTTTCAGTTGTGGAATCCGCAGCAAAAGCGCATGCTGACTGTGCGAAGTTAATACCATTGTGACGAGTAATCCCGAGAGTCATTGTTCCATTTATGCCAGCCCCCAGAGCTGGCTTTTTTTGAGGTCTGCTCCGGCAGGCCTTTTTTGTTTCCGCGCCACGTCCGGCGCACATCACATCAGATAACACCGCACAAAAGGCATCTGCGGGTGCCTTTGATGGGGTGTTTTTTTACGGGCCGCTGGTGGCCCTTTTTATTTACAGGAGAAAAAAGTATGTCTGAACCCTTATCCGGTTCCGGCACGGCTGCGGCGCTCGGCGGGGCGACGGTATTCGGGCTGTTTACCGGAACGGATTTCGGGATTGTGTTTGGTGCGTTCGCCGGGGCGTTATTTGTGGCAACGATGCCGCAGGCGCTTTCAGCCTGGCGTGTGGCGGCGCATTTTCTGGTGTCGTTCATTATCGGCGTGCTGGGCGCAGAGGTTCTGGCATCCTGGCTGGTAAAGCATACAGGGTTTGACGGTGCACCTGTTGACGCATTGTGTGCAGTACTGGTGTCAGTGGTGTCGGTGAAGATTCTGTCATTCATCCACCAGCAGGATATCGCATCACTGGTGTCCGGCCTGTTCTCCCGCCTGCGGGGCGGAGGAGGCGGCAATGTTAAGTAACCTTCCCGGAGTGCTGAATGTGGCGTTATGTACGGTTATCGTGCTGACGCTCTTTTTTTATCGTCGTCGTGACTCCAGACATAAACCGCTGATGTCATGGCTGGCCTGGCTGCTGATGCTGCTTTATGGCTTTGCTCCACTCAGCTATCTGTGTGGTCGCCCGTTAGCAACGGGCTGGCTGGAAGTGTTTTTTAATCTGCTGTTCTGCGTGCTGGTGATACGCGCGCGCGGGAACGTCACAAGAATCTTTCCATTGTTGAGGCGCTGAGATGAAATCAAAGGACGTCATTTTTGATGAAATCCTCGGAAAAGAGGGGGGCTACGTCAATCATCCGGACGATAAAGGCGGTCCGACAAAATGGGGTATTACGGAAAAAGTCGCCCGCGCGCACGGATATCGCGGTGATATGCGTGACCTGACGCGCGGGCAGGCGCTGGAAATACTCGAGGCGGATTACTGGTTCGGGCCACGTTTTGACCAGGTCGCCGCATTATCCCCTGATATTGCCGCAGAGTTGTGTGATACCGGCGTGAACATGGGGCCAACCGTGGCGTCAAAAATGCTTCAACGCTGGCTGAACGTTTTCAACCTGCAAGGCAAATTGTTCCCGGATATGGACGCAGACGGGCGTATCGGCCCCCGCACGATTAATGCACTACGGACTTATCTGCAAAAACGCGGCAAAGACGGCGAACTGGTGATGCTGAAGGCGCTGAATTGCACGCAGGGTGACCGCTATCTGGAGCTGGCAGAAAAACGCGAGGCCAACGAGTCGTTTGTCTACGGTTGGATGAAAGAGCGTGTGGTGGTTTAAAAGCTGACACTGAAGTGCTGAACACCCTCAACTCATGCAGGCTCTTTTCTGGGGTTACGATGGGCGCAGGCACGGGCAATAGTGCCAGGTGGTAAAAAACAAAACCCCGGCTGCTGGAACAGTCCGGGGTTGTATTTTGGCAAAATCAGAAACGCATATCAGACATGGAGATAATTCATGCAAGTAAAGGATAACAATAAAACCTTTCTGAGTATAGGGGGGCAGTATGACACCTAAAGCAGCAAATATTGCCGGAATTATTCTTGCATTATCGGCAATGATCGGGGCAATTGGTTTTGCGGTTGCAGCGATAGCATATGTTTGTAGATAAGACAGAAAATCCGGCGAATTTCTGCCTTATCCGGGCGGTGGCTTTTGCCATTAAGTGGGTGGCGGTTGGCATCGCCGTGTCTCCGATACTGTATGGGCTGGCAAAATTGATTGTTGCTCTGAAATCGCGAGTGGTGATATGACGCGAAAACACTGGACACACAGAATGCCGCGAACGGCGGCGAAATGGGCACTGGTAGCGATACTGGTGCCTTTTTTATTGGTGGGGTGCGTCAGCCTGGATAAGGCGCGCCAGCTTTTCGATACGGCTTCTCAGGTCTGCGAAATTGTCGACGGTGTTCGGCAGTGTTTGCAGAGCTGATCGCCTGTAAGATCAGAATATTTCGCTGAAAAATGAAGGGTGCGCCAGCGTCCGGAAAGTATGAAATTCTGCTGTGTGTGTCAATTTGTCTTATACATTCTGAATCTTGCCGAATCAGGATGAACTTTGATCAACAGCCCGGGCGGCAAGGGGCATTTTTACCCAGAGGGGATATGAAGAGATTACTGGTAACCGTAAAGCCCTTTAACGGAACGATTCCATTCAGGGTTTTGCAGCGTGGACGTGTTCTGGTTAAGGATATCTTCAGTGGTAAATGCACGGAATGTTATTCCCGGACATATGAAGTGGATGCCACGGATGAAGAAATTTCTGTTGAATATGATCTGAACGCAAATATGGCGGGGATTGTAACAGCCACGTTGTTGCCTGTTTCTACCGGAAGGCGCAGTTGTTACTGAGTGACAGGCATTACAGCAGCCCTTCAGCGAGGGGTTGCGATAATGCAGGTGTTAGAGCGTGTGCAAATGATAATCGCTCTCATTTTTTTGCGGGTCCTCCCGGTGGGGTACCCTTGCCACGGGGCGGGAGCGTCGCGGAAAAAGGCTAGTTTTTGCATTTTCATTCATCATCATCATCTTTTCAATGCATTGAATTTAAACGAATTTTATTTTTAGTATGTTAATTTTGCGTGTTTTTTGGTCAACATATAACGCACTTTATAACGCTTTTTGAAAAGGTGTTCGCAAGATGCATGTTTAAAACGTCAGGAGGGGATATGGATCGTGAGTTGAAAAATCTGATGCTGAACATTAACCAACTGGCGGCAATAGCAGGTATATGTCGTCAGACTGCGGCGGCAAGACTGCAAAACATCCAGCCCGCCGGAGGACATGACAAGTTAAAGCTCTACCGGGTGGCAGATATTGTGTCGGCATTTCTGGCATTACCCCCGCCAGTTGCAGAAGGCGAAATGGATGCACATGAGCGCAAAGCCTGGTATCAGTCTGAGCGTGAGCGTCTTAAGTTTGAACAGGAAACCGCGCAACTTATTCCGGCAAGCGATGTCAGGCGGGAATTTGCCATCTGGGCAAAAGCAGTTGTGCAGGTGCTGGAAACATTACCGGATGTTCTGGAGCGTGACTGTGGTCTGCAGCCCACGGCTGTAAGTCGTGTTCAGTCCATTATTGATGATCTGCGTGATCAGATAGCCCTGCGGGTGACCGAAGCAGGCGCGGATGATGAGGAGGAATTACAGCAGGAGGAGTAATGCTGAATCAGGAAACCGCAAAGGCAGCACGAACCGATTCAGGTTATATCCTTCGCGCGCCAAGACGAATGCGGGTTGCTGATGCTGTCGCTCAGTATATGCGGGTACCCATGGGGGCCGGGAACTCCGTTCCGTGGGATCCACTGGTGGCCCCGTATGTAATTGAGCCGATGAACTGCCTGGCCTCGCGTGAATATGACGCAGTGATATTTGTTGGCCCGGCGCGAACAGGCAAGACCATCGGACTTATTGATGGCTGGGTGGTCTACAACGTGATTTGCGATCCTGCGGATATGCTGATCATTCAGATGACGGAGGAAAAAGCCCGCGAACACTCCAAAAAACGACTCGCCAGAACATTCCGCGTCAGCCCGGAAGTGGTCAGTCGTCTGAGTCCGAACAAAAATGACAACAACGTTTATGACAGAACATTCCTTGCCGGCAATTACCTGAAAATCGGCTGGCCGTCAGTCAATATCATGTCCTCATCAGATTATAAATGTGTGGCGCTGACGGATTATGACCGTTTTCCGGAAGATATTGATGGTGAGGGGGATGCCTTCTCTCTTGCTTCAAAACGAACCACCACATTTATGTCCAGCGGTATGACGCTGGTGGAAAGTTCACCCGGCAGGGATGTGAAAGATGTGAAATGGCGACGGACTTCACCGCATGAGGCTCCGCCAACCACGGGGATCCTGTCACTCTATAACCGTGGCGATCGTCGTCGCTGGTACTGGCCCTGCCCACACTGTGGTGAGTATTTTCAGCCCTGTGGCGATGTGGTTGCTGGTTTTCGTAATATTGCCGATCCCGTGCTGGCAAGTGAGGCAGCTTATATTCAGTGCCCTTCCTGTTCCAGGCGAATTATGCCTGACCAGAAACGTGAGCTGAACGGACGTGGAGTCTGGTTGCGGGATGGTGAATCCATCAATGCAGACGGCAGTCGTTATGGTGAGCCCCGGCGCTCACGTATTGCGTCATTCTGGATGGAAGGCCCCGCTGCGGCATATCAGACGCTGTCCCAGCTGGTCTATAAGTTGCTGACCGCCGAACAGGAATACGAGTCGACCGGAAGTGAAGAAACACTCAAGACGGTTATCAATACCGACTGGGGATTACCTTATCTTCCCCGTGCCAGCATGGAGCAACGAAAAAGCGAACTGCTTGAGCAGCGGGCAGAGCCTGTTCCTCCCCGAAGTGTGCCGGATGGCGTTAATTTCCTTGTGGCGACAGTGGATGTGCAGGCGGGACGTCATCGCCGTTTTGTGGTTCAGGTAACGGGCTATGGCAGTCGTGGCGAACGCTGGATAGTTGATCGTTACAACATCACGCAGTCGCTGCGTTGTGACAATAACGGAGAAAGCCTGCGTATTGACCCTGCCGGTTATCCGGAGGACTGGGATGTTCTGCTGACGGATGTTTTTCATAAAGGCTGGCCGCTGGCTTCTGACTCCTCTCAGCGCATGCGGGTAATGGCAATGGCGGTGGACTCCGGCGGTGAAGATGGGGTTACCGATAATGCCTATAAATTCTGGCGTCGTTGTCGTCTTGATGGTCTTGGCAAGCGTATTTACCTGTTTAAGGGCGACAGTATCCGTCGCGCAAAACTGATAACCCGTACATTTCCGGATAACACCGGACGAACGGGGCGACGGGCGCAGGCTTCGGGTGATGTTCCACTCTGGCTTCTTCAGACTGATGCCCTGAAAGACCGGGTTAATAATACGTTATGGCGCGACTCACCAGGTCCTGGTTATGTGCATTTCCCTGACTGGCTGGGGAGCTGGTTTTACGACGAACTGACGTATGAAGAGCGGAGCAGTGACGGAAAGTGGAGCAAGCCGGGGCGCGGTGCCAACGAAGCCTTTGACCTGATGGTGTATGCCGAGGCGCTGGTTATTCTGCATGGGTACGAGAAGATTCAGTGGCCGGATGCGCCGGAATGGGCATGCAGGGAAAACTGGCTGGAATACGTCAGTGACAACGCTGAGCAGGCTGTTCTGCCGGAACCAGTCTCTCTGCCTGCCAGAAAAAAGAAACGAAAAAAAGTGACGCCCGATGAGGATAACCCCTGGGTGACTTCCGGAGGATGGTTATGAATCAGAATGATATTGAAGCCATGATCCAGCGTTATATCGATGCGGAAATGGCAGTGCTGGACGGAAAATCCGTCACCTTTAATGGTCAGCAGATGACCATGGAAAATCTGTCCGAGATCCGCCGGGGACGTCAGGAGTGGGAGCGGCGTCTTGCTGCCCTGACTGCGCGGCGACGGGGGAACCCGGGATATAAACTGGTGAGGTTCTGATGGCAATTCTGGATGATGTGATTGGTGTTTTTTCTCCAGGCTGGAAAGCGGAGAGGTTGCGCTCAAGAGCGTTAATCCGCGCTTATGAGGCTGTGAAACCCACACGCACACACAAAGCCCGACGGGAAAACCGTTCTGCCGACCAGCTCAGTAAGTACGGGGCGGTTTCCCTGCGGGAGCAGGCCCGTTTTCTGGATATCAATCATGACCTCGTAATCGGCGTTTTCGACAAGCTTGAGGAGCGGGTGATTGGTGCAAAAGGGATTATTGTTGAACCCCAGCCATTACTGAAAAACGGTGGTGTGGCTACAGAGCTGGCAATGATTATCCGTCGTTTGTGGGCGGAATGGTCTGTCAGTCCGGATGTGACCGGACAGCATACGCGCCCCATGCTCGAACGTCTGCTGTTGCGTACCTGGTTACGTGATGGAGAAGTGTTTGCCCAGATGGTCAGAGGCGCAGGTGACGGGCTGGCGCGGACTGCTGGTGTGCCTTTCTGGCTCGAGGCAATGGAGCCGGATTTTGTGCCCATGCTCAGTGATGAGTCTGCGGGAATGAATCAGGGGGTTTTTCTGGATGAGTGGGGCAGACCGAAAAAATACCTTGTTTATAAAAATTATCCGGTTACCGGACGGCAGAGTGATACCAAAGAGATTGCAGCTGAAAATATGGTGCATCTGAAGTTTACCCGCCGGCTGCACCAGACGCGTGGTACATCCATGTTGTCGGGTGTGCTGATGCGGATCAGTGCACTTAAGGAGTACGAGGATTCTGAGTTGGTTGCAGCGCGTGTTGCTGCGGCTCTGGGGTTATATATTCGTAAAGGAGATGGACAGGATTATGAAGATGTTGTGACAAATAAAGATGATGACCGGGAGTTGCATATTACCCCGGGCATTATTTATGACGATCTGCGTAAGGGGGAAGATATTGGCATGGTCAAATCTG
>ERZ1034865.366-NODE-366-length-30018-cov-92.444048_pt1 | contig 30018 bp, 60 predicted proteins | sample MGYA00520632_ERZ1034865 | MGnify/ENA primary metagenome ERZ1034865 (study PRJEB33766, sample SAMN09781738) | gut metagenome | biome: gut microbiome | host: Homo sapiens | place: Madagascar | study: EMG produced TPA metagenomics assembly of the PRJNA485056 data...
ACAAAATATTATTAGTATGATATAATATAAATAAAGGCTGGTGAAAATAGAAGTGGAAATTTTTGGCATTGCTGTTGTATATCTGTTGTGCGGTGCGAACATATACCTCACATTTATCTTAGATTCGTGGTTCTGGGATACTGGCGAGGGGTTTAACTGGTGGCTATTTATCATCTTCTGCCTTTTCTGGCCTGTTCATATTTTTGAAACATTTTCATCAAAGTCATACGAAATCGTATCGAATGCTATAAAAAGAATGCGAAAAGAGATTGTGAAATGGTACAAATCTATCTTGCAAAGACACTGATTGTTTATGTTATTGGTTATACCTTGGGCGAACTTCTTGCCGCAGCCGCAGCCGTAACCGACTCGCCAGCCAAAAAGAAGACGCTTTATATTTTAGCAGTCGCAATTACAATGAATGCAATTATTGAAATAATTCGGCTGTAATTTTCTGTTAGATTAGGAGTTTATATGGTTAGATGTTTTGAACTGATGTGGTACTTCCTTGGTACTATCGTATGGGTTATCTGTATTTTCTTCCATGCGTCCCGTGGATATAGCATGAGAATGTGGTTGTCTGTTGTTGTTGCTATACTGAGTTTTATTGAACTCGTATACACTGTCAGTGCGATGATGGGGGCGTAAGTTTTGAACTTTATTGTATGCTTTCTTGCAAGCCTTATTTGCTTGTATTTGTATTACTATTACAGACCGTATGATGAAACGAAAAAGATGATTTACGCTTTTTTGTGTGCAACATACTGTGTTCTGTCTATGATAAATCTTTACAGAATGGCATCTTGACATTTCTTCTCTGTGGGTGTATAATAGATGCACAACATAAAAGGAGAAATTGATATGGCCTATTATCCAGACTACGTTAAAATTTTCTCTATTATAGCGCACAACAGGAAGTTGTTTTTTGTGTGTGATATTGACAACGAACTGGCTATTCACACGGTTGAAGCATATACTAGAAAAATTCATAACAGGTCGCCCATCGTACAAAGTTACGGCTACATGATAAACCATGGATTTTCTATTAGATTCTTGCATCCTCATGAAGATGGAATAAAGTGTGAATCAGGAAATATCCTTTGGGATTATTATGATGGTTCTATTCCAGAATCGGTCTATGTCTTCTCAAATGAAGTAGGGAGGTCTAAGAATGAAGAGTTTTGGAAACACTACGGAGTACCGGATGAAGTTGAAATTAGCAGTACACTTGATTCGGTTGGGTACACATCTTCTGGAAGATATTCAAGTATCGAATCCGCTTGTGCGTGATAAGTCCACGATGGAAGCAGAAATGAACGCAGCCGGTGACTTCATTGAACTTTTATCAAGGATGTCAATGAAGTTTAATATATACATCTTTGATACAAAAGAAAATGACGGCACTGGATTTGAAATCAGACCAACAACAAGCTACGTTTTAATGACAAGAGGTAAGAAAAATGGCAAAGATTGAATCGTCCTTTATTGGAAGCACTTTCAACAACGGTAAGTTCACCATTTCCTATAATCCCGACCATTACGAGAATATCATTATCACTGTTGACAATGAGGGCAACAAATGCTCAGAAGCACAGGTTTCGTTCAGTCCTTCACAGGCAAGAGCAGTTGTTGCTTCACTGCAAGCAGCTATTGTAATTGCCGAGAATATGCAAAAGGAAATGTAACGAATGAATACGTTTGACAATGCAACTGTACATCCCCATCGCTACTTTAGTTCCGTAACATGGAAAGAAGTCGATAAACCTCTAACCACAACAAATGATGAATTGTTTTATGATTTGTTAGATGGGAAGAAACATATTGATGGAGAGTGTAGACCATGTAAGTTTCTTTACAACAAGAATGAGTTCAATCCTGAATTTGACTATGAAGTAGAACCATTTCCCGGTTTTATTGAATGTTACAGTCATATTGAACTCGATGCACACATTGCACAGTCTGTTGCATATCTTAACCAAAAAGGATACAAGACTGACTGGTGTTGTGAAGGTCACATGAATGCAAACACTTTGAGAAAAGGTGTTGAAGTTGAAATTGGGATTGGGTTTCAGCAGAATTGCGTTCCAGATACAACACCAAATGGATTTGAGTTGGTAAAATACAAGACCGGGTTGTGGACTTTGCGTAAGTTGGTAATTCCCGGAAACAAGTATAAATGCCTAACATCTTCCGGGAATAGATGCTATCGCAAGGGTGCTACCAAACTTACAGATGAAGAATATGACAAATGTGTTAATTTTTTGTTAGATTCTTATGAAGAATTGGAAGATTGGGCATCGAAAATCACAAAAATGCAATTTTAGACACTTTTTAAGTCAAAAAGTAACGTAGCTACGTTAAATAATTCGTCAAAAAACGGGGTTAAAATGAAAATTTTATCCCCTATATTATTTTAGAAAGACAGGTATTAGTATGAGAAGAAGTATGACAAAATCCCCGCTGCTGAGGTATCCCGATGAAGTTAAATGTTGGAGTGATGTCCCGGTTGGAGGCGGTTGCATTTTTAGATGCGACATTCTTAATGTCCCCGGCTATCCTCTGATTAAAGAGGTTCATCCAACGGAAAAGCTCGAAAAGACAGATGTTTATAACGCAAGAACAAAAGATGACTACGGCAACACTATTTATCTTATGATTGATGACAATGAATTTGTTGAAACTATTTTCTATCCAGATGGACACGTCCAGTGACAAAGATACAAAGGTTGAAACAGAAAATGATTCCTAAAGATTCAATTTGGTATAAGATTTCAACAGTCTGCTTTTGGCTGTTATCTTTGACATGGGGATGTTTACTCACTATCCCCGGACTGTTATCGGCAATTATCTTGATTTTGTTTGGACGCGAACCTCATGTTTTTGCCGGTAGATACATCTACTTCGTATTTGACAACAATCAATACTGGGGATTTAATCTCGGTGCAGTATTCTTTGTATGTAAGAATGTTGCATCAGATGGAGAATTGATGTGTCATGAAGCTGGACATGGTGTTCAGAACATTCTGTACGGCATCCTTACTCCGTTCATCGTCACGATTCCTAGTATTATTAGATTCCAATATCGTGAGTGGATTGGTCGGCATTATCCTGAAAAGTATACAAGACTTCCTCCATACAATAGTGTGTGGTTTGAAGCACAAGCTACCGATTGGGGTTTGTTCTTCTACTGCGACAAAACGTAAAATTTGCAGACTCAGAACTTGACATTCTGGGTCTTTTTTGATATAATAGACAAAAGAGGTGGTCTCATGTACAAGATTGATAGGGATAAAATCAAAATTATCCAAGTTGATTTGCTTGAATTTAACGTATCAATGTACAACATAGACATAAAGCTCATTGATTGGAACGACAAAGAACCCAACGAATACGATGACGAAGGGAAGCTTTATAAGATTCATTTCACAGACGAACAGGGCTTCCTTGAGAAAGATGCAGTAGCGGCTCTTGCATTTAATCTTTTTAATGTTCCTGATTCCGCAAATACATATCTTGTACTGTATGATGGAAGTCCTGTCATTATCATTATGCCGTATGGTTATACCTACGATGATAAAGAGCCTCTGTTTGTAGATTGGAATGATATAGGCAGAGCGGTAAGCTACTTTTTAATGGGTAGTGAACAGCTAAGTGTTGATGGAAAGGAGCTAAAGTTATGGAGATAGACATGAATAAGTTTCACGTTGAGGAAGCTAAAGTTCAGGAAGTTTTTGCATCAAAAAACAAAATATATTATGATTTTGTTTTTAATCATCGTGAGCAATGCTATGTTGTAACAAATAACGACTTCAATCATCCTTTGTCTCTCGCTGGAACTATGTTCAGAAACCTTTATAAGGGAAACGATAAGATTTGGGTTCTCGTTTATGCAAGAAGAATCGTTGCAGTTGCCCCTACCATTACAGCACTAGCCAAAAAGAATTTCTATGCTATTGATGCGAAGGAATCAACTGTTAATCTAACAAAAGCATGGTTGGAGGTACAAAATGGATAACCGATTCTATGTAGTTAAAGCGGAATTTAGTGGTTTTGAAATCAGCGTTGGATATGTAAGATTAGATTGGCGTTATTTTACAGGAAACTCTGAATATGAATACTGTGATGGGTACTCTTTTCGTGTTAGTAAGGAGCAAAGTGTTAGACCACTAGTTTATATCATGCTAACAACTGCTCTTTGTTGCGAAATTAGTGGAGATGGACTGGACATTTTGTACTTTAGTGGAATCCCTGTTGCCTATAAAGTTGTGACAGAGGACGAATGGCATCCGTTTACAAACAACTGGCACAAGAGAAAGTTGGAAGAATACTTAGGAGGCAAATGCAATGATTAAAGAAATGGAATTTACTGATGCTGCCCGGTTTGCAAAAGCTTGTCAATGCTATTTCAGACCTGAGTTCAGCGACAACTGGATTTCGTCATCAGATTTTACTTGGGTAAGCCGCTACGGTGTTCCTGTCAAAGATATGTATGGTTCAATTAGGTACGTTAAACTTGACCCAAGCATCACCACCGCTAAACGGTGGGAGTTCCTTATTTCTGACGAGCTGTATAATAAAATTCAGAAGCGCATTCAGGAAATGAATAAGGTGAAAGTTGAGACTGTCAGCGAAACATCGACAGAGCAGTTCCCTTCTCCTGTTAGATTGTGCGACTTAAAGAGCAAGGATATGTTTAGACTTGCAGATGATGTTCACAGCGGATGGTATTGCGTTTTGGGTAAGGATTGGGATGGAAGAATTTCTGTTTCAAACTTTGAGGAAAATCCTGATAGCAATTACTATCAGTTTAAGCCGAATACCCTCGTTTACAAGACCGACAAGAATAGGGAGATTGTTGATGCCACAAGTGAAGTCTGAGACATTTGCAATGAGTAGTAAATTTCAATCTGATTCGTTGGATGAATGCTTACAGTATATTCGTAGAAATCTAACAGAAAAGGGTTATGATGTTTATTATGATGTGAAGTATAGTGAACCCTGTTTCTGCGTTATTACTGGAAGAAATTCAAACCATACTGGATACATGATGGCAGTTTCTTGCAGCAAAGAAGAATACCCTTATGTTAGACGGTATTTCTTGGGAGAATAACATGGAGTATACAAAGATTGTCGATGATATTCCAGAAGAGGGAGATATTGTCGAGTTTAAGACATGGAACGGAGAAATCTGTGTTGGATTTTATATTCTACCATACAGAGCGTATCCAAATAGTTTCTTTGACCCATTCAAGTTGGCGCATTGGTGTGAGGTAGATTTTGAAGGGTCTTGGCATCCAACAAACAAAAAGCCTATTTTGTGGAGATTACTTGCAAAGCATGGTTCTAATGATGAAAGGAATCTGTTATGTGGTAGTTATTACAATACGCATCCTACATGGTTTCCAAAGTATAATTGAGGTAATTTTATGAATAAAATTTGTCCGTTGTTTACAAAAGATATTTCTTCGCCTGTGACTTGCTTAAACGAAAAGTGCGGCTTCTATAATGAAGAAACTGATAATTGTTCCGTGAACGATTTATCAGTCATGTACAGTCGGAGCGGTGAGGGAACGGAGAAACATTATGAAACAAAAGCATACCACCAAGAAGGAAACTAAGCAAACATCCGAAATTAGATTCCATGTTGTTGATTCCGAAGGAAACGATATTGTTGTAAAAGACCCATCCGAATTTATTGACAGCAAACCAAAGGTCACATCTGGTTTTCATGATGATTACCCTCCGGCAGATGTTGGCGTGAGACTCGCTCGTGGCAGCAATATTATCCGTGGATGCCTTGGAACCATTGCGAGAATCCTGTCTGAAACACATTCTTATTACAATGATTGGGTCGTCATAGACAACTCTATTGATATTTTTGAAAGTAGTGGAGTTACAGAAGAGCCTGACGGATTGTACTACAATGGCATTAAAATCGCATCATTTATTCGTGACGGAGTGTGGATTAGAGAAAACGCAGAAGACTATCATCAGGTTTTCTTTAAGGATGCCGGAATTGGCATTGACAACATTCCTGTATATGTTAGCATCGTTGTATGCAAAGACCCTGTTGTTTATTACCATGACATTATTCGTGAAATCACATCGGGAGGACAATACTAATGAAAACTTTGCCATGTTTCGCAACTGACGAAGACATTGAAAAGTACCGCAAAGACCCTGCATCTTTCTTTAAGGACGTTTTTAACATTGAACTTCTTCCCTACCAAAAAGAACTTATAAATGATATGATAAAGGAGAATCAGAATGACGAAAAAAAGATTTGTTAAGCTGCTTATGGCAGATGGTATCGGACGCAACTCTGTTACTGAGTATGTTCGTTTCATCACTAGCGCAGCTCATGCGACTTTTGATTACGAAAGCCTGTACCACAACTTGAAGAGAACTGAATACGTTCAGGAAGTTCACAGCGTTTTTCCGAATGGGGAAAATATCAACATTGCAACCATTGTCATCGGAAAGAAGAAGTGTATTGTGAATTTTTCAGATGACTTCAAAAGGTTCCTTGACGTGCTGAATAATGGTGGTGACAAGTCAAATGCGTGATTGCATCATACCGAGTTCAATACCTTGGGGAAATACATACAAACCACTTAAAATTGTATTAAATGGTCAAGTATCTTACAAAAAGACAATCGAGTTTTCCACAAACGGTATGTTCATTGATGGCAAATTTTTAACATTTGATATTGAAACAGGCAAACCGATAAAGATATTTGTTGAAGATGGAGAAAAGACAGTATCCAAAGGTGGCTCTGTCGAAGATATTATTGAAGCTCTTGAACTTCCCACGTCCGAAATCGAAGTTGACGGAAATGAGTGCAAGATTGTTTCAAATTCACCTGACAACAAAGTTAAGATATGCGAAGAAGGAACTCCTATTTCTGAAAGAGAAGCGTGGCACACAATCATGATGCGCATTTCTCAAATCCAGTAAATATTACTTGACAACGACCTCTATACCTGATATAATTGGTATAGAGGTTTTAATTATGGAGGCGATTAAAAATGATGGTATGCGAACTGATTGACATTTTGAAGCAGTACGACCCGGAGCAAGAAGTCGTTTGTTTCGATGAATGGGGAGCAGAGCAAGAACTTACCGAGAGTGGAGTGTCCACAACAGACGAGTTTTCTGTATTTCCTAACGCAATCCGCATTGGCGTGGAGGAATCTAATGGATAAAAAGTTACTGATTGACAGAGATGTTAAAAGCTTCGTGAATCAAGATGACGCAAAGTTCTTTGGTGAATCTTGCAGGGACATTATTAAAGACGAGAACGGTTATCATTTAGAGAAGTCTGCATGGATTGAGAATGGTAAACTAAAGTCGTATCATCCTATTAACGATTTTTTCACAAGACCACATGATTGCTCTATTTGTAGATACGCAACCGTAGCCGGTATGGGACTTTTGGGTAAAAAACACGACTGCGAAATCGCATCGGAGCTTCACAGAAAAGAACCAAAAGTTATTGAATACTGCAAGAAGAACAACCTTCGCCCCACACAGCTATGTATTCCAAGCCATTACATCATTCAATGTGATGCGTATGAAGAAGTGCATGAACTTACTTTCATCCGTAACATGAAAGAAATGATTGACTTTATGTATGCAACATTTAATATGCTCGATGGTTGGGATGGAGTATGTGCATATTATGGTTTTGAGATTCCTTATGATTGGGACAACAATGAACCTTTGTGTACTATCTATGATTACTATAAGAATGGTGGTAAATTTAACAATGCGCCAACAGAAGAAGAGTTCCCCTGCGTCATCTACTTCGACTACAACACAGACTATATGCGAGACAACCTTAAATGGATTTGTCTCAGAGACTACTCAACAATCCCCGATTGATGTAACTTGGAAAGAAGTATGGGAATGCAACAGAGCGTATGGATATTCTTGCGCCGGGGTTGCTGGACTCCTATCTGATAGGGGTTGTGGAATTTCGGCAGAAAGTCAGTATACACTTGGATTTTGCATGGGAGGCATAAAATGACAATTAAAGAATTTTATGAGTGGGCAAAAGAGAATGGTGTTGAAAATAACGAAGTTGCTGTTTGCTATGATTCAGACAATGGAAACAAACACTATTACTCTTACGGACTGAAAACGTCTGATTGCTTTGCGACAGATGATTTTCATGAAATGGGCGATGGTTATGTTGTCATCGACTGCACAGGTGGGATTTTAGAAGAATAAGGAGCAATATCATGAAGAAACAGCAGCATAGAAAAATTCATAGAAGTAAATCATCGGCAATTCTTTGCCCTTTTGAACATCGTTATGCTTGCTGGGCGAACAATCACAATGGCTGGTCTAAGAAGTGGTATCGCAGATATGACAAGCATATTCTGAAACGCCAAGACGAAGCAGAGATTCAACAGCAAATTCAAGACCATGAAGATTTCTTGTTAGATTGTGCTATCGAGGCTGATGAACTTGATAACTATATGTCTTTTCTTCAAGAGCAAATTGAAAAATGGGGTGGAGACTATGACAGCCTGACAGATGAACAATGGGAGTTTTATATCTCTCATTATGAATGGTGGCACAGAATTGCAGAAAGGAGTTATTTGGTCGATGACTAACAAAAATGCAACAATCAAATTTCATGTAAATCAAAGCATTCAAGAAATTATCAACCTTGTAAGAAGCGGTATGCCTATTTGTGTTGCAGAAGCAGAAGATGTTGGCCTTACTATGATTCTTCAATCTTTACAGGATGCTACTATTACTTATAAAGAACTGACGTACACTGTCGATTGTTTTATGATAAAATTTGCAGACCCTCTGTGTGACAAACTGTTGTACGATGGTATTGCAACTAAGCGTCATTTGTGGACTGTGTATGTCAAAGGTGAATATGTTACAGGAGATAGACAATGAACACATATTATGGAAGTTTTCAAAAAGTTCCAATTACTAAGCCTGTTTCCATCATGGATATTGCAAGGTTTGCAGACCGTTTTGGTATTATCACAGCAGAAGACGTTGAAACAGGTAACAAAATTACGTTCTATAAATACAAAGGTGAACGTAGAGTTATGCTGAACTATATAGATACCACCATGAGCGAGATTGAAAAATATCACAGCGAAAAGACGCTGTATGACTTAACAATCGACACTACTGTGTTGTTAAAAAATGCCCATATTGAAGAGACCATTTGTGGATTGGAGTAAGTAATGACAGTTAAGAAAGAAGTTTTAATGCCGTTGTCAGTTGTTGCTTTGTATCTTGTATCATACAAGAACTGTGTTGCATCTGATGAATACAGCGAAACAATCTGGTTTGACCATAACGATAATAAGTTTTATATCAAGATGCCAAAAGAACGCAAACTTAGTCTTTTCGCTCAATTTGTTGAATCTGTGAAGGATTTATGGACTTTTAAGTTTCCAGAACAGGCAATCGAGAAGTACAAGAATTGGGATGGAGAGTATAAGGTGGAGGAAATTCCGCTTAATGTAATTATCGAAGATAAGTGCAACAGAAAGCTTACGTTGACTTACGAAGTGGAGGATGAATAATGGTATTCGTTGAAAGTGAAACAGAAGTATCATTTACCACAAAAAAGAAAATGACGTGTCAGGACATTTTTATGCTCAGTGAACGCTTCACTGAGATAGGCTATGCTAGACGGCGTTCAGATGGTCTTTTGATTGAATTTGATACTGATGGATGTTTTAAGTCTGCAACTCTTAATGATGAAGAAAAGATAAAAGGATGGTTATGGTGGCACGATGAAAGAAGTTATTGGGATATTGGGTTGAGAGGGATTGAACAGTAATCGGGGAATCGTAAAATTTGATTTTCTGCACGAAAAAATCAGTTTTTGTGTACGAGAAAGGGCTACCCTCACCATTCCACCTTTTCCATTTCCAAAATTTGTAAAATCAGCCAAAAAATCTGAGTCCTCAAACTAGGAATAATTCCTAAAAAGAGGGCTTTTTATTATACCTATATAGCACCAAAAGGGACTTGTGCAATCTGTACAGTTTGGACGGCAAAACAGCCGTGTCGTTTGTGCAAAACAGAGAAGCGTTGCAAAACGTGCAAAAAAGTGTTGACAAAAGGCTTGACAGGGCTTATAATAAAGGCGTACCGCAAGGGAGGGCGGTACAGAACGAAAAAATCAGTCAAGCGAAAAAAGTTTTGAAAAAATCGAAAAAAGTGCTTGACAAAAAATTCAATCGGTGATAGAATACTTACAGACAAACACCAACACCGGACGTAAAGAAATACGTCCCAAACGAAAAGGAGAATTGTTATGAAAATCAGCTATTGTTCTGTTTGCAAAAAGACTGTTCTGGATGGCGTTGAGCTGTTCAGCGTCCCCAGCCCCAGCCGTCACTACTTCTCAGTGTGCCGGAAGGACTTGAACCGGTGGGGCGACACCATCACCCCCAAGCCCGGCGAGGAAGTCCTCAAGATTCGCGCCACGTTCGCAGACGTGGTGGACACCGCCACCGCACACACTGCCCTGTTGGGGCAGTTCCCGCAGGACGCTACCATCCGTGTCCAGCGAGCGAGCAGCATCCGCAATGACCATGATGTGACGTTCTCCCTGCTTGTCCCGACCGACAAGCGGTGTGACGCTGCAAAGGCACTTGATACCTTCCAGCGCGAGTGGAACGCCACCGTCACCACCATCGAGGGAACTCGATTCGAGTTCCCGGTGGATTGCAAAACCACCGATGAATTGCGGAAGCGGCAGAAGTTCTGCCGTGACAACCGGGACAAGGCAAAGTACCCGGCACTGCGCAAGGACGCTTGATTGATTCCAGCCGAAACCACCGGGCAAGACCCGGAAGGTCGGCACTAGGACGAACACCAACACACGACAAACAGCCCGGTGTACACCGGGAGAAAAGAGGACACCATGAAGAAGAAAACGATGAAGAAGATTGCCCACGCCTATCTGAAAAACCGGTGGTTTGCCGGGGCAGCAGAACCCGAATACGTCCGTGTCAGTACGGACGGGGACTGCATGGGTGTTGTATATGCCCGGATGCCGTCTGCTGTCCGTGAATATCTCCGGTGTGAGACCGTCCGCAGAGGTCGGTGCTGGTTGGACAACCCGGCAATCCTTGAAGTATTCCCGGCCTGATTCCTGATAATATAGCAAGCCCCACGGCAAAAGCCGTGGGGCTTTTCTTTTACCTTTTGTCGTGTTGTGTCGTGTACGTTCTTTTGTCTTTTCTTGTTAGATTGTACCGCCCACGCTTTGCTTTTGCAAGCCCTAAAATAAAGCCCTACAAACGGCTTTTGTGTTTGGGAATGTAGGTTTCATTGCTGTTGTAGAAAAATTGATTGTAGGGCTTGCTAGGGCTGTATCTGTTGATTATAATTGTTTATGTTTAGGGTATAGAAATTTTAGTGTTTGAGTTTTTGAAAATCGTTTGTCAATCACGCTTTTGGAAAAGGGCTTTTGTCTTTTGTGTTCCATCACAGACGTAATTAAATACGTCATCGAAACGTAATTAAATAAATCAAACCCTGTTGATTCACCCTCAGAAATTTTCTTTTGTATTTTCCGGGAATGAAATCAATTAAAACCCATTTGTATATTAAAAGCTATCACGTTAAAAGCTAACTGCTAAAAGGCTATACAGTTATATGTATATATGATTATGTACACTATACTATTACTAACTATGATATATTAGTTAATGATTTATCAATTTGAAATCATAAACAGTATTATTGTAAAGTCAAATAGTTATTCTAATCTAACAAGAAATGATTTACAAAAAGAACTTTTTGTATAATACTATTATTGAAAAACATTTTTTATAGCAGACGTATTTAATTACATCGTTTAACAAAAACGTATTTGAATACATAACATTTTATATCTCAAAACTTTTACCTAATAAATCTTTCCAAACGTATATAAATACACAATCTTGTTATCTTAAAAATAAAAGCGGTGACTATTGCCACCGCCCTGCCGGGATTGATTTTTGGTTTTACCGTTTCCAGCCATAGTGCTGGTAGCTGACCCATGTTCCATTTTGCTGTACCCATTTCGTTTTGATGGTATACAGCCCATGTTCTTTTATGCCATGTTCAAAATACCTTTCATACATTACCTGTGCTTCCTGTCTGGTCTTTTTGGGATACGAAACCTTTTCCCAGAAATCATCGAAATCATTACCAGAAAGAATCTTGCTCGTCATACTGGTGCTTGCGGTACTGAGCCGTGTTCTCAAGGCTCGTTTCTGTTCATCGAGACACTTGATAGGAAGGTTGTGTGCTTTCAGCAGCCGATTCGATGCGTACAGCTCACGGTCTTCCTTATCCTGTCTCTTCTCGTAATCCATAACAATCTTTTTCATGATTAGTACCTCTCTTTACTTGTTGTGCATGGCTTCCTTGCAAGTATATGATACCACACATCATGCAATCTGTCAACCCTTTTTCGCAATTATTTTGAAAAATTAGTTAGAAATATTTGAATTGAATTTTTAGTTTGATTTGTTTATATACGTTTTTTACATACTGATTTTACTTATTCAAATACGTTTAGTATAATATAACGTAACGTATCTAATTACATTTATCATGATATAAAAGACGTAAATAAATACATTGTATTAAAATGAAAGCGGTACAGCTTTCACTGTACCGCCGTGTTATTATCTTTTTGCTTTACAGCTTTTCTACCATAATGATTTCATCATCATCGGGAAAATTAGGTGTGCCGTAATCATCAAATGTTACACGCAGTTTGTCGCCCACCTTGTAGCTTTCGGCATCCATGCACCAGATGTTGCCGTCATCTCCCTTTGCGAAAATAAGCCATTCTTCGCCGTTGTAATAGCGTTCTGTCACCGTTACGGTCTCGCAGCGGGTTTCGTGATACAGCCCTTCCATTTCATCGTCTGTAGAGTCGTTGGGCGTTGCGTTGTCGTTAAACCAAAAACTACCTTCCATACCGACTTCCCAGAAGTTTTCACGGTCGATGAACTTCCAGATGTTGCCTTGCATATCTTCAATAGATACGTCCCACTCATAGCCATCAAAAACGGTATCAACAACCACGCAAGTTTCTACACGGTCAACAGGTTTCGGGCTTTCAGCTCGTGCATTCATTGCGATGGAAGCAATGGCGAGAACAGAAGCGATTGCAGTAGTGATGAACTTTTTCATGATGCGTGTCCTTTCTTTTGTTAGATGTGTTTGTGTCGTGTGTTCCTTGGAACACTTACAGTATAGCAGATAACAAGCTATCTGTCAAGCCTTTTTTCAAAATTTATTTGAAGTTTCTATCTATTTTTATACGCCATCTGGTATACCATATAGGCGTATTGAAATACAACAGAAGTAAAACTAATTATTCGAGACGTATTGAAATACGAATATCACAAAGACGTATATAAATAAAAGCCGTAGCTTTCGCTACGGCTCATTAGAGGCTTGACATATTGAATTTAACCAACAATAGTTACGTTTTTAGTCTTCTTACCAGACAGCCCTAAAATAGGCTTGTAGAAGCTCATGACGGCCTTTGCACGGTCTGCATCGTGTGCCGTAACTTCTCTGTAAGGCTTGCTATCGCCCTCAATCTCAAACCTGTACACGTTCATGCAGTTGTTAGCAGGACATACAGACCAGTGAACAAACTCTTTGCACTTACCACGGACAGCGTTCTTGCGATTGATGTTTGCAATTCTGGTAGCTGCTGCGGAAGCGGTAGAGAAGTTTTTATAATCCTTTTTGACTACTCGTGCAAGGTCTCCGCTCTTGCTGTGCTCGTTGTAGGCGGTATGGAATTTCAAAATGTACATCATGGTAATAATCTCCTTTTTGTTAGATAGTGGATAAGCTTCTATGAGTATAATATCACAACAAGATACTATTGTCAAGTCTTTTTCATAGCTTTTTTGAAAATAGCATCTATTTATATACGTTCACAATTTCGTAACAATTCAAACGTATTTGAATACAACGAATATAATCTAACAAGAAAGACGTATTGAAATACGCATAACAGAAACCAAAAGAAAAGCCTTACAGCTTGCGCTGTAAGGCTGAGATGCTATTGGTTAGAAGTTAGTCGTCATAGTCCATGATGAACTTCTTGAGCTTTTCCACGATGGTTTCCATCGGGGCATACTCAATGAGAGTAGACCATGTAGCGTGGCACACCTGAGCAGCTACGTCATCGGTAGTGCTGTTGACCACGATACACTCACCCTTTGCAGTGAGCACGGCGGTTTCGTATTCTCGCCGTGTGGGGAATGCGGGGCACTCACCAATGAGCACAACGGTATCAACCTTGTAGCCATTGGAAAGGGTAGTGGTGAGATTGCGGCGATTTGCATGAGTAGTAGTCATAATAAACTCCTTTGATTGTGTGGGTGGATAAACCTTACACTATATATTATACTCATTATCTGCTATCTGTCAAGTATTTTTTGCAAAATAAATCAACTTTTTTCATTTATTTATACACATCTTATCATGGCACTTTTCTACCTATTCAAATACAAGCGATAAAAATAAAAACCAACGTAATTAAATACGTTGGTTCATAATGCGGATTACTCCGCACCCTTTTCGGTTTTAACGTCTCTCTTCAAAGGTCTGCCGCTGTTTGCATAGCCTTTGACCTCTACCAATTCCTCTGCCGTGATGACCTTGTTACGCTTGCTCTGATTCAAGATTGCAAGCACTCTGTCAATCTCACAGCGAGTTTTCAGATAGTCCTCATACTGCTTATTAGCAAGGTCTGTGAGGCGTTTCACGTCACGAATATGCTGCAAAGCATACAGACGCTTCTCTTGCTCGTCCATCGAGTAATGGCGAGTTGTAGGCGTTGTAGGCTCTTTCTTTTTAGCTGAGATACCTTTGCGCCGTAAACGCAATGCAACAGCCTGTCGAGTGATTCCAGCCATATCTGCAATATCTTGCATACTGTACCCACTCTTAAACATTTCAATCATTTCTTTCGTGCTAATCTTATTTGCCATTTTAATCTTTCTCCTTATACACGTCTAGGCAACGCTCTTTTTCCTCTGCCACTTGAAAAGGGATATAGGGCTTTTCAAATCTGCTCTCTAGCCTCTTCAAAGTCTTAGGACTTAGCTTCAACACAACAGGATGGTTTACAGGCTTTCCACGGTACTTTCTACACTTCTTTAACCTGTTCAGACGTTCCCTGTCGCTGATTTCCCTTTTCCGTTTAATATGGATGTTATGTCGTTTCTTATACTTCAACCACATATCAACCATATAAAGATAGTCGGAATAGTTCATTGCGTTCACCTCTCTATTATAATAGCAAAACCGAAATGAAATGTCAAGACTTTTTTGAAATTTTGTTGGACACTATAACAGTGAATGAATCTAACAAAAATGAACGTAATTAAATAAGTAATATAATTTTAACGTATTGAAATACATAGGTAAACTTTGAAAAAACGTAAATAAATACTTCAACTAAAAAGCAAGGACAGGTCGCTTGCGCTCCCTGTCCCGCCGTGATGGATTCTTTTATACGTTGGCTTTGTGGGTCTTTTCGTATTCGTCCCACATATTGCAAGCCTCGTCTGTCATACAACGGTCGCACACTGCGCCGTTGTCACAAGGTCGATTCCCCACCTCGTCACAGCCGCAGAAGTTTTCGTTCAAGAACTGGTCGTACAGATTGTTGTCGAAAGTCATAAGTCATATCCTCCAATGTTATGTTGTTCAGGTCGTTCCTGATGATACTATGATACCACTTTATCACCTATCTGTCAACCCCTTTTTGCAAAGTTTTTTGAAAAAGCTATCTATTTCTTTACGTTAAAAAGACCCGGCAAAGCCGGGTCTTAAACTGCGTATTTAATTACGTTTCTTGTTGTAGGTCATCGTACATCTTATTCAAATACGTCTTTTGCTTTTCCTCCGTTCTTTGCGTTTCAAACAGCACACGCATAGTTCCAACGTCTTTCGCTCCGCACAAAAGTTTAGGGTTTACGATAATGCTTGCTCTATCTTCATTTCTGCCTCTTACCATCAAAATAACAGGCTCGTCATTATCAATAGAAAATGACATTAGTACATTCCAAAATCGTTTTAGGTTCTTTTCGTCATATCCAACGCACTTTGCATAATCTAACAAATTCATAGGAATGATTTTTGAAATATCGTCTTCGTCTGGATTCTTGCACAGGATATTTCTTTCAAAATGAATCCATGGCAACATTCCAAAAACATAATATAAACGTCTCCTATTTTCTTGTGATGAATCATAGTATAGTTTCTGACAAACATCTACATAGATTCTTGCGCAACGCCCACGTTTAAGGTGTAACTTCCCTCTATACATTGCTTTTGCGTTTAATTTGATTGTATTATCATCCTCAACGGATAGTAGCCCTGCGCTTGTTGTGCGGCTTATAAATCGTGTTATAGTAGCCTTTGACGTGTCTAATACTCTTGGAAGGTCTTTTCTCAATATTTCCTTTCCGTTCTTGAATGTTAGCCTATTATCGTAATTGCTGAATGTTGCAAGCATAATCAGCATAACAACATCTGTCGTATTGATTTCTGGAAACAGCTTTCTAACAGGGTCATAAACCAACCAAAAGAATGTGCCATACTTTGCATATTCAGACGTTAATTTTTGCTTTAGATAAAAGTCTGCCTTTTGTTTTCTTCTGTATTCTTGTTCACTTTGTACGACCTTATTATAGTCTGTAACCTCTCCTGTCTCAGTGTTAAGTATTACCTCATGTGGAGACATTACATAAGTTCCCGTTTCTTCTGATAACTCTTTTGCTCTTTCGTCAAAACTCTTTACATTATGCACCGGGTCTCTTTCGTTATCAACACCTTGAAAGACTTGTGCCATACATACATCACCTCTATTATGTATTATATCACAATATCGTTTCACTGTCAAGCATTTTTTGATAGATTTTGAAACGAACGCCGCCGTTGTGAAACGCTCCCAAATCTATTTCAATACGCCAAAAGTGGCTTATTTACTAGCTATTCTTCAAGTTTTCAGTTTTGCGCAAAGCCGCCGTTGTGAAACTTTTTTAAGAGCCGTTTTAGCTAGTATTCATAAGGGTTTTGAGGTCAAAAATTGACCTTCTACTCTTCTATTCTTCTATACCAGAATTTACACCGTACCTCACCGTATTCAAATACACACTAAAATAGTTTCTAAATAGCTTTTATATGTTCACGCTTGCGTTTTACAACTCGCCAATTTTTGCACCTTTGAATCAACAGTATAGCTATATTATATATGATTATGCTAGAGAGGTCTACCTCTATATTCTTGTATACAAACGTATTCAAATACGTTTTATCTGGCATCAAACTTTACTACAAAATGAAACAACCTTGACATTCGTTTGAATCAGTATTTCTATTTGTTAGATTATGCTATTTTTGAATTTCGTCCTTCTATATATTCTTATTACTAATGATACAAAGAAACGTAAAGAAATACAATCTAACAAGAAAAGTTCATATCTTTTAAGACGTAAATAAATATATAAAGTAAAACGTGTATAAATAAAGAGGGCGATTTCTCGCCCTCCGGGATGATAGATATATTACTCGTAGACTTTTGCATTGATACCAATATCCGCTTTGATATACGGAAACCACATATCAATGCTATCATCTCTCTTGGACTCTGCTTCAATCAGCTTAACCAACTTAGTGATTGCAACAGAGGAATCAGAGTCAACAGGGATGGTAGTGAAGTGCTCTTCTCCATCATCGAACATGATGAACAATCTGCCCCAGCAATCGGTGAACAGCGTGATGGTAAACGGAACACCATAGGAAATCTCGCGCTTGCCGTTCTCACGGAAGTAACGCACAGGGCAACCAGCAATGCGTTCTTCCCTGAACTTGATGGTGTCGTACAGGTGTTCGATGCGGAAGTTCCTCATGTAGTCAACCACGATGTTAATGAAGTTGTTGTTGGTGATAACACCTTCTCGGTTCATCTTGAAATCTTCAATCTTTTCCATTGTAATATCTCCTTTTGTTGTTTGTGTGTAGCTCCTTGGAACAATTATAGTATACACCTACTGTTTCTATCTGTCAAGCACTTTTTCAAAAGTTTTTTAATTTTTCTTATTTATTTTTATACGCCATATTGCGTTATATGATAGGTCTATTTTAATACGATAGATATAAAAAGACGTATTTGAATAGATAGATTTTCTTGTTAGATTATGCTAACAAACGTATTTGAATAAATAATCTAACAAAAAGAAACAGCCGGGTTTCGGTTTCCCTACTCCCCGGCTTGTTGTTACTCTCCTAACTCTTCTTTAACAGCCTTGCGCATTTTCTTAGTGATGTGGCATCTCTTATCTCCCAGAGGATAAAAACGATTTGTGCCACAACCGCTGTACCACCATTTGCCATCTTTCCAAAGATAGGAAAACTGTTCTTCGTGAATCATTTCCTGTCTTGTCATCTCAACAGCCGGACAGAGACTATCGCCTCTATCACGATGATAGAACGTGCAAACAGACGGGAATCCAATCTTGTTGTGCTCTCTTGAATAAAATTCGTGAGGCACGTCACCGCCTGTTTTAACGCCCAGAGAGGACATATTGCCATGGCTTAACAGTTCTCGCACCTTGTCCTCGCTGTTGTAGTAAAGCAACAGAATTGCGCCGTTGTGAATTGGGTAATTATCCCAATGGGAATAAATGCTAGAGGTGTTGCCGTTGTCCAGTGCGATACCAATTCGTGCTCGTGTTGCCATAATAAACGCTCCTTTGTTTGTGTGGTGTATGTGTTCCTTACACTTATTATTATACTCATTTATCTGCTGTTGTCAAGCCTTTTTACAAAATAATCTGAAATATTCAAGTATTTATATACGTCATGGAACAGCCATATCAAACGTATTGAAATACGTCTTTCTTGTTAGATTGAACATCTATTTGAATACGTTCAATCTAAAAAAGAGTGCTTTGATATTATCTCCACACTCTTTCTGTTACAGTTCAAATGATAGTCTGGTGTCGCATACACGGTTTGCGCCAATGGTTCTGTAATACCTTGTAAGCGTCTCATACTCGTTATCTTTTGCCTGATACTTTGCATATCCTTTATAAGATTCAACAAGTGTAAACCGCTCGTCTACCTTGTCACAGATGTGCTCACAGGCAACATCTTCTGTAAAGATACCCTTTATATTCAAAGAGCTTTCTTTGTACTTTTTGTTCTCGTGCTTCTCCACAATGGCATACACAAACGTCATGATATATCTCCTCTATCAGAGCCACGGAAACAGCCCACAGCCGCTTTCGTGCATGGTATCGGTTGTTACCTTTGACACATACCGAATAAGCGTTTTGTATCTGCGCTTTCTGTCCTGATAGCTTCTATAACCATCCCTTTGCTCTACAAGCATCCATTCTTCCGGGTCTACGCCATCCTCTAGGTGCTGGTAGGCGGCATTGCCATCTGTAAACAGTCCTCTAACAGTCCTGTCTTCCCAATCCTCACCGTTGTCATACTGTTCTACAACGACGTATAAAAGCATTTGCATCATCCCTTTCTTGTTAGATTATACCAACAAATTTTTTGTTAGATTAGTATTCCGCAAACTCTTCTTTGGTGAAATGTTCAATCACATTGCTTGCGTACTTGCGTTCACATTTGTGATAGAAGTTCACGCCACCATTGGCGAATAACCACTCGCAAAAATCGTTAGCATCCCAACAAGGCGTATCGGTTGCGCACCAAAGAGCAACACCATCATTCAGCTTGACAACGGCGGTCTGCACCGTAGTAGGAATGATTTCTGCAGTGTCCTCTTTCTCGAAACGAGTCATCTTCTCATAATACTCTGCACAGATTTCCTTTGCAGGCCAGATAGACTTCGTATCACAGAAACACAAAATCTTCTCGCCAGTTGCAAAGTAGTCATGATAGACTGCTTTCAGAATATCAGGGAAGTCCCCATCAGCGACAAAGAAATCGCCATCCCGAATCTCGCTTTCAATCCATCTTTCCATTTGTTGTATCTCCTTTCAAGTTTCTATAATGATTATACACCTGTTTTATATATCTGTCAAGCCTTTTTCTAAAAATAAATGAAAGAAATTTTGTACTCCCATAGGAGTAGCCATAGCAGACGTAATTAAATAAAACATATCTATCACAACGTATTCAAATACATTTATCATCTTTTGAAAAGACGTATATAAATAAATCGTATTAAAATAATAAGAGGGTTTCAGCCTTTCGGCTTCTACCCTCTTTTTTGTTAGATTAGTAACAAGTCTTTCCAACATATATGCCGTTCTTCATGTATCTTTCCATCAAGTCTTTGAACAGATACACAACACCATCGAACAGCTCTTCATCGTCTGCAATGGCCTTGAAGTCCTCTTCATCCGCTCCATCGGGAACAACTGTTATCCACTTCATATAAGCGTTTTCATCGTTCATGTGAACCATAATATTATTCATAGAACGAACAAAATCAGCACGTTCGTTGTTGTAAGCTTTCATCATAGCGGAATCAATTCTTTCTCGATTAGTCATTGTACAGCATCCTTTCATCTCGTTCTTCATTATAGCGAATGTCCGCTATATCCTCTTCGGTTAGTTCATAGTTTCTACGTTCTTCTTCTAATCTTGCTTCCTCTTCCTCTCTTTCTTCTTTTGCAATCCAATATTCCGCTTTTGCAAATCTCTTCGGCATTTGTATGGCCTCCTTTCACTATCTATTATACTCAGAATACAGCGGTTGTCAAGTAGTTTTTGCAAAGTTTTTTGAAAAGATTGAAGTATTTCTTTACGTCTTGTATCCATGGAGAAGCTGGGCGTATTCAAATAGATAAAGTGGCGTAATTAAATAAATAAACCGGTGTATAAAAATAGAGGGCGTTACCCCTCCTTGTTAAACTTCCGCAGTTCGTATTTCAGACGTACCACAGCAACAGCTTCAAGCGCAACCATTGCAAAGCCAATTGCTTCACCACAAACAGCAAAGATGTAAATGTCAGCCAGCAGAAACAGCGTAATGACAACAGCGGAAACAATATACTTAATCATGAATGTTATACTCCTTACAACGTGCTTTCCAGATTCTTGCATTGCATTCATAGCCACGGTTTACATGGAACGGAAGTTGCAATCTTCGTTTACCGTTTGTGTAATGGTAATGGTCTCCGCTAATATAGGCTCGTGTCCATCCGTTCTTTTTGAGAATACGTTCAGCATCTCGCAGTTTGATATTAGTCATCGTCTCGTTTTCTCCCTTTCTTTCGTGTGTAAGTGGTTTTCTTTATAAAACGTGCGGGACGCAACATAGGTTTGCGCCGTTCCTTGCGTTTCTTCTTCTCTTTGTTCTTATCAAGCATTTTTGAAACCTCTCTTTGCCCAGTGTGCTTTTAACATCTGTTTCTTCACATCTTCCACATACTCGTCAATCTTATGAAAGTATGTTTTGAAGTTTACTGTGTACCAGTAAAGACAGGATGGTGTGGAAAGCTGTGTGCCGTTCACATCGCAGACGGTCGTTGCAAGCGTTACACGCTTTACAGTAACCCCATGGAAATACTTGAACATGAATCTGCTCAGAGAAACAGCTTTAGCAATCCCTGTTTCTCTGTTGACCATAAAGAAGATGTCGCCCTCTTCTTGATTCTTTTCAAGTTCTTCTCGCATGGTCTGTGGGGCAGTTTCCACCTGATAGCCTTGCGCTTCCAGATTCTTTACTTCTCGAACCAGAGTTCCATAAATGTCATCGTAAGTATACATCATGTTTTCCTTTCTTGTTAAATTGTTCTTGCACTTATTATTATACTCAGAACACAAAGAATGTCAAGTGTTTTTCTAAAAAAATTTGAAAGAAATTTTTGAAACTGATTTTCCAACGTAATTAAATGTAAACTTTCTTTGCTTATTAAACGTATTTGAATAGATATTTTTGATTATGAAAAAAGAGGATGCGTTGCATCCTCCGGGTTTGTGTTTCACTCTTTGACAACAATACCAGTCCACGGCATATAGGTGTATTTGGTATCTCCGTCATACCAGACCACATACCATGAGCCAGCACCGAACACAATAAGTTCTGTGTTCTCCGGGTCAATCTCTTTGGGGATGATTCCCTTGTTTGTCAGCTCTTCACGCATAGCGAGAGGGACTTCACAGATGTGCTTATTGTCTACCAGAAAAACCTTGTTCATTGCCTTATCTCCTTTATACCATATATCTGCTCATATAGTTTTCAAACATACTATAACGCAGACGTTTCATCTTCTTCGGGTCAAGATTCTGCTCTTCTGCCTTTGAAGCGGTTGCATGAACGAAATTAAACAGACAGTGCATATCATTGTCGTAGTCTCTCGTGTCAATGTTTAACTTCTGATGAATACAATATGTAGTCCACATACCACGCAAGATTTCAAAGTCTCGCCTGTCGTAGAAATACATACGTTTCGCAAATTCAAGAAGCTCTCGAAACTCGTCATTGCGATACATTTTAATCTCCTTGTATTATACCGTGTTTTGGCGTTTTTCCATGAAGTAATAATACTTTCCGAGTAAGCCCATTTCTCTATCCTTGGAATAGCATTTGCCGATGTGTTTGATAGCCTCTTCTGCCGTATTAAACTGACAGATAAAATCCATCCTTCCAGTTATCATAGATTCATAATAAACATAATACATGGTACTTCTCCTTTCATGTATTCCCTACACTATATATTATACTCGGTTTTGGATGATTGTCAAGCACTTTTTGCAAAATAATTTGATTGATATATGTGCATGATAAACGTATTGAAATAGGTTATTCTTGCTCAACGTATTTGAATACATTCTAATCTAACAAGAAAAAGAGAGCGCAGTTTTTACCACGCTCCCCGCTTGTATTATTTGATTATTAGAAGTCGGTCAGACCACGCATAACACGCTGTTCGGCTTTTTCAGTGAGGTACAGATGGGTAGTGCGTCCATCAATAGCACACTTGTTACGGTAGATGTTGGTGACGTTCCAGCCCTCGCCGTCATGCTCTGCAACGAACCAAGTAGACAGATGATTCTTGTTGCGGGGATTGCTGTGAATGTCGCACACGAAACGGCAACCAGCCTTATCTTTGTTAGATACATCTCGCAGCTTGTTTTCCACGACACGGATAGCGCAAACGATGTTCTCATAGGCGATAGGGTTTGTGCGGACGTGCTTCTGAACCTCGCTCAGGACTTCTTTGGTGGATTCTGCGTTGTTGATGATGATGTTCATGGTGTTGCTCCTTTTGATTTGTTGTGTTGTTTTCGGAACTGTGTTCATGTGTTCCTTACATTTACTATTATACTCATTTCTACTATAATGTCAATACTTTTCTGAAAATTTCTCAAAATTATTTTAGTGATATGATAGTTATGACTAACTATATAAATGTTGAACGTATTTGAATAGGTAAACCAATCTAACAAGAAAAGACGTAAATAAATAAATGGCGTATAAAAATAAGAGCCGGGTTTCGGCTCTCGCTTACTCCCCGGCTCTTTATGGTTTGTTGCTGATTATTCAGCGGCCTCAGCGGCCTCAGCAGTTTCGGTGGTATCGGTGGTATCGGTGGTGGTATCGGCCTTTGCGCAGTCGCAGTTCTTGTTGATGTGCTCACGAACCAGAGCGGAAATCAGTTCGGCTTCTGCCTCGCCAAAACCGCCCATCATCAGCACTTCCTTCACCTTGTCGGGCGTGTCGTTGGTAAACTGGTCGGCGGTGATGTCGGTACAGGTGATGACCTTTCCCACAACAGCGGTGGCCTTGCCCTTGGAAGTGGCGGCAATGTTGGCTTCTGCAACGGTGTTGTCAGCGGTGCGATAAATAATGTTGAAGATACGCATAGTGTTTACTCCTTTTTATTGTTAGATTGTGTTGTGTCTTTCGGAGCTATCCGCTCCTTACACTATATATTATACTCAACTTCCTAGAAAAGTCAATAGGTTTTTGCAAAGTTTTTCAAGTTTTTTCAAAAAGTTTTGAAGTCACTAATGTCATGGTTAGTTATGGTAAACTATAATAGACCATGATAGACGTAATTAAATAAGTAGTAGTCGTATGTATTTGAATACGTTTACCATAAATACACAAAGACGTATATAAATAGAACGTAAATAAATCTTACAGAAGTAAGACAATTCGCAAAGCGAATGAATACATGGTTGTAAAACAAAGGACGTGGGGAATGTTCCCCACGTCCTACCAACTGTTAGTCGTGATTAACAACAAGGTTCAGTTTAGTAGAGCAAACAGGGCAACGTGCGCCGTTCTTTGTGTATTTGTTTGCTCTATGCCATTGCCATGCCCTACCACAAGTCGAACAACTCATAACGTAGGTGATATGTGCTTGACGTTTCGGTGCGTCCGGTAACACGTTCTTGTTGTTAGCATCCGTGTAGCTTGCGCAACGTGCAATGTCAAGATTGTTGTGCAAGCTGGAAATCCGTTCCGCTGCTGCTTTCCAACCGCCCTTGTGTCCCTCTCCCGGAAAGCAAGCGTGTAACACTTCATGAACAAGCGTGTTAAACACTTGTGCGTCCGTAGTGCCGTTGTTGTCAACAAAGTATTTGCTAATGCTAACGTCCGCATAGACAAGCTCTTTTGTTGACCTCTTGACCTTTGCATTGCAAACGCCGTATGCGTTGTAACGGCGATTGTATTTCAGCGTCCTATCCAGTTTGTCCGGCACAAAATAGCCGTCATGCTGAACCAACTGGATTGCGCCCTCATACAGTTCTTGTGCTCTTTCTCGTGTAACCATTGTATAGTCCTCTCTTTCTTGTTGTTGGGTTGCTTTCTATATATTATTATACTCATTATTCCGCTATTGTCAAGCTTTTTTCAAAATTTATTTGAGAATTTCAAGTATTTTTATACGTCCTTTTCAACAAGTAAAACCAGACGTATTTGAATATATCGTACCGTGTCGTGCGTATAAAAATACATAGACTAATGACGTATATAAATACTTGCTCTGGACGTAAATAAATAAAACGTATATAAATAGATGGCGTATAAAAATACAACGTAAATAAATAAGAGGTGGGCTTTCGCCCACCTCCCTTGTAGGTTATTCTGTTTATGGCCTTATGCGTTAGCCATGATAAACTCCTGTGCTTTGCTTGCGATGTCCGTACCACCATCAAACAGGGATACCATGCGGTTTTCCTTTGCGTATGCGCCATTACGAGCCGGTGCAACATGACTTGCCATGTCAGTGATTGCAAGGTATGCACCCCATGCAGTTCCCTTGAACTTCTTGATGTCGCTCTTGGTGTTGTACAAGGTGCGCAAAGTACCCTGTGCGTTCTCCGCACGACTCTTCATCAGGTCGGTCATGTCACCCTTGACAGGGAACAGGTAGCTAGCCATCTCTTCCATGAACTTAGGAGAGATAACAGTTTGGGTCATGGTGTCTGCCTGTTCTTCCATGTTGGCAAGGTAGCGGGAAGTCAGCTTGAGCGTTTCACGGGCTTCTTCCAGATTCATCTGAATATTGCCCATGTGCCGGACAGACCAGCTACGTTTTGCAGTTTTCAGGGCGTAATTCAAAGTGTTCTCGCAAATAACGCGAGTGACAGTCAGGCAGACACGAACAGCACCCTTTGCATCAAAGCTGTTAGAGAACAGCAGATACGGCACACATTCATCACCAGCCAGCTTGTAATCCTGCCGGTCAGTGATTTTTGCCAGCATCCAGACACGCTTACCGCCCTTGAGAGCACCAGCGGTTTCGTAGGTCACACCATTGCCCAGCAGAGAATCGGTAAAGGCGAACGCTTCACTGTTCTGAATCGGAACGTACTTCTTGGTAGAGATGCCCAAAACCTCGTTGTTGTCGCTCCGGGTGATTGCGTAGTAGTCGGGAATCTGGATGCCGTCACCGGTGTAAATCAATCGCTTGTCAGCAGTCCAGTCCAGACCAGCCAGCTTGATGGCCTCTGCGGAAGTCTGCGCTCCCTTGACCACGTTACCGATGCCGTGGTAGATGGGGGAATCTGCGGAAAACATAGAAGTGACGTTAGACATAGTAATAATCTCCTTTATCTTTGTTAGATTGTGTTGTGTGTTGTGAGCCTTGCGCTCCTTACATTTACTATTATACTCAGAATGAAAGAAAAGTCAAGGGTTTTTCTAAAATTTTCTCTATAAATTTTATTTATTTTTTTACGTCATTTTATTTTTGGAATCAGCGTAGTTAAATAAATTGTTATTATGAAATTTTACTTATTCAAATACGTTCAATCTAACAGGAAAAAAGAGAGGTGGTTTTCACCACCTCTCGAACAGTTAGTTCCTAATAGGCGTTACCTTTCTCGTCATTCAGCCAAAGCCATGTGATAAGGGCAGAACGGAGAAATTTATTGTCTCTGTCTTCTTTGTTCGTGGCGTGTTCACCGAAAAGAATGAACTCTGCAACACTTTCTCCCCAGTCATCGTGGTTTTCATCAATAGAAAGAACGACTATCTTATGACCATCGACAGGCGTGTAGAACATAATCTGCCCTTCTTCATCACCAAAGCCAATGCGAACTTTGTCACGAATACGGTCACGCAGTTCTTCAAAGAACCCGTTCTGTTCCCATTCATCATAGCAAGCCCAGATTTCACCACCAAAGCCGTTGCTGTCAGTTTCAAAGCTTTTTACAACGTCTTCAATGCTGTTAAACTCTGCACCATCCTGTTCCTGTTCGGTGCGGTAATTGTCAAGCACTCGAATGAACTCGTTCATGGTGATACCATGCTCAAGCATCCATTCGGTTTTGTACTTCTCGTACAGATTGACCATCTTAGCGCAAACCATTTTGAATCTCCTTTGTTTGTGTGGTGTATGTTCTTTATACTTATTATTATACTCAGAATTATAGTTTTGTCAAGCATTTTTTTCAAAATAATCCTACGAATTTCATTTATTTTTATACGTTTACATGAACTAAAACAGGCGTATTCAAATAGGTCAATCTAACAAAAAGAGACGTAATTAAATAAGTAGAATAATTTGGCGTATATAAATAAAAGCAGCCCATCTTTCGATGGACTGCCACGAACACAGATTATGTTTACTTGCCAATGGTTACGATGGAATCAGTGTTGATACACAGCACAGAGGGGACTTTATCGCCCTGTTTGAACTCGCTTGCAAGGCACATATTTTCCGCTGCTTCCTTGGTAGACAGAACACCATTGATAACATAGATGTTCTTGCTCTTGTTGGGAGAGGTAGCACAACGCAGATAGGTGTTACCCTTGTGCTCTACGATGTAGTTTTCTTCGCCGGGCTTCCAGTTGCCCCACGGCAGACCAGCGTTTTCAGCAGGGAGAGAACCGTTTGCACGACCTTCAATCGTGGCTTTCTGTTTGTCGTAAGACACGCCAAAGCGCACGGTTTTGTGGCTGAACTTCACGACCTTATTGCCTTTGTAGCCAGCTCGGACTTTCAGCTCCTTGGCAGTCTCGATGTTGACAAACTGACCAGCGGGAACAGCGTGAATCTTCTTAATAACCTCTTCGTACTTCATGGTGCAATCTCCTTTTTGTTAGATATGTGTTTGAGCTGTTCGCTCCTTACACTATATATTATACTCAGAATTACGCAGTTGTCAAGTGTTTTTCTAAAATAATCTGAAAAATTATAGAAAAATTTCATGTATTTCTTTACGCTCTTTGCATCAGTTATTTCTGACGTATTCAAATAAATAGCGAATGAACCTAACAAAAAAGACGTATAAAAATACTTGAACCTCTGGACGTAAATAAATAGATAAAGACGTATATAAATAAATGCGTATAAAAATAAGGGAAGTGGTATAAACCACCTCCCTAGTATGTTATTCTGTTTTTTAGTGCTTCTTAAACTTGACTGCCTCGCCCGGCTTTAAGTTAAAGCACCGCTTGCAATGCTGGCAGTCTCCCCCGCACAGTTCGGCATAGTCGGGAATCAGTTCGGGAGTGTTGCCATCATCAAAGTATGCAACGGGAACAGCCTTCACATTGTCCGGCATAAACTCGCCCCATGCGCTGAAAACAATGTTAAAGTTAGAGGGGATAATGCCCATCTTGAAACCCTCGTTCACAACCTTAAATTGTTTCGTGAATGCAAGGAATTTCACATCGGGATTGTGCTTTGCAACCTCACAAGCCGCCATTAAATAGTCAAGCGTTGCAAAGTCGCCCGACACGTTCCAGCGGAACAGCCGAAACTCATTGTAAGCAATGAAGTCGTCAGCGGACTTAATCAGGTCGTTGTAACGATTGTCGCGCAACAACGCTTCGGTGTTATACTGGTATGCTCCCCGGACGTTCTTATAACGCGCAACCATGCGCTTTGCGTAGCAAGTGTTGCCCTTGGTGCAAGGTGCATCACAGTTACAAGTGACAACAGGCAGAACGGAAAAGCTGCCAACACGACCCATCTTAGAATTTGCAACGGAAAAGCTAAAACCATGTACTCGCATAATTGAATCCCCTTTTGTTTGTTAGATTGCGTTCTTGCTATCGCAAGATTGTGTGTGTTGTGTCCTGTGGGCATCTCCTGTCCACGCTCTTAGTATACCACCACGCCAAACTATTGTCAAGCACTTTTTGAAAATAATTTCAAGAATTTTGCTTTACATTATAATAATAATGAATATAATATAGAGGCCATATATTTCTTTACGTCTGCGAAACCCATGTATTTTTATACGCCACGACAGTTCTCGTTTGACATAATTAAATACGTTGTATTACCCATCAACCATATAGGGATATAGGAATCTAAAAGCGTAATTAAATAAATCCCCGGTGGCGTAATTAAATAGAACGCCCGTCTTAAATCCCTGCGTATTCAAATAAATAAACCCTGTGCTCGTATTTAATTAAACCCACGGGAATGAGCGAGTGCCTATTCAATTACACCCTGTACAAGGTGTGTACAAAAAAGTCCACCACTTTTGTGCATATTGACGAAAAGCCCAGCCATTTGACAACAGTATGTTGAAAACTTTGTGGAAAATGTTGAAAAGTGACAAGTATTTTAGAGTTTTCAACAGTATTTCAACAGATTCTTTGTGCATATTGCACAAAACTTTTGGTGAATATCTGGCATCCATTGTGCATATTGACGGAAAAATAGGGGATAAAATTCAGATTTCATGCCCCATTATTGATGTAATATTTGACGTAGGTACGTCATTTTTTGATGTAAAAATGCTTAAAATCAGTAAAAATATTTTGGTGTCAAAAATCCATAATTTTGCAATCATATTTTCTAAGTGTTTGAACATGGTACAAACTAGGTAATAAAATCAAGTTGAATGTGAACCATATACATATATTATATAGTGCAGATGGAAATTGATACTGCAATGAACTATGTGATTTTGGTGTGAATGAGTATACTGTTATATATAGTATAGGAATATATAATATATGATGGGGATAGTAATGGAAGTATATGGATGTTTATGGATTTTTGTATCATTCGGTAATTCAGTAGATGGTGTTATGAAAATAACCTCGTAAATGGGAAGTATACTAATTATGATTATTCTCCGTAGGACACACAGAAAGCCCCTGTTTATTGAGGTGGGGAACTGTATCGGGTACAAAATAAAAGTGGGCTTGTAGGCTTTGTGTTAGGCTGTGAGATAGAAGCGCACTGAGTAAGTCCACTTGCTTGCATAATAAAAACCCAGAGCGCACAAGACGCTCTGGGCTTTTGGAGAATGCCATTGCTCTATGAAGAGCAGGGAATGTTATTAGAATTATATTAAAAATTTAGAGATTGAATTTTGTTGGAAATTTTGAGTGTTGAAATTTGTGATTTCTTGCGTAAGTAAGAACATTTGTAAATAAATGATTATTTTGATTTTTTAGGTTTTGGATATTGGAAGAATGTAAGTACATCCGATTTTGTTAAATCGGAACACCGAAACGCAGGTCAAGAGACCGGAGTGCAGGCGCAGGGAGTAACTTGAATAGTGAGGGATACAGGATA
>ERZ1034865.367-NODE-367-length-29970-cov-7.309410_pt1 | contig 29970 bp, 32 predicted proteins | sample MGYA00520632_ERZ1034865 | MGnify/ENA primary metagenome ERZ1034865 (study PRJEB33766, sample SAMN09781738) | gut metagenome | biome: gut microbiome | host: Homo sapiens | place: Madagascar | study: EMG produced TPA metagenomics assembly of the PRJNA485056 data set...
TGAAAGAATAAATCTGTTTTGGTTTCGGTACAGGTAAATGCATCCCCGTCAAAAGGAAAGCAGTATACTTTACAGCCGAGTTTTCCTGCAAGTTTTTTTGCAGATGACTGGTTATTGTAATTACAGATAAAGGCGGTGTTTCCGAGACGGGATAATTCCAATCCGGTGGAGATGGTCTGTGCGAGATCCCACGGACTGCCACTTAAGATAAAAAGATTAAAATTCTCTGGGCCTAATTCTATTATATCCTTCTGATATACACCAAAGTCTTTCACATAAATGGCGTCTTTGGAATCGGGCGGTTCAATCCCCTGACCGTAGTCCGGGATACCGCGGAAATATTTGTAATAACAGATACCATTCTGTTCTTTGACTGCCGGATGCTCCTGCAGCATGGAACGCAGATGATTGTTACCATTACGTTCTGTGTAAACGGCAGGATAACCATTTGCAGTTAATGTGCTGGCAAGTGCTATGGCAATATGTGTTGTGCCAATACCTGGTTTGCTTCCAAAAACAGAAATATTTTTGATTGTGAGATGGGAAACGGATGGACACGCTGTTTTTAGATCCTGTTCAAGAGCTTCTTTAAAAAGACGGACCGTTTCATATCTGTCCGCTGCATCATATGCAGTAGCTTTTTGAATGATTGTCTGAAAAATAGTGGAACAGGGGTCCGTTGTATAGCTGCTCAGATATTGCAGGACTTTCCCGAGTCCATACACATCTGCGGAAGGCGTCACTGGAAGACCATTCAGAGCCTCCGGCGCAGCAAAATCCATTGTTCCGTAAATTTGATAATTTTTTCCAGAACCGGTAAAAAAAGATGCAATTCCAAAATCGATTAATTTTATCTGATTTCCACATACTATAATATGCTCTGGTTTTAAATCCTGATATAGGATCGGATATGGCACTAAATGATGCAGATAATCTAAAATATCACAAAGCTGGATGCCAAATTTTATTAAAAGTTCATGGGAAATTTTTTGATCTGACACAAAAGTGTCAATGGATTGTCCCTGAATAAATTCCTCAATGATATAAAAGAAATGTTCATCTTCTTCAACATCATAAATAATGGGAATTCCAGGATGATTGAGATCCTTCAGAAGTGTGGCTTCCGAAGAAAGTGAAGATACCGGTGAAGTGTCTTTGGGGATACACTTGATTGCCCGATATACGTTCAGTCTGATATGTTCGGCAAGATAAACGGTGCTGCTGTTTCCAGTACCAAGAGTAGATAGAACCCGGTATTTGCCAAACAAAATTGTTGGTTTAACGAAAGATCGCTCCTTTCAAAGCGTATCCGTTCCGCCATCTCATGCATACCTTTATAACATGAACAAAAATGTTTTGCAACTACTTTTTATAAATTTGGTAAATTTTCACAAAATTTTATAAGCGTAAAGGAATTGAAGATGAGTTTAGAAATATTTAATAAAATGGTATACTTTACATCAACAGGGCATTTGATTATAATAGATGTACAGTTTACAAGGTTTTCCGGATGAAGGAAGTGATAATATGAAAATTGAAAAAGTGAATGAGAATCAGATTCGTTGCACTTTGACCAGAGAAGATCTGGCAGAACGTCAGATTAAGCTCAGTGAACTCGCATACGGGACCGAAAAGGCGAAGATGCTGTTTCGAGATATGATGCAGCAGGCTGCCTATGAATTTGGATTTGAAGCAGACGATATACCGCTTATGATTGAAGCTATCCCGCTTTCCGCGGACACAATTATTCTGGTGATTACGAAGGTAGAATATCCGGAGGAACTTGATACACGTTTTTCCAGGTTTTCAGATCCTGATCCAGAAGATTTGTATGAAGATGCTATGTCAGACAGTGTGCAGAATGCAGCGGCAGCAGGCGCTGATGATATATTAGGATTATTCAGAAAGATCCAGGAAGAGCATAAGAAAGCTGCAAAGGAGCCGGAGGGTGATACCCAGGCGGCGGAGAGCAGTGAGAAAACAGCGAAGGAAGAAAATCCGGTAAACGTACTTGTAGACATTACAAAGCTGTTTGTTTTCAGGAATCTTGATGAAGTGACAAGACTTGCGCATATCCTGAATGGTTTTTATGCGGGAGAGAATGATCTTTACAAGAGTCAGACCGCCAACCGCTATTATCTGCTGGTGAGCAAGAGTGATCAGTCACCGGAAACATTCAATAAGGTCTGCAATATTTTATCAGAATATGCAGCACAGCAGCCATATATGCCGGCAACAGGAGCATTTTTCAGGGAACATTATCATATGATCCTGCAGGGAAATGCGCTTCAGACTCTGGCAGAATTATAAACGAATCAAAAAGCCTTCGGGCAAAAAGAAAAGGTACCGGCAATTTGCCGATACCTTTTTTGTAATAATGTTTGCTTAAAACTAAGCGAGGTCTTTTGCTAAGAAATCGTTGATCTCTTTTACTAAAGCATCCGGATCAATTCCGTGAACCATAGCTGCCTCTTCAATTGTTTCCATCTGGGAAGATGGGCATCCAAGACAATGCATACCAATATTTAAAAGAATTGGTGCAATATTCTGGTCAATCTGAAGTAATTCACCAATCATGGTTGATTTATTAACCTGAGCCATTCTGATATCCTCCTTGTATCTTTCTGGAAAAAGTTCTGATACTTTTTCGTTGTATTCCCACATACGACAAAGTGATATTTGCCGTATTAGTGTGTCCAATAACGAGGTAATTATAATACGATTTGCTTTGGAAAGCAAATAAATTTGTAGATTTTTCTAAGGGAAAAAGAGGATTTTGACGATATATGAAGCAGATGAGTTGAGAAGGAAGGAAAAATATGAGAATTAATAATAATATGTCAGCAGTGATCACCAATAAACAGCTGCTCCGTACAGAAAACAATCTTACAAAATCCATGGAGAGACTTTCTTCCGGTTTGAAGATCAATCATGCAAAGGATAATCCTGCAGGAATGGCAATTTCCAATAAGATGCAGGCACAGATTGATGCGTTAGACAGAGCATCTTCCAATGCGTCCGATGGAACTTCTGTACTTCAGATCGCAGATGGAGCGTTGAATGAGACAAGTGCTATTTTACAGAGAATGCGTGAACTTTCTGTCCAGGCAGCAAACGGAACGAACTCTTTAGAGGACAAACAGGCAATTCAGGACGAGATCGAGGCGCTGAAGGAAGAGGTCAACCGTATTTCCAAAGATACGGAGTACAATTCAAAATCATTGTTGGATGGCTCACTGGATACGCGTGTATATACGGATAACGCAAATGTTTCCCGTGTGAATGTTTCGGATTATGTAAACCCGGGAAAATATGAGATCGATATAGTAAAAGCTGCAGAGAAAGCAAAGGCCGCATCTACTGCCAATACAATTAAAAGCGATGATGCTGCAAACAAAATCGGTGTTTCAGGCACTGTTTCCATCAACGGATACGGCGTGGATATTGACAAAGATGACACGATGGCGGCAGTTTTTGAAAAACTCAGGGCAGCAGCTGAAGTTGGAGAAGCAGAACTTGTGACAGATACGACCAATCAGAATGAGTTCAAAGGTTTTCAGGCAGCCAGATATGGTTCTACAGTTCCATTAGTATTGACATTTTCCGGAAAAGATGGCACTACATCGAAAGATTTTGCAGATAAACTAGGATATGCTGCAAATCTGACAAAGGATCCGGATACAGGTGACATGGTCTATGATGCGTCTAAGCAGGATGCAACCAGAGGAACTGATGCCCAGATAGCACTTAATGCCGGAAATGCGATCGCAGGAACAACAGAGAAATCCATTTTCTCAAGCACCGCAACTGTTGCAACCGATGGCAACAGAGTGACGATCACAGACAGAGATGGATTCTCCATGAGTTTTCTGGCAAAAGAAGGAAAAACAGGAAAGACAGTTTTCGACGTGACCGATATCGGTAATATGACGCTTCATATCGGAGCTAATGAGCACCAGAATATGGATGTCCGCATTCAGGAAATCTCTTCGGAGAGCCTTTATATTGATGATGTAGATGTCACGACAGTGACAGGTGCAGATCGTGCGATCAGTGCATTAGATGATGCAATTGCAATGGTATCCGACGCACGTTCCAAGATTGGTGCTTATGAAAACCGTCTGGAGTATGCAACTTCCAGTCTCGATACATTTGAGGAGAATATGACGGATGCAATGTCAAGACTGACAGATGTGGATATGGCAGAGGAAATGACCAATTATACACAGTACAATGTACTTCAGCAGGCAGGCGTGTCAGTTTTAAGTCAGGCAAATGATCTTCCACAGAATGTTTTATCATTGTTACAGTAGTATTTTTGCAGGGATGGTGTAAAACGTGGAAAAAGAGCAGATTTTGGATTTTACCAGAAGGATCAGCCAGAGCAACCGGAGCGGGCTTACGGTGATCAATTATGAGATCATCTTCGCTTATCTGGATGATGCAAAAAAAGCATATCAGGAAGAAAAATGGGAAGAGTTTAAGGTGGCTGTGAGGAAAGCACAGAATTCCATTGGTGAGTTAATGCAGACACTGGATTTTTCTTATGACATCTCCAGAAATCTTTACCGGATTTATGTTTTCTGTAAGGATTCCCTTGCGGCAGCAATGTATAAACGGAGTCTGACGGAGATTGAAAATGCAGAAAAAATGCTTCGGAAATTATATCAGAGTTTTTGCAAGGTGGCAGAGACAGATACCTCTGCGCCGATGATGAAAAATACCCAGCAGGTGTATGCAGGGTACACATACGGAAAAGGTGATCTGGTGGAAAACTGCCAGGAACTGGACAAATCAAGAGGCTTCTTTGCATAGAAGCCTCTTCTTTTCGATTAAAGTGCCGGAAATTACTGGGAAAGTTCCATTTTTTTTATGCTTGCGAGCAAAAATTTATAACGCATCTGCACAGAGTTTAACTCGTAGATGTAGCAGTCGATCAGATCCGGATCGACAACATTTTCCAGATTATTATAAGCATCCTGCAGTGCACGTGCGGTCTGGTGGAGGTCATCCTTAAGAAGTGCATAGTGTTTATCCTTTGCATATTCCTCTTGTAAAATACGCATGGTAATCCCCTCCGATCAATAAAATTCTGTCCTTATGGGAACAGTCACTGAAATCTTATTAACAGTATAGTCATGAAATGGAAAAACTATACAATATCTCAAATAATTTTCATAAATTCCAGAAAACAATCATAAATTAAAACAAAAAACGTGGTGGTTATGGATCAAAAAATGGGAATGGCGGTACTTGCCATCATTTGTGGAATCATTCTTCTGGTACTTTTATTGCGAAAAAGGGCACAGATTATTTTAAATTTTTTAGTTCGGACAGTCCTTGGAGCCATCATGATTCTTCTGGTCAATGACATTTTGCAAAAGCAAGGCTTCGATATATATGTCGGTTTAAATCCGGTTACCCTTTTGACATCCGGAACCCTTGGATTCCCTGGGGTTGCGCTCCTTTATGGAATTGAGGTGACAAAGTTTTTGTAGGAAACTGCCAAAGTTCGACTTTTTTCACAATTGCTATAGACAAGCGAAAATGCGGTTGCTATAATGCGACTTACAACAAAGCGAGGTGATGAATTGGGGCGATTACAAATCTGACACTGCTGACATTTTTATCGATTGCAGTGGTAACAGATGTGCAATGCATGAAGATCAGTAACCGGCTGATCGTGTGTGGATTAATATGGGGACTGGTACTCAAAATTTGGGGAAATGGGTACGTTGGTATTCTGTATTTTATTCTTAATATTACAATTCCGGTGGTTCTTTTATTTCTTTTATTTCAGATGCATGCTCTTGGAGCAGGCGACATCAAATTATTTTCCTTAGTAGGTAGTTTTTTGACAACAAAGCAGTTATTTCTGGTAATGTTTGATTCCTTTCTTTTTGCAGCAGTGCTTGGCATGGGAAAAGTAGTGCAGCTTTATCTTTCACAGGGAGGGAAAAAGGAAAGATTCACAAAAATTCATTTTTCCATCGAAATCCTGCTGGCAGTTGTGTATGTAACAGGGAGGTGTGTAGTTGCAAAAAATTAAAATTGCCCTTTGTGATAAGGACAAGTTTTATTGTGAGCGCTTTGCGGCTTATATGATGAACCATAAAGCGCAGGAAATTGAGTTGAATATTTATTCCACGATCGAGCAGTTTACCGGAGATGAGAAAATGGGAAACTTTGATCTGGTGATTGCCGGGAGTGGATTTGAGGAGTTTTCTTCGGACGTAAATATCATGTATCTGTCTGATCTGTGTGGAAATCAGGCGGCGGAGGAGGCAATGTGGGAAAAAGATACGATACCGCAGAAGAAAATTGTTACGAAATATCAGCCGATGGAACAGTTGCTGCATGAGATTTATGTGCAGGCAGGGATGACCAAAAGGGAACCTGTGGGAGTGCAGGTTGCGACACATGGGAAGGTGATCGGGGTAGTTTCTCCGGAATGTCATGAGATGCAGGAACTGTTTTCGGTGATGCATGCGGTAAATCTTGGCAGAGAGCAGAAAGTACTGTATTTCAATTTCCTTGAGTTTTCGGGCTTTCGGGAATTATTCGGACAGACAGGGAATTTTGATTTTACAGACGTAGTTTTAAAACTCCGCAGTGGGGAACTGACGACAGAGTATTTTTGGAACTGTGTCTATGAAATGTCCGGAATATCTGTGATTTTGCCTTTTGAAAATCCGGAAAATATCAGGCAGATCGGCAGACAGGAGTGGGAACAATTTATTGATTTTATGGAACAAAATACGGACTTTGAGGTGCTTGTCGTAGATTTTGGCGTGAGTATGCCGGAACTGGCAGATTGCATGAGCCGCTGTGATGAACTGCTTCTGATTGGCAGGGAAGGTTATTTTTACGAGTGCAGGGACAAGCATTTTTATGAATGGCTGGAAAAGACAGGACATCAGGCAGTGGCAGAAAAAATTCACAAAGTCAATGTGCCATATACGGCTAAAAATATTCATGGCGGTGGAAATGTCATCGAGCAGTTACAGTGGAGTGAATTTGGTGATTTTGTCAGAAGATGGAAGGAGATCATGGATGAGTAGCAAATGTTTGGAGTGCGTATTGTGAGGAAAAGGAGAGTTTGGGAGGAATTATGCAGACATCGGATGAAGAAATTCAAAAGCTGAGGGAACATATTCTCGCGGAAATTGACCTCACCAGAGAGATGAGTGATACCGAAATCCGGGCAATTGTCTCAGAAAAATGCAGTATTTACGGAAAACAAAAATTTTTAAAACTGTCAGAGCAGGAAGCGTTAGAACAGTATCTGTTCCATTCGCTCCGCAAGCTGGATGTGTTGCAGGAATTACTGGATGATCCGGAAATCACAGAGATTATGGTAAATGGGGCAGAGCATATTTTTTACGAAAAAAGAGGGCAGCTGTTTGAGTCAGATAAGCATTTTACTTCCAAAGAGAAATTAAATGATGTCATTCAGCAGATGGCAGGAAGTAATAACCGTATGGTGAATGAGGCATCGCCGATCGTGGATACGCGCCTTGCAAATGGTTCAAGGGTAAATATTGTGTTACAGCCGATCGCAATTGACGGTTCGGCTATCTCAATCCGTAAATTTCCGGAGAAACCGTTTGTGATGGAAGATCTGATCCACTTTGGAGCAATCACAGAGGAGGCAGCAGAGTTTTTAAAAGTGCTTGTGCTTTCCGGGTATAACATATTTGTTTCCGGGGGGACAGGTTCCGGGAAAACAACATTTTTAAATGCATTGTCACAGTTTATCCCGGCGGAGGAACGAATTATCACAATTGAGGATTCGGCAGAACTGCAATTGATCGACAAACCTAATCTGGTAAGGTTGGAAACAAGGAATGCCAATACAGAAGGGGTTCTGCCGATCACGATACGCGACCTGATCAAAACGGCACTCCGCATGCGCCCAAACCGGGTAATCGTGGGAGAGTGCCGTGGAGCGGAGGCACTGGATGTGCTGCAGGCGATGAATACAGGGCACGATGGAAGTTTGTCCACCGGACATGCCAATTCCTGCAAAGATATGTTGAGCCGACTGGAAACGATGGTTTTAATGGGGATGGAACTGCCGCTTCCGGCAATCCGAAGCCAGATTGCGTCAGGCATTGATATTCTGATTCATCTTGGACGTATGCGGGATAAGAGCAGAAAGGTGCTTTCAATTACAGAAATTGCAGGATACGAGGAAAATCAGATCATTTTGAATGATATATACCGCTTTAAAGAAGAGAAAGCGGAAGAAAATACAGTGCATGGAGCAATGGAAAAGGTCGGTGAACTGATACACACAGAGAAAATGATAAGGGCAGGGTATTGTCTGGATGGATTATAGTACATATTTTTTGAGCAAAAAAGAAATGCTGGTTTGCATTGGAAAGGGGCTTCTGGCGGGAATGCTTGCAGCGTGGATTTTATATCAGTCTGTATATGGCATGGTCACTGCTTTTATTTTCATTCCACTGTGTATTCAAAGAGAGAAGAGGAAACGGCAGGAACAGCAAAAAGAGACACTTCTCTTGCAGTTCCGCGATGCAATGCAGAGTGTTGCAGCAGCACTTCAGGCGGGATATTCCATGGAGAATGCATGGCGGGAGAGCGAGAAGGAGATAACGGAACTATATGGACAGGATGGGATATTTGTCGGAGAACTGCATCAGATCAATCAGGCGGTTGGAATGAACCAGCCAATTGAAAAACTGTTATATGAATTTGCGCTTCGCAGCGATTGTGAAGATATTCAGAATTTTTCCGATGTTTTTTTGTTCGCGAAACGCAGTGGCGGTGATTTTCACAAAATTATAGCAACAACCATTGAACATATCAGCGATAAGATCGAGGTGGAAAGAGAGGTTCAGACAGTAATTTCTGCAAAGAAGATGGAACAGAAGATTATGAATGTAATTCCTGTTTTCATTATTTTATATCTGAATCTGACATCAGGAGAATTTTTGGCACCATTGTATGGAAATATTTTTGGAATTAGTGTTATGACAGGCGCGTTGGGTGCGTATCTTGCTGCAATAAAAATTTCCGCAAAAATGACAGCTATTAAGGTCTGACAGATGTGTGGGTGAGCGTTAAGTGTATTCTGAAGAGTTGAGTGAAATCTGGGAAGGAATATATGAAGAATAGAAAAAGTGAAAAGCAGGGACAGAGCCTTTATCGAAAAATGGGGAAGGTCTTTGCGTTATTTGCTGTGTTGGCGGGGGCAGCGCTGATACAGGAATCTATGAATCCGGTGTTAAAGCAGGGAAATGTATTGGAGCGGCAGGCATATGGAGATGGCAGCTACGATGCAGAACTTATCTGGGAAATTCCAGAGAAGGAACTGGAACAGGAACTGTCAGTGCACGTGGCAGAGCAGGGGCTGACGAAGGAAGAACAGCAGGCATTGCTTGCGGCGGCAGAGCAGGAGATTGCAGAGACTTTTCCTGGAGAAAATGAATCTGTAGATGAGATCCGAAAGGATGTCTGCATCCAGTCACAGTATCAGGACGGACAGGTGACGGCAGATTGGAGTTTTGATTCTTATCAGTATGTCGATCTGGAAGGGCATGTAATGAATGACAGTTTAGAAGAAGAGGAAATATTGGTGAAGGCTGTCGTGGAATTAGGCTGTGACAGTCAGACGTTGGAGTATCAGTTTTTCTTTCAAATTTGTCCAAAGATATATTCAGAGAAAGAAAAAATCAACAATAAATTAAAACAGGAATTAATAAAAAAGAACGAAAAAGCCAATGATTCTACGCTGATTTTGCCGGAATCCATAGATGACCAGACAATTATATGGAAGGAAAAAAGTGAGAGAATGCCTTTAAAATTGCTGTTTCTTGGGATGATTGCAGCGGGCTGTGTCCCATTGGTCGAGAAATCCAGAAAGCAGGAGGAGGAAAAACGGCGAAAAGAAAAATTGCAGTCTGAGTATCCGGAGCTGGTGAGCAAGCTGACAATCCTTCTTGGGGCTGGAATGACATTATTTAGCGCATGGAACAAAATTGCAACGAATTACAGCAATAAGCGGAAAAATAATACGATACCGATACATCCGTTATATGAGGAGATGCTTATCACATGTCATGAGATTGAGAGCGGAGTTGGAGAGGCACGGGCTTATGAACGCTTTGGAGAGCGATGTGGATTGCATCGTTACCGGAAATTTTGCAGTTTGCTTGTCCAGAATCTTCGAAAAGGAACGAGGGGACTGGTGCAGCTATTAGAACAGGAAGTTTCAGATGCCTTTGAAGAACGCAAAAATCTGGCAAAGAAAAGCGGGGAGGAGGCAGGGACAAAAATGCTGTTTCCAATGATGATGATGTTTGGAATTATCATTGTTATTATTATGGTTCCCGCGTTTCTTTCGTTACAGTAAGTAACTGTTTCTCAAAATGATTATCAGAAAATTGCGGGATCTGTAAAATTCAGGGTGGATAATGAAAGGTAGATGTAAGCGTTTTTTAATTTTTAAAAATAGGAAAGCGAGGAAAAAGAATATGAAAGATCAAATGGTAAGAGTGGCAAAAGAATTTGCAGCAGATGAGAGTGGAGTGGGAGTTGTGGAAATGATATTGATACTTGTCGTTTTAATAGGGCTTGTAATCATCTTTAAAAAGCAGCTCACAAATCTGGTGAACAGTATTTTCGAAACCATTAACAGCAAGGCGGGAAGTATCTAGTGAAGAAGGGAAGTATTACGGTATTTTCAGCGCTATGTATGAGTTTTGTACTTTCAGCCCTTTTTGTATTACTTGAGGCAGCAAGATTTTATGGGCTGTCTCAATATGCGGACTGGAAAGGAAGACAGGGCGTGGAATGTGTGGCGGCAGAATATCAGCCTTATTTATGGGAAGAGTTTCATTTGCTCATGCTGGATGGTAGCTATAGTACATATTTTTTTGAAATCGGCAATGTGACAGGGAGAATGAAAGAGAAACTGGATGAAAATTTGAATCAGAAGAATTTTGGATGGCAGTTTCCGGATATGAATCTGTTTCAGATGGAGACCAGCCACATTTATGAGCCAAAATATTTGCTTGTCACAGATGCTGATGGCGAAGTGCTTCTCGATATGATCTCTGCATATATGAAGAAAAATCTGCCCAGAGAGGCAGCAGAAGAGATTCGTCAGAGATATATTAACCAGAATGACATGAAAAATAATACGACGAATGTCGAAGAAACCATTGATCAGGCGAAAGAGAGCATTGAGAGTGCAAGGGCAGAGAAGGAAAAGACAGAGAAAGCAAAGACAGACAATGGAAAAGCAGAAAATGGCAGGCAGGAAAATGAATCTATTGCGAATAGGACAAATGAAAAAGATACACAGCCTCTGGAAGAAAATCCGTTGGATGTTGTGAATGAAATCAGAAAATCGATGAGTCTTTCTACACTTGGACTGGTTGTGGAAAACGCCGGCGAAATCTCTACGAAACGCATGAATCTTGCAGAGGCGATTGAAAAAAGAACCTGCAGTGAAGGAAATATAAATTACGAAGCAGAAAGTGACTGGTATCGGAAAATTCTTGTGCTGGAATATGTAGAATCAAATTTTTCAAACTACTGCAGCCCGAAAGAAAACCATGCATATTCCTATGAGTTGGAATATTTAATTGGAGGACATGAAGAAGAACGAAAGAATTTAGAAGAGGTAGTCAACAGACTGTTATTGTATCGCTGTGCTTCGAATGTCACATATTTACTGTCGGACAGAGAAAAAATGTTACAGTCCGAGACAATCGCTGCTGCATTAGCTGGCTTTACCGGAAATCCGGCAATCATTAAGACGGTGCAGATAGCGGTTGTCGGTGCATGGGCATATATCGAAAGTATCCAGGATATCAGGGCATTGCTCATGGGAGGAAAAATCGCGCTGGTGAAGTCAAAAGAGCAGTGGACGACAGATTTGTCGCATCTATTACAGTCGTTTCAAAGCCAGACAAGGGCAAAAGAATGCAGCAATGGTCTAAAATATCAGGATTATTTAAAGCAGATTTTATTTTTTACAAAGGATGGAACATTATCCTGCCGCATGCTCAATGTAATGGAGCAGGACTTGATTCAGAATGAGGAATATAAAGATTGCAGAATGGATCATATGATCGTTTGTTTCAGGTGTGAGGCAGAATTTGCGGCAGAACCTCTTTTTTCCAGGTTGTCTTTTATAAATAGTGAAAAATTAAAACAATATTCCTTCCGAAGAGAAAATCAGATCAATTACATTCCATAAGAAAGGCAGGTGTGTCCGGGTGTCTCTTATCTTCTCCAAAACTATAAAAAATGAACAAAAATCTCTCCCTGAAAGATGTTCTTTTAGGAAAGGTCCGGCTTGGACCAATGCACCCAAAGAGACACCCGGATGCACCTGTCCGTCCGGTTCTATGACATTGGAGGCAGCAGTTGTGGTGCCGATACTTGCCAGTCTGTTTACATTTGTGTTGTTTTTCTTTCGTGTTATGCAGGTGCAGCTCTGCGTGCAGGATGCTTTAGAAGATACGGGACGCACGCTGTCTGTCTATGCAGCCGTAAAGGACAGTCAGGAAGAAGAGTATGCGGTACTTGCAAAAAGTATGTTTATTGCAAAGGCGCGCGAAGATGATAATATCCGAAAATTTGTGACGGGAAATGTTTTCGGAATTACATTTTCAGAATCGTGTTTTGAGGGAAATGATATTTGTCTCAGAGTCCATTATCAGATGAAATTTCCAGTTAGTCTGCTTGGGAAAAAGTCATTCTGGCTCTCGCAGCAGACAATTTATCGAAAGTGGACAGGATGGAAAGACGAACTTGGTATCCAGGATGGTGACAGATGGGTATATATTGCAGAACAGGGAACCGTGTATCATAAGACTTCGGGCTGTACGTATCTGAATTTGTCAATTCAGTCTGTAGAAGATGTGCAAATAGCGGAATATCGGAATGAAAGCGGAGAGAAATACCACAAATGTGAGCTTTGCGCGGATAAAATTAACAAATTTGGAAGGGTATATATCACAAATTACGGAAATAAATATCACACAGATTTAAACTGCAGCGGTATTAAAAGAACCATTGAAATGATACGCTTATCTGATGTGGAGGGAAAGGGGGCGTGTTCAAAATGCTGGAAGGAATAAGGATGATCGTTCTATTGGTCAGTTTGTTTTTATGTGCATGGATCGATTGGAAAACAGAGCGGGTGAGTGTGCCGCTCCTTCTGCTGGGAGGAATGACAGCCGTATTATTGCATTTGTTTGCACAGGAAGAATCCGTTTTTTATTTAATGACGGGAATGTCTGTTGGTATCGTATTATTACTTTACAGTCTGGTTACACATGAAAGTATCGGATATGGAGATGGATGTTTATTTGTGATGACAGGTTTATTTCTGGGATTTTGGGAGAACCTTGTGCTGCTTTTGCTGGCATCTGTTTTAGCAGGAATCGGCGCGGCAGTGTTGCTTTTTTTTAGAAAAAAGAAGAAAAAGGAAAGAATACCGTTTGTACCATTTGTATTTACGGCGTATGTTTTATTGTTACTTTGATGGAAGGAGCGGGTTATGCGGGGAAGTTTTTCAATAGAGGCATCATTGATCGTGCCACTTGTGCTTGCGGTCATGGTACTTGCGCTGAGAATCGGAATCGATTGCTACGAAGAGACAAAGGCGCAAGTGGCAAAACTGGGAACAAGAGTATCATTTGATATTGTGGATACGATGTATCTGCTGGATGAGATCACAGATATTGGAGATTTATTTCATGGAGATTGAATATAAAAGGGAACTGACAAAAAGTTATATGTGCGTCAAAACGGATCAGGATTTTCTTCCTTTTGAAAAAGAAATATTAACAAGAAACAGTATATCAGGGATATTGCCGGTCAATACGACTTTTGCGGATGCTGCTACAGTCTGCTGGTACGATATTACAGGAATGCAGGCATTTGATCATGCGTTGGAAACGGAAATGATGGACAGTCAGATGCTGACACAGTTTCTCGTAAGCTTATGTGGAACGCTTGAACGGTTAGAAAGTTTTCTGTTAGATCCCGGGCATCTCTGGTTTTCCCGGGAAAGTATTTTTAAAAACAACCGGGATGGAAGTTTCTGGTTCTGCTATTGCCCGGAAGGGAAGGAGAATATTACAGAGGGATTTCAAAAACTCATGGAATATCTTCTCACAAAAATCGATCATAAAGATCAGTGGGTGGTAAAAATGGCATACCATATTTATGATCAGGTTATAAAGGAAGGCTATAGTCTGATCGCAATCCGGGAAAGTCTTACTTATGATCGTGTGGATATAGAACCTGTGCCGGACAGAACACTGGAAAATAGCAGAGTAGAGCTTGAGCAGACTTCAGATCAGACGGAAAAAGAAAAAACCGTTCACAAAGCAGATAAAGCAGATGGTAAAGCAAAAGTGATTTTTCAAAAGGCAATCGAACATTTTTTCCCGGATTTTGCAAAAATCAAAGAATACAGGCAGGAACTGGCAAAGAAAAAAGAGAAAAAGAATGAAATCCAGCCTATTGTTTTTGAACCGGAAGAAGAGGAGGTAAGAATGGGACGTCCCACAGTTCTTTTGGCAGATCAGAAAAAAACAATTCAGGGAATTCTGAGATATGAAGGAAACAATCAGCTGTCAGACTTAAAAATTGATACATTTCCATATGTGATCGGAAGTGCTGCTGACTGCCCCGGTTATGTCGATTGCGCTACGATCAGCCGTCATCATGCAAAAATCACGAAAGTGGAAAATGTATACTTTATTGAAGATATGAATTCTGCCAATGGAACAAAGGCAGGAGGGACGCTCTTGGATTACAAGATGAAAGTGAGTTTACAGGCAAACGAGATCCTTGAGTTTGCAGATGAAAAGTTTAGATTTATTTAAGAAAAACATCGGAGAAATATCATTGCTTCTACCTCTGGAAATCTCTATAATATCCATGAAAGGCTATGAAATGGAGTGGACAGCGAATGAGAAATGAATGGATGGAGATATTTTCTCAGGAAGGATATCGTTTTTGTAAAGTAAAACCGGAAGAAACCGGTGTTTTCTATAAATATTATGAGGAAGGGTTTCATCTTGTAATGTTCATTGATGGTACGAATGGATATCTGCCGACGATGGTACAACTGCAAGTGATGCAGGAGCGGGTGCAGGAACTTTTTTATCATCCGGTGGGAAGGTTACAGGACTTCCCGGAAGGATTTCCGGTGTACCATGTGGAACTGCTGACCATTCTGCTCACAAATCAGTCTGAGAATGCAAAACAACTTTGCTCTGAAGGAAAAAATATCTGGATATATGATCAGGACAGAAAACAGCTGATCATATATGAGAATCAGCCGGGAGATTTCTGGGGACTAAAGAATCGAATTGAACACATGGATGTACAGCAGAACAGCCGGGCATCTGCACCGGTAAGTGGAAAACATTCCATCATGCAGCTGCCGTTTGTCACAGAGCTGATCGCACTTGCAAACATTCTTGTATACATTATATTATCTTTTGGCGGAGCAACAGAAGATGCGTTCTATATGGCATCGAGAGGTGCCATGTATCCGGAGTTTCTTACGATCAATCATCAGTGGTGGCGTTTATTGACAGCAATGTTTTTACATTTTGGAGTGACACATCTGATGAATAATATGGTAATTTTCTGTTGTGTCGGATCAAGACTGGAGAAATACATAGGTCATTGGAAAATGGCAGCGGTTTATTTTGCCGCAGGAATTGGCGGAGGACTGCTCTCTTATATCATGATGCTATTGTCGGGAAATTATGCCGTATCCGGTGGTGCTTCCGGCGCAGTATTTGGTGTGATCGGTGGACTTTTGTGGGTTGTGATATACCATAGAGGAAAGCTGGAGGGAATGACGACAAAGGGAATTCTCATCATGGTCGTATTAAGTCTCTACTTTGGATTTACAAGTACTGGCGTGGATAACTGGTGCCATGTGGGAGGCATGCTCTGTGGATTTTTGGCAACATTGATTTTATATCACGGAAAACGCCAAAAATATTGATTTTGTCTGCAAAACTTAATATACTTAAAAAAGATGTTGCGGATGAATCCATGAATATAAATCCGCAAATACAGAATAATCTGCTTCGCAGATAGAAAGGGCAGATCAATGAAGATAAATATTTATTATGGCGGCAGAGGGTTGTTAGACGATCCAACTCTTTATGTTTTAAATAAAATGGAGGAAGTTTTAAAAGAACTTCGTGTGACTGTAGAGCGCATCAATATCTATGAACATAAAAATGAGATTGCAACACTTCCACAGACTATGAAAGACGCGGATGGAATTATTCTGGCGACGACAGTGGAATGGCTTGGAATTGGCGGATACATGCAGCAGTTTTTGGATGCGTGCTGGCTTTATGGAGACAAGGAAAAGATTAAGGTTACTTATATGCAGCCAATCGTTATGTCAACCACTTACGGAGAACGTGAGGGAGAGATGACGCTTGCCAATGCATGGGAGATTCTTGGCGGACTGCCATGTGCAGGACTTTGCGGTTACGTGGAGGATCTCGTCACGTTTGAAATGAATGAGGATTACACCGTCATCATTGAGAAAAAGGCCGAGAATCTTTATCGCACGATTTCCCAGAAAATCAAAAATCTTCCGACAAGCAATCAGGCAGTAAAGCGGAGCATTTCACGTACGCCACAGTTAGAACTGACTCCACAGGAGAGCGAGCAGTTATCCAAATATGTTTCCGATGACTCTTATGTGAAGAAGCAAAAAGAGGATATCGAAGAACTGGCATCCATGTTTAAGGATATGCTTGGAAAGAATCCGCAGCCACAGGATGCATTTATGAAAGATTTTCAGGGACATTTTACACCTCAGCATGATTTTGCTGCCCGCTATTTATTCATGATTGACGGGATGAAAGAACCGCTGTTTATTTCTGTAAAGGATGATAAATTAGAAATCAGTTATGGAAAACAGGAGAATATCGATGTGATCGCAAAGCTTTCAGATCAGGTTCTTGAGAGTATCGTGGAAGGCAGAATGACATTCCAGAGAGCTTTCATGACAGGTGAGATGACTGCAAAAGGTAATTTCAAGACACTCCGTATGTTAGATACCATGTTTAACTTTGTGTAAGAGGCAAAGTGAGCGTAAAGGTACAGCCGTCACCAGGTCTGGAATCACAGTGGATTGTTCCATGATGGGATTCCACAATCTGCTTGGTGATGACAAGACCTAAACCGCTGCCACCGTTTTTGGAAGTGATAAAAGGTTCAAAAATACTGTCAGCAAAGGCAGGATCTAACCCTCCGCCATAGTCGGTTACAGCTATAAGGACAACGTCATTTTCGGATGAAACGCGGATGGTTACGGTTCCTGATTTATCCATGGCTTCATAAGCATTTTTCAGTAAATTAATGAGAGCCTGTTTGAGTAGTTGAGGATCAATATCGATTTCGGGAAGATTTTCTTCCGTTATGATGTTACAGTGAAAATCAAGAGCTGCGAAGGCGGAGATGGAATCGTGGATATCTTCCATATAATCATATAAATTAACATGGCGGAGATTCAGATGATCGCAGAGCCTTGCAGAGGATAACTCCGTGACCATGTTCCGCAATGAGGTGATTTCGGACATAGTTTCTGCCCAGTACGCAAAATCAGACACTTCAGGATGTTTCTTTTCAACTAATTGTAAAGAACTGCTGATCAATGTAATAGAATTTTTGATTTCATGGAAAATATTTAGGTAGTCCTCGCTATTTAACAAAATTTCACCCCGGTCTCATTCAGATTTTCACATTAGACAGTCACAGTTTAGCACCAATACAGGGAAACTGCAATCATTAACGAATTACAAAATTCGACAACATAATTTAATATTAAGAAAGAAGGATAAAAAAATGAGAGATGAAAATTGTATTTTCTGTAAAATTATTGCAGGAGAAATTCCATCCAACACAATCTATGAGGATGATGAGTTCAAGGTAGTTTTAGATGTGAGCCCAGCGAGCAAGGGACATGCGCTGATTCTGCCAAAGAATCATTATGCAGATCTGTATGAGATCGACGAAGATGTAGCTGCAGATGCTATGAAGCTTGCCAAGAAGCTCGCAATCCATATGACAGATGTATTAAAATGCGACGGATTCAATCTGGTTCAGAACAACCACGAAGTGGCAGGACAGACAGTATTCCATTTCCATATGCACCTGATTCCACGATACCTCAATGCAAAGAACAATGATATCTTAAACTGGTCTCATGAAACTTTCTCGCCAGAAGAGATGGCAGAGATCCGTGATTCTTTAAAAATGCAATCATAAGCCAAAAAGGCTGTTGCATGATACAAAAATCGTAGTCTCACGCAACAGCCTTACTACTTTATTAAAAATAGATCATTCTAGTTCTTTTTAGCGGCGTCATCGATCAGAGAGACAATGGCAGCAATTGAATTCTTACCATTACTTTTTTCCATGGCTTCCACATAACGTTCTTTGTGTGAGAAAACATGGTCAATGGCCTCTAACAGAGCGGTGTTTGTCACTGCTTCTTCCTCAAGCACATAACTGTAACCGGAAGAACGGAATGAATTTGCATTTAAAATCTGATCTCCACGGCTGGCGGCAGCGGACAGCGGAATTAAAATGTTAGGTTTGTGCAGTGCAAGCAGCTCACAGATGGCATTGGCTCCGGCACGGGAGATGACTAAAGATGCAAGTGCAAACATATCTGCAAGTTCTTTGTTTGCGTATTCGAACTGTGCATAGCCATCGGTATCTTTTAAAGTTTCGTCAAGGTTTCCCTTTCCACATAAATGGATAATGTTATAGCGTTTCAGTAACTCTGGAAGAAGATCACGGATTGCGGTGTTGATCGCACGTGAGCCGGTACTTCCACCAATAATTAAAATAACCGGTTTCTCCGTATTTTCAAAGCGGCAGAGTTTAATCGCATTCGAAGGATTTCCATTTAATAATTCCTGACGGATCGGAGAACCAGTGAGAACTGCTTTTCCCTCAGGAAGATACTTCATTGTCTCAGGAAAATTGCAGCATACTTTTGTAGCACTTGGAATTGCAAGCTTGTTTGCAAGACCGGGTGTAATGTCGGATTCGTGGATAATTGCAGGGATTTTGCAGTGTTTTGCTGCCAGAACAACAGGAACAGATACAAAGCCACCCTTGGAAAATACAACATCCGGTTTTATCTTTTTTAACAGGCGGATTGACTGATAATAGCCCTTGATCACTTTAAATGGATCAGAAAAATTCTTTACATCAAAATATCTTCTCAGTTTTCCGGAAGAGATACCGTAATAAGGAACTTTTTGTGCTTCAATCAACCCCTTTTCAATTCCCTCATAGGAACCGATATAAGAGATTTCATATCCCTCGCTGCGAAGCGCAGGCATCAGGGCAATATTCGGTGTGACATGTCCGGCTGTACCGCCGCCGGTCATTACGATTTTTTTCATAAGAAGTCCTTTCTGTGCAAAAAAGCATGGATTCTGCACTTCAATTCTTCCATATTTATAATACCCATATGCAAAAAAGTCAAGAAAATGACTTGTGGTTTTCTTGTCGGAACTTGCGATTGATTTTGCAGGCAAGTCCCTTTTCAAAAAATAAAAACATTTTTATAATGTAAATATGAAGTAATAGCAATCATGAAGGACAGTAATTATGAAGCTGCCAAAGAATGGCGGGGATTGAATAATTACGAGAAAGAGGTAATGTACGATGGAAGTGGTGATGCAGATGATGTATTCCTATTCACTTGAGCTTCTTGCAGCAGCAGTTGGGCTGATGCTTTTGCTTGAGCTTGTCACATTACGAAAGATAAATAAATGGAAAAAGAAAGAAAAAGAACAATTTTTTGAACTGGAAGAAAAACTGAGCCGTATATCCGAAAAACAGAACGAGACGGCACGGGAGATCACGCAGCAGGCGCAGGATGATAAAATGGCGCAAAAGTCCGGTGAAAATCCGGAAAAAGAGGCTCCGGAGAAGCTGATCGATGCTGTGCTCACTGAGGTGTTTTCCTGAAAACTTGACAATTTTGTATCCGTTTGCTATAATCGCTCCTGTAACAAATCCGTAACAATTGTAACAATTATGAATAAAACACAACAAAGGTGTAATATTATTTAGTAATGAACACTGATGGAGGTTTCTATGAATTTAAAGAAAAGAGCGGCAGGAGCCATTGCAGTTGCCATGTCAGTGGTAGTGATGACCTCGGTCGCACAGGCTGCACCAGCGGATTATAAAACAGGTGTGGCATCACAGGCAACAACGACGGACTTAGCTACAAATGGAATTGCAGGAATCGCAGTATCTATGAGTCAGTATGAGAGCGATGCCTACGAATATATTGAGCTGGCAGATGCAAATGTGGAGCAGATGAATGTTGCACGTGTTACATCCGGTGATGCGGCAGAGCAGGATGCAGAGGGAGGTCTGACTGAAATGTCTGCAGATGTGGCAGATGCGGATACTGCCGTACAGGCAGAGAATGCGGCATCTGATACAGAGACGGATGTTTCAACAGAAACAGCAGGCAGTGAGCAGACAGAGGAAGAAGCACTCTGGCAGAACCGCCTTATGGCAGACGTCAACGACTATTTATATGTCAGAGCTTCCGCAGATGCTGATGCAGAGATCGTAGGAAAATTATACAAAGGTGATGTCGCAGAGATCCAGGAGGAAGGAAGCGGTTGGACACATGTTGCGTCAGGAAATGTGGACGGATATGTGAACAATGATTACTGCGTGACCGGAACAGAGGCACTTGCCTACGCACAGCAGAATTTTGATACAGAGGCAGAGGTTCTCACCAATGGACTTCGTATCAGAAGCGAAGCGGATGAGAATGCTTCCGTTATCACAGCGGTTTCCGAGGGAACTACCTTGAAAGTTGATTCCGATGTGGAGACAGATGATCAATGGATAGCTGTTGTATATGGCGGAACAACCCGTTATGTCAGCGCAGATTATGTCACAACATCCTTAGCTTTGGGCGAGGGTATTACGATTGAAGAAGAACAGGCAGAGCTGGCAAGGATCGCTGAGGAAGAGGCGGCAAAAAAAGCAGCACAGGTCACGGAAGTGACAACGGTACAGAATGCAGCAGTTGAGGCAACTGTGGATGATGTGACACTGCTTGCAGCAATTATTCAGTGTGAGGCTGGAAATGAAGTATATGAGGGACAGCTTGCAGTCGGTGCAGTTGTTATGAACCGTGTCAGATCAGGCGGTTATCCAGGTACCGTGCATGATGTTATTTACCAGAAGAGTCAGTTTCCACCGGCTGGAGCAGGATCAGTTGCAAATGTAGCGGCAAAAGGACCAAAGCAGTCCTGCTTACAGGCAGCACAGGAAGCATTGAACGGAACTGACAATACAGGCGGTGCAACCTGTTTCAGACGTGCAAGTTCAGGTCATGCAGGTGTTGTGATCGGAAATCATGTATTTTATTAAGATAAGTTGAACGGGTTACCGGAACAGGGTACGGGTGAACAGCAGCGTTGAGGGTGTCTTTGGAAGGCATCCTCAATTTTTTATTTGTATTCTGATAGCAAATATAGTAATATGGAACGTAACAGAGACAGATCGTGATCAGAAATGTATGGATGGATTACGAATAGCAGGGTCTCTGAAGTCAAAAACTAAAACAAAACAAGATGACGGAGGGAATGTTATGGGTTTACTTATCGCACTTATTGTGCTCATTCTGGTTGCACTTGCAATCGCAGTTTCATGTATTAAGATCGTGCCACAGGCTAATGCAATTGTTGTAGAACGTCTGGGCGGATATCTTACCACCTGGTCGGTAGGACTTCATTTCAAAGCACCATTTATCGACCGCGTAGCGAAAAAGGTTTTGTTAAAAGAGCAGGTGGTTGATTTCCCACCACAGCCGGTTATTACAAAAGATAACGTAACCATGCAGATCGATACCGTTGTATACTTCCAGATCACAGATCCAAAGCTTTATGCATACGGAGTTGAGAATCCGATCATGGCAATCGAGAATCTGACTGCCACAACACTTCGTAACATCATCGGTGATCTCGAATTAGATGAGACACTGACATCCAGAGAGACGATCAACACCAAGATGAGATCATCTCTTGATGTTGCAACAGATCCTTGGGGAATCAAAGTAAATCGTGTGGAATTAAAGAACATCATTCCACCGGCAGCGATCCAGGATGCCATGGAGAAACAGATGAAGGCAGAACGTGAACGCCGTGAAGCGATTCTTCGTGCGGAAGGTGAGAAAAAATCCACAGTCCTTGTTGCAGAAGGTAAAAAAGAATCTGCCATCCTTGATGCAGAGGCAGAAAAACAGGCAGCTATCCTCCGTGCAGAAGCTCACAAAGAGGCTACCATCCGCGAGGCAGAAGGTCAGGCAGAAGCAATCCTCAAGATCCAGCAGGCAAATGCAGATGGTCTTCGTATGTTAAAAGAAGCAGCACCGGATGCAGGCGTTCTTCAGTTAAAGAGATTAGAGGCATTTGCAAAGGCAGCCGACGGAAAAGCTACCAAGATTATTATCCCATCCGAGATTCAGGGAATTGCAGGTCTTGCAAAATCTGTTGTTGAGGTCGGAAAAGAGAATTAAGCATGAAAACGAGGCTGCCGCAGGGAAAATATTCCGTGGCAGCCATGTTTTATCTTAGAGAAAATGCAGCCGACACAGCTTTTGCTCACGGAAAAAGGGCTGCATTTTAAAATTCAAACAGAAAAGGACGGTAGAAGGATGAACTTAAAAGGACGCAATTTTTTAAAAATCATGGATTACACACCGGAAGAGATCTTATATCTGATCGATCTTGCGGCTGATTTGAAAAAAAAGAAATCTTACATGACAGCCTGATCGGAAAAAATATCGCATTGATCTTTGAAAAGACAAGTACCCGTACCCGCTGTTCTTTCGAAGTTGCAGCGCATGACCTTGGAATGCATGTTACATATCTTGATCCAAGTGGTTCTCAGATCGGCAAGAAAGAGAGTATCCCGGATACAGCAAGAGTGCTTGGACGTATGTTTGATGGAATCGAGTACCGTGGTTACGGACAGGACATCGTGGAGGAACTTGCAAAATACGCCGGTGTTCCGGTCTGGAATGGTCTGACTAATGAATTCCATCCGACACAGATGTTGGCAGATATGCTTACCATCCGTGAACATCTTGGAACGTTAAAAGGAATTAAATTTGTATACATGGGCGATGCCCGCTATAACATGGGTAATTCCCTGATGGTGACATGTGCAAAACTCGGCATGGATTTCGTAGCATGTACCAATAAAAAATATTTTCCAAATGACGAATTAGTAGCATACTGTAAAAACGTTGCAAAAGAGACCGGAGCAACCATCACACTGACAGAGGATGTTGCGGAAGCTGCAAAAGATGCAGATGTTATCTACACGGATGTCTGGGTATCCATGGGCGAACCGGACGAAGTCTGGGCAGAACGTCTGAGTGACCTGATGCCATACCAGGTGAACAAAGCAGTGATGGATCAGGCAAAAGAAACCGCGATTTTCATGCACTGTCTGCCGGCATTCCATGATCTGAAGACAAAAATCGGAAAAGAAGTTTACGAGAAATTCGGTTACAGCGAACTTGAAGTGACCGATGAAGTATTTGAGAGTGCACAGTCCGTTGTTTTTGATGAGGCGGAGAACAGAATGCACACCATCAAGGCAGTCATGCTCGCAACACTGGCTGATTAAAAAGCAGCACAATCAGGATCATGCAGATTTAACTACAGATATAAAATAATTGTGGTAGAAACGTGGAGTAATACATGAAAACAGAAATACTTACCCTGCTCCGTGAGACAGATGGATATGTCTCCGGGCAGGAATTGTGTGAAAAATTTGGGGTCTCACGGACAGCAGTCTGGAAGGCAATCAATCAGTTAAAAGAAGCCGGTTACGAGATTGAGGCCGTCCAGAACAAAGGCTATCGGCTTGTCTCCGTCCCGGATATTTTAAGTGAGAGTGAACTGCAGAGTGTCCGCAAAACCAGATGGATCGGGGAAAAAATTGCATTTTTTGATGTGGTGGATTCTACTAACACCAGAGCAAAACAGCTTGCAGAAGAGGGAGCGCCGAATGGAACCTATGTCATTGCCGAAAGACAGGATGCAGGAAAAGGACGCCGTGGCAGAGGGTTTGACTCCCCGGCAGGGCAGGGAATCTGGATGACGCTGGTGTTAAAGCCGGAAATCGATCCGAACCATGCTTCCATGATCACGTTAGTGACGGCGCTTGCAGTATCTAAGGCGATCACGGATATGACAGGCAGACCGGCCGGTATCAAATGGCCGAACGACATCATCATGAGTGGAAAAAAAGTGTGCGGCATTCTGACAGAAATGAGTGCACAGTTTGATTATGTAAACCATATTGTAGTGGGAATTGGAATCAATGTGCAGAATAAAAGTTTCCCGAAAGACATTGAATCTGTCGCAACCTCACTTTTTATAGAGACAAAGGAACACTATCACAGGGCAGAATTAGTCGAGCGGATCTGGGAAGCCTTTGAACACTACTATGAGATTTTTTTGCAGACAGAGGATCTTTCCGGTCTTGTAAACGAATACAATTCACATCTTGTGAACATGCATCAGCAGGTAAAAGTGCTTGATCCTAAGGAACCGTTTGAGGGTAAAGCCATGGGAATCACGCCAAAAGGAGAACTGATCGTGGATACCTGGGAGAGCAGAAAGCTTGTCTCCACAGGCGAAGTATCCGTAAGAGGAATCTATGGATACGTGTAAATACCAATATTTATAAAACAGGAAAAGAAATATGAGTGAAAATAAGAAAACAAATCAAATACAGCCACCAGAGGAACTTGTGCTCTGTGGTGCGAGTGCGTACAATCAGAAATTCTATATCAATGAGAATTTCAAAAATCTTCCGGATGAGATCAAAAATCAGTTGAAAGTCATGTGTGTGCTTTTTTGTGCAGATATCGGAGGAATCCTTCAGCTTGTTTTTGACGAGGAGGGAAATCTGGAATTCCGCACCGCGTGCAATGAGGATGATCTTTTATACGATGATATCGGAAGTGGACTGAAAATCAAAGAACTCCGCCAGAAAAATGAAGATCTGCTCCGTGGACTGGAATTATATTACAAGGTAATTTTTGATAAATTGGAGGAATAACATGATTATTACAATTGATGTAGGAAACACAAACATAACAGTAGGTGTATTCAATGGAGATGAAATTGTAGCAAGTTTTCGTATGACGACTAAAATGCCGCGTACATCAGATGAGTACGGTATGCTTCTGACAAATCTTTTGGAGCAGAACCGCATTCACTGCGATGAGATTCAGGATGCGATTATTGCATCGGTAGTTCCGAATGTCATGCATTCCTTAGAGGGCGCGGTGATCAAATACTTAAACATCCGTCCAATCGTGATCGAGCCGGGAACAAAAACGGGAATCCGTATCGTCACAGAAAATCCACGTCAGATCGGTGCAGACCGTATCGTGGACGCTGCGGCAGCTTATGAGATTTATGGTGGTCCGGTGCTCGTACTTGATTTCGGTACGGCCACCACTTATGACCTTGTAGATGCAACCGGAGCGTTCGTATCCGGTGTCACAGCTCCTGGAATCCGTATTTCCGCAAAAGCACTCTGGGAGGACGCAGCAAAACTTCCGGAGATCGAGATCAAAAAACCGGACAGCATTCTTGCCAAAGAAACCATCACAAGTATGCAGGCTGGTCTGGTGTATGGACAGATCGGACAGACAGAATACATTGTCCGCCATATGAAAGAGGAAGCAAATTTAGGTGAGATCAAAGTGGTTGCCACCGGTGGACTTGGACGTATCATTGCAAGTGAGACATCCATGATCGACGTGTATGATCCAAACCTGACATTAAAAGGTATGAACTTAATCTATAAAAAACAGAACCGTAAATCAGGAAGAATCAAACAGGCATAACGACAATTGAAAATGACAAAAAATCAGTCATAAATACAGCGGAAGCTGTAAATCATCAGGATAGATAAGGAAAAACAATGGATTCAATTCGAAAGCTGCAGATCGGAAATGTAACTTTAGAAAACAATTTAATTTTAGCACCAATGGCAGGGGTAACGGACCTGCCATTTCGCTTGCTGTGCAAAGAACAGGGGGCAGGTCTTTTATGCATGGAAATGGTCAGCGCCAAGGCAATCCTCTACAAAAATAAAAATACAGAGGAACTTTTGACCATAGACCCAAGAGAAAATCCGGTGTCTCTTCAGCTCTTTGGTTCAGACCCCGATATCATGAGTGAGATTGCAAAACAGATCGAGGAGAGACCATTTGACATCTTAGATATCAACATGGGCTGTCCGGTGCCGAAAGTTGTGAACAATGGAGACGGTTCCGCTTTGATGAGAAATCCGCTTCTGGCAGGAAAAATCATCGAGAAAACGGCGAAAGCAATCAAAAAACCTGTGACGGTAAAAATTCGCAAAGGATTTGACGACGATCATATCAATGCCGTGGAGATGGCACATATCGCAGAGGAGTCCGGTGCGGCAGCAATCGCGGTACATGGCAGAACCAGAGAGCAGTTCTATTCTGGAAAAGCGGACTGGGATATCATCCGTCAGGTGAAAGAAGCAGTCTCCATTCCTGTCATCGGAAACGGGGACATCTTAACGGCGGACGATGTGATCCGTATGCAGGATGAGACAAATTGTGATGGTTTTATGATCGCAAGAGGCGCGGAGGGAAATCCGTGGATTTTCAAACAGATCCTGCACTACTTTGAGACAGGTGAAAAACTGGAAAAACCATCGTTTGCAGAAGTCACGGACATGATTCTGCGCCATGCGAGAATGCAGATTGAATTTAAGGGGGAATACACCGGAATCCGTGAGATGCGCAAACACGCGGCATGGTACACGGCGGGTTATAAAAATTCCTCCCGACTCCGTGCAAAAATCTGCGAAGTGGAAAATTATGAGCAGCTTCAGGCATTATTTGAAGAGGTATTGGCATATAATAATTAAAAATCTGTGGAGGGACAACATGTCTTACCCCAATGCATATCTTAGGGATTTCGTCCCTGTGCTTGGACAGATTTTAAAAGAGAAACAGATAGCACCGGAAAAACTGCATCTGGAAATTATCGACGAGGAATCCGAAGAAAAAAGTATCTTTGAGCCGGTGGGCGTGGATGAAGTGCTTGACCAGCTTGCGGATGAACTGAACCATCTTACGGTTTACACGGATCGTCCGGCGCATTTTCAGGCATTTGCAAAGCAGATCTACGAGGAAAACGGTCTGATGCCGCTCATTTTCACGAAAAAACAGTTGAAAAGCCGTTCGTTTTCCGGTGCGCAGGGCGTGGCGGACAGAGCAGACATGCGGTCCGGGGCGGGAGATACACTCGTTTTGGATTTTGAGTGGGAGGGACAGTGCTATTTCAACCTTCTGGCTCAGGGAAAGAATTACATTCCAATCCACAAGAAACCTTGGAAAATAGCGGAAAATCTTGACATCATAGTGCCTTTCGGTTATAATACTGTGATTGTCAAGAGCAGACAAAATAAGAAAAAAAAGCCCGTAAGAGACAGATTTGAAGAGGCATTTTACTCAGACTGAGCAGAGAGACAACTCGGGCACAAGCGTGCGAGACACCCGCACATACAAAATCCGGCGGCGCCGGAAAGGGAATAAGAAAGTAATTACAAAGAAGGGTAAACGAGATGGACAAGAAAAACATTCTGACTTATCAAGGACTTAAGAAGCTTGAAGACGAATTACAGGAATTAAAAGTAGTAAGAAGAAAAGAAGTTGCTGCCAAGATCAAAGAGGCAAGAGAACAGGGAGACCTTTCCGAGAACGCTGAGTATGATGCAGCAAAAGACGAGCAGAGAGATATCGAAGCCCGCATCGAAGATATTGAAAAAATCTTAAAAAATGCAGAAGTAGTTGTAGAGGAAGAAGTTGACCTCGACAAGATCAGCATTGGATGTAACGTTAAAATCTTAGATATTGAATTTGACGAGGAATTAGAATATAAAATCGTTGGTTCCACAGAAGCAAACAGCTTAAAGGGAAAAATTTCCAACGAGTCTCCTGTAGGAAAAGCATTACTTGGCAAACAGGTAGGAGATATTGTAAAAGTTGAAACACCGGGTGGAGAGTTTGAATACAAAGTGCTTTCCATTCACAGAGCAAACTAAGACAGACTTTGCGTATCCAGTTCCACAGTATTACAGGTGGGAGACAGGATGTGCGAAGAGGCAGTCGGATGGAGGATGAAAATGGCTGAACAGAACAACCAGCAGAAAAAAGGCGGACAGCAGCAGGATGCAAACCAGCTTATCCAGGTTCGTTATGACAAATTACATGAATTACAGGCAAACGGAAAAAATCCATTTGAGATCACAAAATATGATGTGACACATCACAGCACAGACATCAAAGACAACTTCGAGAGTCTGGAAGGTCAGGAAGTGACTGTTGCAGGACGTATGATGTTCAAACGTGTTATGGGAAAAGCTTCCTTCTGTAACGTTCAGGATTTAAAAGGACGTATCCAGGCATATGTGGCACGCGATGAGATCGGGGAAGAATCTTATGCAGATTTCAAGAAATATGACGTGGGTGATATTTTAGGAATCAAAGGTAAAGTTTTCAAAACACAGACCGGTGAGATTTCCATCCATGCACAGGAAGTCACTCTTTTATCCAAGAGTTTGCAGATTTTACCAGAGAAATACCACGGATTGACAGATACAGATGCAAGATATCGTCAGAGATACGTTGACCTTATCATGAACGAGGATGTAAAAGATACGTTCGTAAAACGTTCCAAAGTCATCAGCAGTATCCGCCGTTACTTAGACGGACAGGGCTTCATGGAAGTAGAGACACCTATGCTTGTATCCAATGCCGGTGGTGCTTCTGCAAGACCATTTGAAACTCATTTCAATGCATTAAACGAGGATTTAAAGCTCCGTATTTCCTTAGAGTTATACTTAAAGAGACTGATCGTCGGCGGTATGGAGCGTGTATACGAGATCGGACGTGTATTCCGTAACGAAGGTCTTGACACAAGACATAACCCGGAATTTACTCTGATGGAGTTATATCAGGCTTACACAGATTACCACGGCATGATGGATCTGACAGAGAACTTATACCGCTATATCGCAAAAGAGGTAACAGGTTCTGAAATCCTCACATACGGCGAGCATACCATGGATCTCTCCAAACCATTTGAGCGGATCACAATGGTAGACGCAGTCAAAAAATATGCAAATATCGACTTCAACGAAGTTCCAGATACAGCAGCTGCAAAGAAACTTGCAGAAGAGCATCATATTGAATACGAAGAGAGACACGAAAAAGGTGATATCTTAAACTTATTCTTCGAGGAATATGTAGAAGAGCATCTGATCCAGCCAACATTCGTTATGGATCACCCGATTGAGATCTCTCCATTAACAAAAATGAAACCGGAAGATCCGAACTATGTAGAGCGTTTTGAGTTCTTCATGAACGGATGGGAGATGGCAAACGCCTACTCTGAGTTAAATGATCCAGAAGATCAGAGAAGACGTTTTGAAGCTCAGGAGAAAGCTTTTGCAGCAGGTGATGAGGAAGCAAACCACACAGATGAGGACTTCTTAAATGCCCTTGCGATCGGTATGCCTCCGACAGGTGGTATCGGATTCGGTATCGACCGTATGGTTATGATGATGACAAATTCACCGGCGATCAGGGATGTTTTATTATTCCCGACGATGAAGTCATTAGACTCCGACAAGAAGGCTTCCAAGTCTTCCGAGGGAGATGTAGCAGAAGCTGCAAACGATAACAACGGATTCTTTACAGCAAATGAGAAGATTGATTTTTCAAATGTAAAAGTTGAGCCTTTATTCGAGGAAGCAGTAGACTTCGATACATTCAGCAAGTCAGATTTCAGAGCTGTTAAGGTAAAAGAG
>ERZ1034865.370-NODE-370-length-29730-cov-8.895164_pt1 | contig 29730 bp, 28 predicted proteins | sample MGYA00520632_ERZ1034865 | MGnify/ENA primary metagenome ERZ1034865 (study PRJEB33766, sample SAMN09781738) | gut metagenome | biome: gut microbiome | host: Homo sapiens | place: Madagascar | study: EMG produced TPA metagenomics assembly of the PRJNA485056 data set...
TCTTTTTTTTGTCTATTTCATTTTGTTTTAAGAAAGTTTTTAAGTATACTGAAGTTGTAGGAAACAGGAAGGTGTGCTTTTACATTAAAGGAGTATCAGATATTGCAAAAGGAAGAATTAAACAAGGAACAAACCGAAGAAAATTACAGTTATTCCGATCTGTTCTTTGAAAAGGGACATTGGCTTTTAAAAATTAAACAACTCCTCATCGCTCTTTTGGGTTGGGTGTGCTTCATTGTGCCGACTTTTATTACCATAGCATCCTTTTTATATAAGACTTCAAATGGGAAGTATGGCATTGCCTTTTGGAAATATTCCGAAGGAGTTTTGGAAATTAAATTTTTGTTGATTCTGCTGGCTTTCTGTGTGGTCATCACCTTTACTTATGCAGCGAGCATGACAATTATTCAAAATAACCGAAGGGAATCGGTCATTGAAAAATGGCCTACATTTGATTCGGTCTCCAGTATTGAGCGAAGAAAAAGGGGAAAGAAATTTATGGCGGACCGCTTCGGTGAAGAAGAATTCCGTCATAATGTAAAATATTTTGAAGTTCTACCAGAAAAGAATTTAAAAAATGACGAGCTTTCAAAAGTTCTAGGTAAAGATGAGGTGGATACTTATGATATCTGATATTTTCGGCCAGATGTTTACATCGGATAGTGGTCTACAAATGGTTATCACCGTGTGTTTAATAATCTTGTGTCTTTATCCCGTTATTGGTGCTTTGTTTTGGTTTTTTGGCTCTTTGAGTTACCGTTTCCTAAAAAAAGGGCGAAAAGAGACAAATTTTGTGGAACTAGCACCTGATGAGCAACCGATGATTACGATTATGATTCCTGCTCATAATGAAGAAGTGATGATTGAGGAAACGATTGAGTACTTAGCTACAATGCTCAATTATAGTAACTATGAAATATTAGTGATTAATGATGGTAGTACCGATCAAACTTTGCCTATTCTCCAAAACTTACAAGAAAAGTACGATAAGTTGCGTGTTATTAATATCTTGAAAAATCAAGGAAAGGCACACGGCTTTAACATTGGTACTTACTTTGCGAAGGGGGAATATATTTTAAGTAATGATGCGGATACAATCCCCGAAAGAGATGCGCTTATGAAATATATGAACTATTTCATGAGTGAAATCGATGTCAACACAGCTGCGGTTACAGCCAATATGGATGTGCAGAACCGGACGACTATTATGGGAAAATCGCAAACTGTTGAGTTTTCAAGTATCGTTGGTGTCATTAAAAGAAGCCAAACCGCGATCAATGATTCAATGTACTCGTACAGTGGAGCGAATACCATGTATAAAAAGCAGTTTTTGATCGACGTTGGCGGCTTTAGACAAGACCGAAGTACAGAGGATATTAGTATCGCTTGGGATCACTTAATGTATGGTGTGACGCCGCGTTTTGCCCCAGATATTATTTTTCACATGAATGTACCAGAAACCCTTTCGCAGCTCTATAAGCAAAGAAAACGTTGGGCTCAGGGAGGTACTGAAGTATGGTTTACTAACTCACTGAAGTTTATCTTGCATCCCATTAAGTACCGTTATGTTCTGTCAATGTTTATTGACACGACTTTTTCCATCATTTGGTCATTCTTCTTTTTCATTACGTCAATTATATTTATCTTGGCTATGCTCTATTTCCTTATTGTAGGTAATTATGAGCGGCTTTGGCATGGGTTTGCGATGTCCTTTATCTTTGTTACCTTCGAGCTTATAGCGGGCACCTTGCAGCTTTTAGCCGCACTAATCTTAGACAGTAAGGGACAAAAATTCAAATACTTTATTTTTGCTCCCCTCTATATGTTATTTTTCTGGATGGTCAATCCATTGACGATAATCACGACTTTTATACCAGCCATGAAGGCTTGTTTTGGTAAAAGTGAACACGCTGGTGCTTGGGTCAGCCCTACAAGGAAAAGCCTGAAGAAAGGATAAACTATGCTTTTAGATGTAATGTTTCTGTTGACAATAATCTTTATTCTTCTCTGCTTGCTCGGAATTGTGACCAGCTATGTTTGGGCGAAACGACAAAACAGAATTTATCCTAAAACAATGGAAGATGCTGAAAATTATACATTTTACTTTCAGACAATTATTGATAATAAAGGAGAAAAAACTGGTTTAGAAGCACTGCTCCGCAAGTATGATGTAGAAAAACAAGAATGGGTTTTCCCAGATGATATTGATAAATTTACCTTACGTGAAGTGATTTATCTGCTTCATAAAAGTTTTGTGAAAATAAACTATCCGTCACAATTTTTAGCCATTAATATTAGCCTGAAACAACTTTCAGATCCACGTTACGAATACTTTATTCGCTGGGTCAAAGGCGAATGCTATCCGATGGAGCTGCGGATTGAAATCAATGTGGAGTTGACAGACAAGATTGGCTGGCTTATGAAATCAAGGATCAAGAAGAATTTGAAGTTAAGCCAAGACATTGGTGTTCATGTTATCCTAGAAAAAGTCGAACCAAGTAAAAAATACTTTCACAAGATCAAGTGGCTATTGAATGATATCTATGGTGTGAAAATCCCGCTTTCTAAATTTCAAAAGAAAAGTGATTCTGAATGGTTTGATCTCAACATGGGCGATTGGGTCCGTTTGATTAGAGAAAAAAACAAAAATATTGATATCACTGAGGTTGAAGATCGAGAAGGTATTGATTTAGCCGATAAATTAAAAATCGACAATCGACAAGGTTATTTTATAGACAAGCCTCATTATGAGAAATAGCTTGTTCTATTTTTTTTGCTTAAATTAGTGCTTGAAAGTTGCATTATTTAGGAAAAAGAGTAGAATAGGTTTGAGCAAAACGATTTTAAAAAAATGTGGCGCATCTCAGACAATAATCAATGAAAAAAGGACGAGTACGGAAATGACTGAAATGACTTTTGAAGAACGCTTAAAACAGCTTCGAAAGACTTATCTTGAAGGCGATAGTGAAGATAAGGAAGCTCAAGAGATGAATGCTTTCATGAGTTTATCAAAAGAAGATAAAATCAAAAAAATTGAAGCCCATTTAACAGAAATTGAAAATAAAAAAGAAGCTTTGGAAAGCACTCTCTCCAATCAAACAGATGCTCTCTCACGTGAGAATATTCAGCATCATCTGGAAGCATTAGCTGACAAAAAAGAACTTATGCTTCAAAAATTAGAATATGTTAAAAAAGATGAATTTAGTGCTGCAAAACGAGAACGAATCAAACGTCAGTTGGCAGAACTGGAATTTAAACGTTGTCGTCTACGCATGAATAATAAGGACTGTTCAAAGTTGGACAAGAAAATTCAAGAGAAACAAAGACGATTTAGAAATGATATTTAAGGAGTTATATGCTTCAGTCTATCCTTCATGTGATCATTTTCTTGCTCGCATTAGTTTTTTCAAATGTTATCAATAAAATTTTCCCTAAGTTAGCCTTGCCTTTAGTGCAAGTTCTCATAGGGATTCTTTTTGGTTTTGGAGGTATTTCAGAATTTCTTCACGTTGACCCGGAATTCTTCCTTGGTTTCATCATTGCACCGCTCTTGTTTAGAGAGAGTACAGAAGCAGAAGTGAAACGGATTGTTAAACACCGACATTTGATACTTGTGCTTATATTCCCGCTGGTTTTTGTTACTGCTCTTGGATTAGGTGGTATTTTACATCTGTTTTATATGAGCATTCCTTTAGCAGCGTGTCTGGCTTTAGGAGCTGCACTAGCCCCAACGGATGCAATTGCTGTGGGTACGTTATCGACCCGCTTTGTTTTTCCTCAAAGAATCATGAATATTCTCCAGGGTGAGGGACTCTTTAATGATGCATCTGGTATCGTATCCTTCCAGATTGCTGTGCTTGCACTTGTAACAGGGACTTTTTCTTTACCACAGGCGACCCTTAATTTAATCCTGTCCATTATAGGCGGCTTTGCTATTGGTATTGGGCTTTCGATTTTTAAAAATAAAATTTTAGAAATTCTTGATGATGTCGATGCGCGTGATGTCAGTGGCTATTTGATGCTGGAGTTCGTAATGCCGCTTGCAGCATTTGCTTTGGCCGAAGTTTTGCACGTTTCGGGAATTATCGCCGTTGTTGTTGCTGGTATCTTCCAGTCCAATGGTTTTCGACCAACTACTGTGTTTGATGCACAAGTGACGCGTGTCAAAAATAGTGTATGGGAAACGATTGTGTTTATGCTGAACTCAAGTGTCTTTATCTTCCTTGGGATTGAGTTGCATAGTCTTGTTTTTCCTTTCCTTTTTGACCGGACATATTCCGTTTTTTGGCTGGTTTTTGTTGTACTACTTTTGACTTTTGCCCTATTTTTGCTAAGATTTTTAATCTTATTGTCTTATTATTTGGTGACTGTCAAAGACAAGGGAGAAATCTTTCACTCTTATTGGAGCGAATTGTTATTGTTGACTTTTTCTGGTACAAAAGGGACGGTTTCCATTGCGACCATACTTCTTTTACCTCAGCTTGCGGATAATACCAACAATCTATTAATCTTTTTTTGCGCCTCAGTTACTGGTTTAAGCTTTCTTGTGAGCTTGCTTACTTTGCCTTACTTTGCAGTTGAGAAAAAACGCATGGTCAATAATTTGGCAGTTATCGCAATTTTAGGTGACGTTGTGCAAGAATTACGGGAAAGAATTACTGAGAAAGCGCAAAATGGCTATCACCTTGTGATTGCCGATTATCAAAACCGGATTCAGAAGCTCATTGTAGAGCAAGAAAGTGCTGGAATTACAGAAAATTTTAACACCTTGCAATTATTAATTATCCGTGTAGAAATTGAAGGGCTTGAAGATGCGCTGGAAAAAGAGAAAATCTCGATGCGTACTTATCGTACCTACCACCGCTACATCCATACTCTGGAGCAAGATTTGGCACATGACTTGGTTTCAAGTATCCAGTTTGCCCAAGTGGTTACTTTGCGTGCTTTGAAAGTTTTAAAAACACGTATTTCTCGTTTTGACTTCCAACTTTCCCGTCCAAAAGTTGAAGATATGGAAGAAACGCGCCAAGAGATTAGCAATCTTTATTTAGATAATACAGAACTTGTTCTTGAACTTTTGGAAAATTTAGGGACAATCTATAATGCACAACTTGTTGACTTTCTCCAAGCAGAACGCTTCCGTCAAGCAGAGCATATTGCTCAAGGTAACTGGAACTATGTTAATGGATTTCGTGTAGCTACAGAATTGACGAATATAGAAGAATTGATGGAAGCCTATTATTTAGAGCGTAAGGTGATTTTCGAATATGAGCATACAGGACGAATTGCGCTTAATGAAGCTAAAAAATTACGCCAAACCGTTAATCTTTTGGAAGAATATGCCTTAGCAAGCGATCACCGTTCCTTCCTTTACGATTTATTTGAGTTTCGCAAAAGAAGAAAAGGAAAATAAAAAAGCGTGTGAGCGCTCTTTTTTTTGACCAAAAATAATTTTTTGTGATATAATAAACGTATCTTCAGGGCACCGTGAAATTCGGGACCGGCGGTTAAAGTCCGCGAAGCTGAAAAGCTTGATGTGGTGTAATTCCACAACCGACAGTAAAGTCTGGATGGGAGAAGAATAGGAAATAAGACTAGCTCTTTTTGGGTTGAGTCCGTTTTCGTCAATATTCAAAAACTCCCTTCAAAATGAAGAAATATTATTTTCTATTTTGGAGGTTTTTTCGTGTCAAATTCAAAAACACGTCGACTCACACTTATCGCAATGCTCAGTGCAATTTCTTTTGTACTGTCCTACCCAATGTTCCAATTTCCTTTGGTGCCGAGTGCAAGCTTTTTAAAGATTGACTTCACAATCTTGCCCATTTTGATTGGACTATTTATGCTTGGCTTAAGCAGTGCTTTTGCTATTCTTATCATTCGTTCGCTTTTGTGGTTACTTTTAAATAGTGACGGAGTGAATACCTATATTGGTTTACCAATGAATATTTTGACAGTTACTGTCTTTGTGCTGGTACTTTGGTTCTTTCTCCGTCACAGATTTAGCTTGCGTAACTATATTATGGCAGCCATTTTGGGGACATTGGCTTTAACTGTATTACAGGTAGTACTTAACTATGTATACGCTATACCACTTTACGCAATGTTTGCTAATTTTGATATCGCAACAATGTTTCCTGGTGGTATTTCAGCTTATATTGGTGCTGTTGTTGTCTTTAATATTCTACAAGGTCTCATTTTTGCAGGAAGCTTTGCTTTACTGTATTGGGCCCTCCGTGGATCAAAAGCCATCAAATTTATTAATGCTTAAACAGAAAAATAGAGCCTATAACTCAGGGCAAACTGAAAGAGAAAATGATCGTGACTTCGTTAATGGTCATTTTTTTTGATTTTTTATTAATTTTTCCCTTGCATTTTTTAAAAACATCTGATATACTAATAGAAGTTCTGAAAAGGACTGACCGAAGACAGTTGGGGACATAAGTCATAAGCATCCAACCGAGGACAAACATTTTAAACAATGATTGAACTCTCTATGTCTTTTGGTCGTGGGGATTTTTATTTGTAAAAATTCCTACGAACAAAATAAAATGGAGGTAAACAAATGAGCGATTACAAAGTAAACGAAGCAACTATTGCTAAGAAAGCTGAGTTGGTTGACGTATTTGCAGAAAAATTCGAAGCTGCGACATCTATCGTTGTTGCAAGCTCACGTGGTTTAACTGTAGAACAAGACACTCAACTTCGTAAAGAGTTGCGTGAAGCCGGTGTGGAATTCAAAGTTGTTAAAAACTCAATCTTGCGTCGTGCAGCTGAAAAAGCTGGACTCGAAGGTTTGAACGACAGCTTCGTAGGCCCATCAGTAGTAGCTATCTCAAACGAAGATGCTATTGCCCCTGCTAAAATTTTGAGCGAGTTTGCTAAAACAGCAGACAAACTTGAAATCAAAGCTGGTGTTATCGAAGGAAAAGTTACAAGCAAAGAAGAAGTTGCAGCTATTGCATCTCTTCCAAGCCGCGACGGTCTTCTTTCTATGCTTCTTTCAGTGCTTCAAGCACCTGTCCGCAACGTGGCTCTCGCAGTCAAAGCTGTTGCAGAAAAAGAAGAATCAGCTGCTTAATTCCATATGGAATGACAGTAAGCAAATTTTATATCGGCGGATTTACGCAACAAACTAAAATTTACTAGGAGAATCAAAATGGCATTGAACATTGAAAACATCGTTGCTGAACTTGAAACAGCAACAATCCTCGAACTCTCTGAGCTCGTTAAAGCAATCGAAGAAAAATTTGACGTAACTGCAGCTGCTCCTGTAGCAGTAGCAGCTGCTGGTGGCGAAGCTGCAGCAGAAAAAGATTCATTTGACGTTGAATTGACAGCAGCAGGCGACAAAAAAGTTGCTACAATCAAAGCTGTTCGTGAAATCACTGGTCTTGGCTTGAAAGAAGCTAAAGAACTCGTTGATGGCGCACCAACAATGATCAAAGAAGGCGTTGCAACTGCAGAAGCTGAAGAAATCAAAGCTAAATTGGAAGAAGCTGGTGCTTCAATCACACTTAAATAATCATTTAAGTTCAATTTAGATGCAAGCTTCCAATATTTTGGATAAGATTGCAATAAAAAAACAGCCATTATTGGCTGTTTTTTTATATCGTTATGTAGTGAGTTGGCACAAGTATTCCCTTGTATTTTTACGTGAGAAATTATATTTTTGTTATACTAGATTTATAATAGAAACTGATTCGAATACAAAGAGGAGTGCATATGATTGATAAATACAACTTGCCTAAGGAAGAATTACTTTCTTTACTAATGGAAGAGTCCAAGTTAGCACCACAGCATCAGCTGCCAGGTGAAGAGATTGAAGGGGTGAATGTTACCATGCAGTTTTTACGTGATGAAACTGGTCAAGTGCGTTATCTCCCGCGCCGTAAAGTGATGGGCTATGATCTTGATGGTGTAATTTTTTCTATGAAGAAAGCCATTGAATATACCAATCAAAAATTGGGCACTAACTTAAATATTGAAACGATGGAAGCTATTGACTATGACTTGATTTATTATGCAACAATGGATGAAGACATTCAGCGAAAAATTATCAGAGAAAGTACACCAAATCGCAAGATGGTCGAAGATTTGGCAGAAGAACATTTGAATGGGGCAGAGATAGTACTTATTACAGCCCGTCATGTTTCTTATGCTAAAGAAACGATTGAATCGCTCAATCGTTTCGGGATTTATTATGACAAAATTTATTTTACTGAAGAGAAACTGCCGTTAATTATCGGATTGGATATTGATTGGTTCTATGATGACAAGCCAGAAACCATTGCAGCCATTAAAAATCATAAAGTACGCACAAAAGCCGTGCTCGTCTCAGCGCCCTATAACCGAGGTGCCACAGACTATGATTATCGCTATAAAGTAGGACTTGAATAACTGTTTGGAGCTTCTTGCTTGAGTGCTGTGAGAGTTTACTTTCATATTTCTGTCACATACCAGATATGACCTGAGGGATCTTCGATATTAATGACACGCTGGCCATGAGCAATGAAAGAAGGATTTTCAGGCGTACCGGGAGCGACCACTTGTCCGCCATTATCAAATGCCAGCGCTAAAATATTGTCAATATCCTTCAAATAGATTTGCAGACAAAGACCAACACCGCCTCGAGATTTCGGGGTGTTTTCTTTTACTTCAGCTAAAGTAAAGGGATAATTTTCTATTTTAAAATGGTGTTCATCCTGAATGCTTGCTCCGAAAACATTTTGATAAAATTTTAGCGATTGTTTGATATCTTGCACAAAAAGATTAATTGAAATTTTCATGATAGCACTCACTTTCTATTCTTTATCATTTTATTGTACAAAACGCTTGGTTGCTTTACCAATGATTTGTGGGTATTCTTCCAAGCAAAGTAGAAGAAGCTGTTCCGAAAGGAGAAGTTTACTGAGATTCAGGAAAAAATTTTTATTATATGTTGACGTTTACATTTTTTTGTGATATCATTTACTTAACTTAATAAATGGCATGTAACTGATAATGCAGGCATAACCGGATTAGATTTAAAGAATTATATTCTTTTTATTTGGTTCGGTTTTTTTGTGTTTTCATGTAGGATGCTAATACTAACACTAGGGGAGACAAACCATGAATGCAAAAGAGTTAGCACAGAGCATATTAGAACTAGTCGGAACTAATTCTAATATATCTCAGTTGGAACACTGCTCAACAAGATTAAGGTTTACTTTAATTGATGATTCCAAAGCCGATGTTGAAGGATTGAAAAAATTATCGGGAGTACTAGGAGTTGTTCAGAATGTACAGACTCAGATTATTATTGGTAATTCTGTGGTAGAAATATATAATGAGATAAATAAGCTGCGGTCAAACAGTGAGGAAGAAAAAAATACAGCAAAGAAAAAGAACATGAAATTGTCAGCAAAAGTTTTAGATTTTATTGTTAGTATTTTTCAACCCTTGATTCCTGCCATTGCTGGAGGGGGGATTCTTAAATCTTTTCTTATGCTTTTTGCATTATTCGGCTTATTAGATAAAGCTTCCACAACTTATCAAATCTTATTTTTCATAGGGGATGCTCCACTTAGATTTCTTCCTTTATTGGTTGCTGTAACTACAGCAAATAAATTAAAATCTAATTCACTTGTGGCCCTTGCTGCAGTGAGTGCCCTATTAACGCCTGATCTAACCTCCATGTTAACAGAGGGCACACAATTATTTGGACTACCCTTAACAAATATAAATTATGCTTATCAAGTATTCCCAGCCATATTATCTGTTATCTGTTATTCCCAACTCGAAAAGGTTTTTACAAAGATAATCCCCAAAGTGGTACGGACATTCTTTGTTCCAATGTTTAGTTTGCTCATTGTGGTGCCTTTAACTCTGTTTATTTTAGGTCCCTTAGGATTTACATTTGGTCAAGGCTTCGCCTCAGTAATAATGTTCCTATTTGGTAAATTTGGGTGGATCGCCGTAGCAGTGTTAGCTGCATGCTTACCATTTATGGTGGTTACAGGTATGCACAAGGCAATGATTCCTTATGTTGTTACATCTTTAGGACAAACTGGAAAAGAAATTATTTATAACGCCGCTTCTCTTGCGCACAATATTTCAGAATCCGGAGCAAATTTTGCGGTATCTTTAAGAACAAAAGATAAAAACTTACGTTCAACGGCTCTTTCTGCAGGGATTTCGGCACTGTTTGGTATTACTGAACCTGCTTTATATGGTGTGACAATTTTACATAAACGTGTATTGTACGGAGTAATGATTGGGAGTGCTATTGGCGGTGCATCCTTAGGATTGATGGCTGTTGAAGCATATGTTGCAGTTGGTCCAGGACTTGCTACATTATCTATGTTTATATCAGAGCGATTGGCAAATAACATGCTTCATGCGGTTATTGGATTAGTCATATCTTTCATTGTTTCGTTTATTGCTACCTTTATTTTATGGAAAGAACCCACTACAGAAAAAACAAAAATAGAAAGTACAAATACAACGACTTTGAAATCGCCAGTAGAAGGAACTGTGATTCCTTTGGAAGAAGTAAATGATGATGTGTTTTCAGCTAAATTACTTGGGGATGGCGTCGCAATACTACCAAATAAAGGTGAAGTGTACGCTCCAAGTGATGCAATCATTAAAATGGTGTACAAAACAAAACACGCTATAGGCTTAGAAACAGATAATGGTCAAGAAATTTTAATTCATATTGGAATTGATACGGTTAATCTAGAAGGAAAATATTTTAATGTACATGTAACTGAAGGGGACAAAGTAAAAACTGGAGAATTGCTGGTCAGCTTTGACATCAAGAAAATTGAAGCAGCAGGATTTGACCCGACAACTGTATTTATCTTTACCAAACCAAATCCAATTAAAATAAATATAACAAAACAAAATGAAGTCAATAAATTTGAAAATTTGTTGACCATAGTATAATGAAATAAGGAGAAGATAATTATGAGTTTTAAAAAGAACTTTCTTTGGGGTGGGGCATTATCTGCCAATCAAGTTGAGGGCGCATGGGATTTAGACGGCAAAGGCTTATCGGTTGCTGATGTAGCAATGTACAAGCCTGATTTAGACGTGAGCGACTATGCAGGTCACAATAACATTACATCAGAAATGATAAAAACGGCAGTTGAAACGAAAGATGACAAATTTTATCCTAAAAGACGAGGAATAGACTTTTATCATAAATACAAAGAAGATATTGAACTATTTTCAGAGATGGGTTTTAAAACTTTACGTATTTCAATTGCATGGACACGTCTTTTCCCAACGGGAGAAGAAGAATATCCTAATCAAGAGGGAATTAATTATTATAAATCCATTTTTAAAACCTTAAAAGAAAAAAATATTGAACCAATCGTAACTCTGTCACACTATGAAATGCCACTTCATCTTAGTATAAAATATAATGGATGGGTCAATAGAAAGCTTGTTGACATGTTTGTTAAATATTCCAAAGTTTGTTTTGTAGAGTTTGGCGAATATGTGAAATATTGGCTGACATTTAATGAAATTGATAGTGTAGAACGTCATCCATTTATTACAGCTGGAATAGTGCCAGACAAATGTATAGACTATAGTTTGGAGGAAGCAGTATATCAAGCACTTCATCATCAGTATATCGCAGCAGCTCAAGCAACAAAACTATGCCACCAATTAATTCCTGGAAGCATGATGGGATGTATGTTGACCAAGCTAACAACGTATCCAAACACATGTCATCCTGAAGATGTACTACTTTCGTTAGAACGTAATTTAGATAACTATTCTCATGCAGATATACAGATTTTTGGAAAATATCCCCGTTTGTATCTGCAAGACTTAAAAAATAAAAAGATTAATATTATAATGGAAGAGGATGACGAAAGTATTTTATCAGAGGGAACTGCTGACTATTTAGCCTTTAGCTATTATATGTCACGAACAGAATCCGCAGATCCGCAAAAAGAAAAAGCAGCCGGCAATACTATTATGAGTGTGAAAAACCCATATTTGTCATCAACCGAATGGGGGTGGCAGATTGACCCAGTTGGATTGAAAATATCATTGTTAGAGCTGTATGATCGCTATAATCTCCCTTTAATTATCGTTGAAAATGGTATGGGCGCAATTGACAAGCTAGAAGATAATCTTACAATTAAAGACAGTTACCGCATCGCTTATTTGAAATCACATATCGAAGAAATGAAAAAAGCTGTAGATATGGGAGTAGAACTCATAGGCTATACGAGCTGGGCGCCAATTGATTCCATTAGTGTTTCGACCTCACAAATGAGTAAAAGATACGGCTTCATCTATGTCGATCAAGATGATTTAGGCAAGGGTAGTAAAAAAAGATATAAAAAAGATTCATTTTATTGGTATAAAAAAGTTATTGAAACAAATGGTGAGAAGTTAGAATAGGAGCACATCTGTTGATAATAAAAAAAACGATGAACTCAAATGCTGTACTAGCGACTGATGATAAAGGCATAGAGTACATACTTTTAGGCAAAGGGATTGGTTACGGTAAAAAAATAGGAGCAGCTGTAGAAGAAGATACAGTTAATCAAACGTTTATTCCCTTAAAAAGTTCAAATCTAAAGGAATATATGGGAATTTTAGAAGCTATTCCTCCAGAACTGTTAGAAATAACTCGAGAAATAGTTTCAGAAGCTGAGCGTGTATTAGACTGCAAACTCAATCCTAGTATATACTTTATGCTTGGTGATCATTTAAACTTTGCAGTAGAACGATTTAGAAGTAATATATCTATAACAAATAGGGTTTTTTGGGAAATAAAAACTTATTATCCTAAAGAGTTTAAGTTGGGAGAATATTCCTTAAAAATCTTAAAAAAAGAGTGTGGCGTGGTTTTACCGCAAGAAGAAGCTGCAAATATCGCGTTTCATATTATCAATGCTCAAGTCAAATCAGGGCTTCAAGCAGATGGGATGAACTATGCAAAACTCATATCATCCATCAATAGTATTATACGATATAGCATTAGTGAAGAAATAGATACAGATAATGTAAACTATCAAAGGTTTATTACACATTTAAAATTTTTTGCAGAGCGATTTTTTAGTGATAGTCTTCTAGATGAAAGCAACAACCAGCTCTTCGAGCAAATAGTTATGATGTATCCCCAAGCGGTAGAGATATCCTTTCTTATTAAAGACCATATCGAAGCCATTTATTCTAAAAAAATCACAAAAGATGAAATCACTTATTTAACTATTCATATCAATCGCTTACTTAATTCGCATAAAATAGAAAAGCAAAACGATAAAAAATAGTAGTGTAACTCTTAATTTGTATTTGTAGAAAGTCTGATAAGAAGGATATTCTTGGCGCTAAAAGAAATAAAAAAGAACTGTAAAAATAAAACAACAATAGTAAAGTGAAAAACCCTCAGCTATTCAAACAGCTGAGGGTTTTATATTTTAAGTAACCTGAAAATCAGATAAAAAAAACTAAAAAAATGATAGAATAGGACTTAAGCAACACCCAAAAAATTGAATTTTATAGTTTGCAGGCTCTTGTCTACGGACTTTATGAAGAAGGAGAAAACGATGCCTGATACGATTCGTGTCATTGCAGATAAGGTCAATAATTTAAAGAATGTGTCGCTTGAAATCCCCAAGAAGAAAATAACAGTCTTTACTGGTGTTTCAGGCTCTGGGAAATCTAGCCTTGTTTTTGATACTCTTGCCGATGAGTCACAACGCCTCTTAAATGAAACCTTGCCTGCATTTGTTCGACAGTTTCTACCCAAATACGAACGTCCTGATGTGGAGCGGATTGAAAATCTTCCGGCCTCCATCGTCATTGACCAAAAAACTTTAGGGGGCAATGCCCGCTCGACTCTTGCGACAATCACTGATATTGCACCTGTTATTCGTCAACTTTTTGCAGGTGGAGGAAGCCCCCAGCTTGGAGCAGACCATTTTTCGTTTAATCTTCCAGCGGGCATGTGTCCAGAATGTCAAGGTATTGGTAAAAAACTAGAGTTGAAAATGGAGCTTTTTATTGATAAAGAACGCTCACTTAATAATGGTGCAGTTCTTTTTAAGCCTTACCAAAAAATCATCAAAATGTATGTAGAGAATGGTCTTTTTGATGGTGAAAAATTATTGAAAGATTATACAGAAGAGGAGCTGGATCGCCTTTATCACGGCAAAGAAGTCGGCAAAATCAAAATGGGCGAATACAACCTTACCTACGAGGGAATAGTTGACAAGTTTAATTGTGGTTTCTTGCAGAAAGAAGGTGACTTGTCTGCAGGTGCCCAAAAGACACTTGCAACTTATACGCATGAAGCGCTTTGCCCAGTTTGCCAAGGGAAACGTTTAAACCAAGAAACACTAGCGGTACGTTGGTTCGGACATAGCTTTGCGGATTTGATGAGTATAGAGCTGACAGAATTAAGTGATGTTCTGGCTCCACACGAGGGAACAGAACACCTTAAACAACAAATTGATCATCTGATCGACCTTGGGTTAGGTTATCTCAGTCTTGATCGAGAAACGACGACTTTATCTGGTGGAGAATCTCAGCGTGTAAAATTAGTAAAGCATTTAAATAACGCGCTATCGGATATGCTCTATATTTTTGATGAACCCTCTGTTGGTCTGCATCCGAGGGATGTGGCTCGTATTAATAGCATCTTTACAAAGCTGCGAGATAAAGGAAATACTGTGCTTATTATTGAGCATGATCCGGATGTCATCAAAATTGCTGATTGGGTGATAGAAGTTGGACCTGGTGCTGGTGTACATGGTGGTGAGATCATGTTTGAAGGAAGCTATGAGCAGCTTCTTCAGTCTGATTGTTTAACGGGGAAATATCTTTCTAAGATGACAACCATTAACAAAAAACCAAGACATCCAGTTCACTTTTATCAAGGAGAAATTTCAAACGCTAACAACCTTAAAAATGAACATCTTGATATTCCTCAAGGGCTTCTCACCGTTTTGACCGGTGTAGCTGGTTCAGGAAAATCAACACTTGTAGAGCATTCTTTACGATCAACTTATCCAGAAGCTATTATGGTGACACAAGCAAGTCTAGCTGCCAACAGTCGTTCGAATCCAGCGACTTTTATAGGCATTATGGATAACATCAGAAAAGCCTTTGCAAAAGTGAATGAAGTTAAGCCTAGTCTATTCAGCTACAACTCCGAAGGCGCGTGCCCCGCTTGTGAAGGTAGAGGTTATATCGAATCTAACTTGGCATTTATGGAAACAGTGAAACAAACCTGTGAAGTTTGTCAGGGGAAACGTTACAAGATGGAAGCTCTAGCCTTTAAATATCAAGGAAAAGATATTACGGAAGTCCTAGACTTAACGATTGAAGAAGCATTGGATTTTTTCAAGTCTGCTCCAGCGATTAAGAAAAAAATAAAAGCTATGAACGAAGTAGGACTTGGTTATCTGACATTGGGACAGCCAACGAGTACTTTATCTGGTGGTGAACGTCAGCGCTTGAAGTTGGCTAATGAGTTTTATCAAAAAGGAAATCTTTTTATTCTGGATGAACCATCAACAGGTCTGCATCTGTCTGATATTAGCCGTCTGATGAAGATTATGAAACATTTTGTTGACCAAGGCAATACCTTGGTCGTGATTGAACATCAGTTAGATATCATTCGCCAGGCGGACTGGATTATTGATATAGGTCCAGAAGGTGGCTCAGCTGGTGGCCAAGTGATTTACGCAGGACCGCCAGCTGGGTTACGAAATTGCTCAGCTTCACTTACTGCCCAATATATCTAATAGGAGACATAAAGATGTTACAAGTTATTCTGCATATTGATGAAAACAACAAATGGAACACACTCCTCTCTAACGTAAAGAATCTCAAAGAATGGCTCACTCAGAATAAAGAACCAGGCAAGATTGAGATTTTAGTAAATGGAGAAGCAGTAGAAATGGTACTGAAGTCCTCACCAGTGGATCTTGTGGAAGTCTTCAAAAGAGACGTCAAAGTTGCCGTTTGCCAAAATTCTTTAAACATGAGAGGATACAAAGTAGAAAGCCTACAAGAAGGTTGTACAGTTGTGCCCGCTGGTATTGTGGAACTCGTCCAAAAACAGAACTCAGGCTTTGCATATGTTAAACCATGAGATACTTTACTTTCAATATAGAGCATAAAATCATCCCAGACTATCGGGATGATTTTACTTTTTTAGCTATATAGTATATTTGAAATAAAAAAGACCTCCTATGAGATCTTTTATTTTTAATTATTCAGCAGTTTTTACAGCAACTTCGCCAGAAACTTTAAATTGGTTAGCGGCATCCAATTCTTTGTATGCGTCCAATTGTTCTTGAGTTGCGAAGTAAAGGTTACCATTGATTTCAGATGGGATTGTTTTGCCATCTGTACCTTTCATATCGCGAGCTTTGATTGATGCATTTTCTGCAACGTAAACATCACCTTTAATGTTACCACCTTCGAGGTCAAAGCCAGGTGATTTAATGATCAAACGTTTTGTAGTCAAAGTAAATGAATCTGTGACTTGGTGTTTGTCGTTTTGGGCGATCAATGCCAATGTACGTTGAATTTGGCCGCTCTCGTTCATGAAGATACCATCAACAGTGATGTCTTTATCAGCCGCATCGATATCTGAGTTACCAGATACTAACCAAGCACCTTTAGCGCTCAAGCCTGAAGCTAAAACATCAGCTGCATCTGTACCAGTTGTTGCACCAGTTTGAGTATCAGGTCCGTTACCTTCAAATTCGTGAGTTACTTCACCGTGTTCACCAATAGTGATTGCACCCATAGGGAATTCAAGAACTTCACCTTCGACAACTTTAGTTTCACCTGTTACTTTTGGTTTTTGCTCTTCAGGAAGTTTATTATAAGCATCCATGAGGTCTTGACTTGCAAAAGTCAAGTTACCGTCGATAGTTGCTTTACCTTCAACACCTTTACCGCTTTGTGCACCGAATCCAGGTGCAAAGACAGCTACATCACCTTTAATTGTACCATTAGAAAGTTTGAAACCAGGTGATTTTACTTCAACTTTATCAACAGTCAAAGTGTAACGGTCAGTTACAACGTGATCAGCATCTTGTGCGTAAGCTGCAAATTTACGTGCGATTTGGTTTTTGCTAGCATAAACACCCTCAACAGTCAAAGTTTTACCTGAAGCATCCATATTTTTTGTGATTGCTGCCAACCATGAACCGTTTTTAGACAATCCTTTTTGTAAATCTTCGAAACTGTTTGCTCCAGCAGTTGCTCCTGTGAAGGCATCAGCTGATTTGCTGCTGTCAGATTGTTCAGTTTTCGCATCGTTGTTGCCGTTTGCTGAGTCATTGTTGTTGCCACATGCTGCAAGCAAGAAGATTGAAGCTGCTGACAAAGTTACGATTGAAGCCAATTTAGTGGTTTTCATTTAGATTCTCCTAAATAATAAATTTGAATTGAGTTTGAGAGTGGTTATGAAATCGCTCGCAAACCTCGACACTTTAATTCTAACTTAAAAAAAAATAAAAAGCAAGAATTTGCCGGTTTATTCACAAAATTAAAAAGTGCATCTTTTCCATACAAATTGCAAGACATAAGAGAAAATTACTGCATTGTATACCATACTTTATGAGATCTATCTGCAATAGATTGCTTAGGGTTTCTGTGTGTTTAATTGTTTTTCATCCTAAAAAATAACCTTAGAAGAAGAGATAACATCAAAAATTTAATTGTGTTCAAATGTAGATGTCTCATGAATGTGCCAATACTTTAATTCTATCTACTTAGACAGTAGAATTAAAGAATATTACTATAAGTTATGCCCGATGTAGTCTAAAGAAATAAACAGAAGCGATGGAAACAGAAAAATTAAAAGACAGAGTTGAAAAGTTGGAGAGCAAACATAGAAAGATGACCATTGGATTATTTGTTCATGATATTGTCCTGATTGCTTTATCTGTGGCGGTGAGTTACTTGTTTTTTGGGTGAAGGTAATTTCTATAGAAGAGAAAGTTTTAACAAGAGGGTTAAAGCTTTTTTATTAAAAATGTCATCCGAGGATAAACAAAGTGAAATCTTAGTTATTAATTGAAATATAATTTCAATTAATATATAATGAAAGGGTATTCAAAGAAATGTTGTTCTGCTGAATAGACATGTACGTTTTGCTGATTTCCTAAAAGAAGGAGTCAATCGCTAGTGGCTGAGCCGATGAACGTGCGCATATTTTATTTAAACAAGTGATCATTATTAGCTGGATTTACAGCTGATATGAAATAAAATTTACTTAAAGGAGTAAACATGCAAAAATTTCTCAAGTGGATTGAAACAAGATTGATGCCACCTATGACCAAAATTGGGATGCAACGCCATATGGTTGCTATACGTAACGGGGTTATCTCTACACTCTCCCTTATCCTGATAGGCTCTTTCATCATGGTTTTCGCCAATTTTCCGATTCCGGCTGTGGCGGAATGGTTAGCACCACATACAGCCAACTTAACAATTCCTTTTCGAATTACAATGGGTTTAATGGCAATCTATGCCTCCTTTGCCATGGGGGATTCTTTGGCTAAGTCTTATGATTTAGATGGTGTCACAGGAGGCGTTCTCTCATTAGCAGCTTTTTTGACTTTAACCATCCCTTTAAATGTCGATACTGTACTGACTGAAGCAGGCGAAGCGGCGATTGGTTGGGTCCTGCCTATGCAATACTTAGGTGGTGCAGGAATGTTCTCTGCGATTCTAACAATGATTTTCGCCGTGGAAATTTATCGTTTCTTCATCAAACGGGATATCACGATTAAAATGCCTGATGGAGTACCACCAGCAGTTGGTCGTTCATTCGGAGCATTATTACCAGGAGGATTTATTATTATCTTTCTCTGGATAGTACGTGTAATGCTCAATTTTGATATTAATGCCTTTATCATGAGCATTTTCAATCCAATTGCTGATCTGATGGGCAATAATATGTTTGGTGCTTTATTACCTATGATTTTTATCCATTTGCTTTGGGCGGCTGGTGTTCATGGAATGAACATTATCGGCTCCATTGTTCGTCCGATGTGGCTCATGATGCTCGATGCAAATATGGCTGCTATGGCAGATGGAACTCCGTTGACACAACTTCCTTATGTCGCACCAGAGCAATTTTATCAATGGTTTGTCACAATGGGCGGTGCGGGTGTAACATTGGTTCTTGTTTTCCTGCTCTTTACTTGTCGTGCCAAATATCTGAGAGATATGGCAAAACTGACCTTTGTACCAGGGCTATTTAATATCAACGAACCTTTAATCTTCGGTATGCCTTTGATGATGAATCCGGTCTTTACGATTCCTTTTGTTTTGAATCCTATAATCTTAACGATTGTTTCTTACAGTGCTGTCAGATTAGGATTGGTAAATGGTTTTGTGGCCAATGTGCCATGGACCTTACCTGCTCCAATCGGTGCTTATATGGCAACGGGGAATGACTGGCGTGCAATTATTCTTGTTTTAGTCAACCTCTTTATTGCTGGCTTAATTTATTATCCATTTGTAAAAATGTATGACAAGCAAATGCTTGAAGAAGAAAAGAAAGCAGCTGCTGAAACTGAAGGAGCTTAGATTTAAGTGCTTATTTAAATAAAAGTTCACATATAGAAAGTGTATAGACTTATGTTATATTCGATTCTCTTTTTTATCGCTACAGTAATTGTTATCCTTCGCGCGCGCCATTTCTCTATCAAAGCAGAAAACTTTAAAAATAAATATTTGCGAAGCCGTTGGTTTTGGGGAATTATGAGCATGCTTGCTCTGGCAATTGGTATTTTACTGCTCCCAAGTTTCCTTGTGCTACTGAAAATCCCTCTTATCATTTTTGCAGTATTCGCAGCAATGGTTTTCTTTGAAATGACACGACATGCGATTGAACGCGCTATGACCATCTATAATAAGAAAAATATAAATAAATATGACAGCAAAGATATTCACGAAGTGAACAGTTTGAATTAATTTTAAAAGGAAGAACATATGAAACGATTAGGAATCTCGATCTATCCAGAACATAGTACACTTGAACAAGATAAGGCTTATATTGACCTTGCCCATAAATATGGCTGTAGCCGTATCTTTACCTGTTTATTGTCCGTCAATGGCGAAAAGGAAGAAATTTTACAGAATTTCAAGGAAACGATAAGCTATGCCAGAAGCAAAAATTTTGAAGTGACAGTTGATATTGCACCACGTATTTTTGATGAGTTGGGAATCTCATATGATGATTTATCATTTTTTGCGGAGATGGGTGCGCATGGGATACGTCTAGATGTAGGTTTTACAGGTAAAGAAGAAGCCTTGATGACTTACAATCCCTATGGGCTCAAAATCGAGATCAATATGTCCAATGCGACAAAGTATATGGAAAATATTTTAAGTCATGTACCCAATCGCGACCTTTTAGTCGGCTGTCATAATTTTTATCCCAAGCGTTTCTCAGGGCTTTCTTATGATTTCTTTGTCAAATGCTCAAAAATGTATAAGGAAAACTACATTCAGACGGCAGCTTTTGTTAATTCTCACGATGCAACTTATGGTCCTTGGCCCGTTATGGAAGGTTTAGCAACTCTGGAGATGCACCGTGATTTGCCCATCGAAGTTCAAGCACAGCATTTATCAGCTACAGGGTTGGTTGACGATATTATTATTGGCAATGCTTATGCTTCAGAAGCGGAGATAAAAAAGCTTGCTGCTCTCAACCGTCAGATGATGACTTTTGGTATTGAGCTTGATGAAGCAATTACAGAGTTAGAGCGTATGATTGTAGAAGAAGAGCCGCATTTTTACCGTGGTGATATTTCTGAATATATGATTCGCTCCACGCAATCACGGGTAAAATATAAGTCTGAAGCCTTCCCTAAAGGAAATACACGTGACATTAGACGGGGTGACATTATCATTGAGAACGAAACATATGGTCAATATAAAGGAGAGCTGAACATAGCACTTAAGGACATGAAAAATTCAGGTAAAACAAATGTAGTTGCCCGAATCCGGGAAGAAGAAATCTTTCTTTTGGATTATTTGCAAGCTTGGGAAAACTTTCAATTTCAAGTTAAAGGATAATTGAAAGATATGAAGATTATTATTGGCGTGGATGCTGGTGGAACAAAAACAGAAGCTGTAGCTTACGATAGAGATGGAAATTCTTTAGCACAGGCATATTCTTCCTATGGAAATGTATTGATTGATTTCACAGCAGCTTGTCAGCATATTCAGCAAGCCATCAAAAGGTGCTTGAATGTATTACCTGATGCGGAGTTAGTTGCCCTTTCTTTAGGTGTGGCTGGAATAGGTTCAGGAAAATATAACGCAGAGCTTCAGCAAGCTTTATCATCCTTTGGAGTTCCTATCCGGATAGAGACTGATGCACGTATCGCACATGCGGCCTATTTCCCTAAGGGTGATGGTATTTTGACAATCGCAGGGACAGGTGCTGTCAGTTTTGGTCACAGAGGAGAAAAGCAAGTAATGACTGGTGGTTGGGGGCATCTGATCGGAGCCAATCGTGGCTCTGGATATTGGATTGCTCTTCAGGCTATTGAAAAGATGGCAAACGACGAAGACCAAGGGAAACCTTTATCCCAACTTTCAAATGCGATTCTCCATTATCTTAACCTTCCTGATTCATTCGCAATAAAACGATTTGTCTACGGCGCACCTAAGAAAGAACTTGCAGCACTGACACCGATTATTGTTGCCGAAGCAAATAAGGACAGCTTTACAGCTCAAAATATTCTGAGAGAAGCAGGACAGTTTTTGGCACAGATAACAATTGATAACTATAACAAATTAGATCGGCCCCAAGACATAGGTATTGCCTTAAAGGGCTCTGTCCTTTTGAAAATACCTCAAGTGCAGACAACATTTATACAAGAAGTAAAGAAATTTGTGCCAACAGCCTCTATCATAACAGAAGAAGTATCCTCAACCAAAGGTGCCTTTTCCCTGGCTTTGGCTGAATTATAAAAAAATTTTTTCGCAATATTATTTGTGATTTTAAAAAACACTTGAGCAATATTCTCAAGTGTTTTTATTATACGTTCTTCTCAACATTTATTCTTGACATATCAAAAAGATAGGTTTACAATTGTAAACATAGGAGGCGGGCATATGGAACTACATCATATATCTCTACTTACAGCTGACTTTGAGCAGAATTTTGATTTTTATGTTAATATTTTAGGCTTGCGTTTGGTGAAAAACTCTATTAATCAAGGTAATATCTATATGCGACATGTGTATTACGGTGATTTTATGGGGACTCCTGGAACTGTAGTGACTTTTTTTCCGGATCAACGCTTTGATGTAGAACGGCAAGATGGGAGTGACTATTTGTCCGGTATCCAATTCAAAATTCCTAAGGATTCTACTGAATACTGGGCGAAACGTTTTAAGAAGTTCGGCTTAGAATATCAACACACAGACAATACTTTACAGGTTCTTGATTTTGACAAGATTTTACTTGAGTTTATCGAAGTAGAAGAGCAAAATCAAGATGCTCATATCAATGTGCTGTCAGATGTACCTGCAGCTTTCCAAATCACAGGACTCTGGGGCAGTCGTCTTTACAGCTCAAATCTTGAGCAGACAAGGATCTTTTTCCAAGAGATACTTGGGAGTGAGGGAGGTATTACGCTTCTTCCCGCAACATCTAAAGAAGGCAAACGAGTCTGGGGGAGAGGGTCTATTGACCATATCGCTTTTGCAGTTTCTAACAGTAAAGCGCTCGATAATATATGGGAAAAAGCGCTAAGCTTAGGTTATGAGAGAGAATTATATGCGGATCGTGGTTATTTTCGATCGGTATATCTTAAAGAGCCAGGCGGTGTAAGGATTGAGTTTGCGACCCTAACTCCAGGCTTTACTCTGGATGAATCAATTCAAGATTTGGGAAGTGATTTAGCTTTACCACCACGTTATGAAGCAAAACGTCAAGAACTCTTGCGCTGTTATCAAAAGCAAGGTGTTCATTTTAAAAAAAAGAAAGAAGAAAATCATGAAAATTAAAGTACAACATCTTAACGGCCGTCAAGAAAGTAAAGAATTCGCTAACGTAGAAGAATTTGTTCTCCTCCAAAATCGTGAAATTCCTGCTTTAGAAGATTCAGCGAAAGTATTAGAACTCGAAATTGATGGTCAAAACCGCGAATTTGAAGGAAATATTGCTGCGCTTTATTTTGAATTGAGCAAATATTAAATTCCCGCCTGCTTGGCGATAATAATACATGGAGAAACAAAATGACAAGTGGACGTTTATCTGCATTTACAGATGGAATTGTCGCCATCTTAATTACTGTTATGGTTTTAAACCTGCGCATTCCTAAAGGTCCAAATTGGACAGACTTATTTGATATGGGATTTATTTTCTTAACCTATCTTGCAAGTTTTTACTTGTTGGCCATCTATTGGAATAACCATCATCACCTTTTCCATCTGGCTGAACGTGTTTCAGGAAGAATTCTGTGGTGGAATGTCGTGCTCTTATTTTTTATGAGTTTCATTCCCTTTACCACAAACTGGCTGTCTGAATTTTCAGGTTCAAAAACGCCTGAGATTGTTTATGCTGTAAATAACTTATTTATTGATATTATTTTTAATATCTTAAGCTACGAAATTTTTAAATCGAGAAATTATAAACTAAAGGACATGCATTGGGTTTGGAAAGGCGGTTTCTCTATCCTCATTTTAATGGTCGGAATTTTACTGACCGTTTTACTGCCTGTAGCTCAGATTTCATTAGTGGCAACAATCTTGAGTATGATTCCGTGGGTAATTCCAGATAAGCAGATTGAAAATTATGTCAATAAAAATTAAACAATCTATTGTAAAAAAGTGGCTCAACACAGTGTTTGGTCACTTTTATTTTGTTGTAAGAAACATAAATTGTGTTAAGATGAAGTGAGAGGAGAAGAAGCATGATCAGAAAAATGAAGGCTGAAGACCTGCAAAAAGTTGTAGAGCTTTGGCTGAGAGTTAATATTGCTAATCATCGGTTCATCAAGCGTGAGTACTGGTTGAAACAAGCTGCAGCTGTTGAAGAAGCTATGAAAGATGCTGACATATATGTTTACGAAGAAAACCAAAAAATCATTGCTTTTGTCGGTTTGATTGACCAATATATTGCAGGCATTTTTGTGAGTAATAGCAAGCAGTCTAAAGGTATTGGCAAATCACTTTTACAGCATATTAAAGCTTCAAGTCAAACGCTCTCTTTAAAAGTTTACCAGAAAAATGAAGGTGCTCTTCGTTTCTACCAAAGGGAAGGCTTTAAAATAGTGGCTGAAGGCTTAGATGAAGATAATAATGAAAAAGAGTTTTTGATGACTTGGAACTAAAAAGAACCATATTTTGGTCCTTTTTTTGATTTTTACTCAATTGTTATAAAACTCAGGTAAGATGAACTGGTCATTATTTTCAAATTGTAAAGCGAGACTTAGCATCAATACTTCCGAGTTTTTCTGGCCCCAAAGTTGAACACCTTGTGGTAAATGTGTTTCTTCCTCCAAGTAAATTGGAAGTGACAAGGCAGGTTGTCCTGTGAGATTACTGATAAAGGTGTAAGGCGTGAAAGCCAAGGAGTTTTCGAACGCTTGTTCTATGGTTGAGATTTGTTCAGAAAAGTTATATAACTCCATGTGTTTCATTTTTTCCGTAATGTTAGGATGGATGAGTTCTTCGTCCACTTTGGGGGCTGTTTTGGCTGTTGTCGGCGTTAAGAAGAGGTCAAAATTTTTAAAAATTTCTTCATCCAATGTGGCACATGCGCTATCCCACTTATTTAAAGCTTGAACATAAGAAGCAGCATCCGCATTACGACCAGCTTCTAACAAGGCATAAGTTAGTGGCTCTACATCACTGTTAATTATCTTGCGGTCATTAGCAATTTCCCAAGGTTTAAGCATAGCATATGTTTCAGCAGCATTCATTTGATAATATGTTTGAATCAAAGGGCGAGCATCGAAAGGAAAAGAAACCTCAGTTAGTTGATGACCTTGAGCTTTTAGAAAGTCGACGGCTTTTTGAAGGGCGGCCTTAGAGGTCTCCGAAAGCATTATTCCCGATACCGGTGATTCAAAGGAATAAGCAATGTTTAAAGCTTTGTTTGGTTCTGTGAGATGATGCAGTGCCTTCTTATCTAATAACTCTGTTTGATAAGGATCAGCTTCTTGTTTAAGTTGCATTTCGGCCACAAAACTTGCTGTATCACGTACAGAAATAGTTAAAGCTCCAGTAGTTGCTGCACCTTGCCAACCTCGGTAGTTTCCTGGGCCCTGTGGCATAAGACCTCGTGTCATTTTCAAACCAATAAGACCTGAAAAAGAAGCAGGAATACGTATGGAGCCACCACCATCAGAGGCGCCAGCCATAGGGAAAATCCCAGAAGCTACAGCGGAAGCAGCTCCACCTGAAGAGCCACCAGAGTAATAAGCTGTATTCCAAACATTACGTGTGTCGCCATAAAGAGCTGAGTCTGTAATATTTTTAAAACCAAATTCAGGAGAATTTGTTTGTCCGAAAGGCGTTAAGCCAGCTTTAAGAGCAGCTTTGACAAAGTTATCGTCTGAATGGGCCATATTGTCTTCAAAAAGTTTTGAACTCGAAGTTGACGGAAGTCCTGCATGATCTTGCCCCAGCATCTTTAGTGGAAAGGGAAGACCTGCGAAATAACCGTTTTCTGTTTTTGATAAATCAGCTTGAGCCTGATGCAAGTCATAGGCAACGACGGCATTGTATTGCGGATTGATTTTTTCCAGTTTTTTTTGAGTGTTTTGGAGTAATTCAGTAGCACTGATTTGGCCAGCACGGATTTTTTCTGCCCAATATGTAGCGTCTTTAATCTTTCTCATCTTTCATATCTTCCTCTCTAGGAGTAAAATCGCCACCGAGGTATTTTTCAGAAAGTTTTTTCATCGTTCCATTTTCTTGAAGTTTTACCAAGGCTTTATCGACTTTCTGTTGTAGGTCTTTGTCTTCTTTTTCCTTACCAAAAATGAAATAGCTAAATCCTGTATGTTTATCTGTCTCGCCTAAATCAATTGGTTCGACTTTTAAATTATAAGCATGTTGTTGAATGATTTGTGTGAGGGAAATTTGATCGTAAATCACAAAGTCACTTTTTCCTGAGTCAACATCAGCAACATAAGAAGCTAATGGATAGCTGGCGTCCATATATTTTAAATTCATTGCTTTGTCAGGATTTTCCTTGTTCCAGTTTTCCAGCATTGTTGCGACTTGAACACCAGATAAGACTTCGGTGGTTTTACCGGCTAAGTCATTCAAAGATTTGACTTGTAAATCAGGTTTAACTGCTACCGATGTTGCTGACTTAGATAGAGGTAGTGAGTAATTGTATTTTTCTGCACGTTCAGGTGTCCAAGAAAGAGCATTTGCAGCCATTTGAAAACGTCCATTATCAATTCCAGAAAGCACGGAATTAAAATCAATCACTTGGAATTTTAATTTGTATTCAGGAAGTTCTTTGAAAACAGCGCGTGCAAGTTCCACATCATAACCTGTTAACTTATTGTCTTCCATATAAGTATTAGGTTTTGAGTTGGCATTTGTGGCCACGATAATTTCCTTTGGCTCAGGCTTAACGCTTTCTTTTTTGCTGCAAGCGGTCAAAACCCCAAAAGAAGTGAGAGAAAATAAGGCTAGACCTAAAACTAATTTTTTATTCATTTATATATAATGGGTTTTTGCAAACCCTTCCTTTCTGTATATTTTTATTTTAGCAAATTTTAAAAATTCAGAAGCTTTTTATGTTTGGAAATTTTTGGTATGATCAAAAAGAACAAAAGAATAGGATAGAGGAGATAAAAATGGCAAAACATATCTTTACATCGCAAATTAATTGGCCCGGCGGACGTAATGCTGTTGGAAAGCTAGAAACAGGCGCTTTGCAAGAGAAAATTTCGATTCCATCTGTGATGGATGGTCCAGGTGTGGGGACGAATCCAGATGAAATGCTCTTGGGCGCTGCAAGTACTTGCTATACGATTACACTAGCAGCTTTACTTGAACGCAATGAGATTGCAGTACTTGATTTTAAGGTTGAATCTGAAGCAACAGTTAGTGTTGAAAAAGGAGTTTTTGCTTATGAAAAAATTGTCCATGACCTTTATTTGAAAATTGATGAAAAAGCAGATTACGACAAGACTTATCGCCTTGCTCAATATGCCGAAACTTCTTGCATGATTTCGAGAGCCGTGCAAGGTAATGTTGCAATCGAAGCTAACATCCATCTAGAAAAGGAAAAAGCAAGTTAAGCAGATATTCCATTTTTATTTTGGTGGAGGGTAAGTACTAACATGATATAATAGCAGTAAAAGTTTCAAAAAATTCAATTCGAGAAAAAATAGAAATCTGGAAATAAAAATGACGATTGCTTATCCTAAAATACTCTCAAGCTCACAAGTAAAACCTTATCTTTTTCAAGCGCGGTTTGGCTTAGAAAGAGAAGGTCACCGTGTGGATTCATCAGGAAACATAAGCGACTTAAACCATCCGGTAGCACTTGGTTCGCGGAGCTTTCATCCTTATCTTCAAACTGACTTTTCAGAAACACAAATGGAAGCCATTACTCCAGTTTTTGAAGAGCCAAAGCAAGCTCTACAATTTATGGAGGCTCTTCATGACGTGATGATTCGCTCTCTTGAACAAGATGAGCTCCTCTGGGCCCAATCCATGCCACCCGCTTTGCCGGAAAATGAATCAAATATCCGTCTTGCCAATCTAGAAAAAAAAGAAGATGTCCTTTACCGTGAAGGATTAGCAGAAAAATATGGCAAAAGAAAGCAAATGGTTTCTGGTATTCACTACAACTTTGAGTTCGGTGAGGATTTGCTAGAAGCCATGTGGAAGCAACAACGAGCGACAGATTTTAAAGCCTTCAAATCTGAAATTTATATGAAGCTCTCCCGACAATATTTGCGCTATATGTGGATTATTACATATTGTTTAGGAGCTTCGCCACGTGCCAATGCTGGATTTTTTACTGATAGAAATGAAAAAATACAGGAACCTGTACGTTCTATTAGAAATTCTAAATTTGGCTATCGGAACACGCCTGATATTTTCGTAAGCTATCAGAGTCTTGAACAGTATTATGATGACTTGCAAACTTACGTCAAAAAGGGTGCACTCTCTGAGATGAAGGAGTTTTATTCTGCTGTTCGTTTACGTGGTGGAAAGCGGGCGGAAGAGTTGCTGGACGTGGGCGTTCAGTATGTCGAGTTTCGCAATTTTGACTTGAATCCTTTTGTGCGAGTCGGGTTGGATGAAGATACTGCTCGATTTATCCACCTTTTTAGCCTTTATCTGATATATAAAGAGGAAGAAGAGACGCCAGATGAAGCACAAAGATTAGGTTATACAATAAATGATGTTGTAGCTTTAGAAAATCCTTTAGAAAAAACAGCTTATTATAATGAAGGCAAGCACTTTTTCGATCACATGCGCAGGTTTGCCCAGAACTTAGACTTTGCCCAAGATGATTTGGCGCTGATTGATAAGTTTGCTCAAATGCTGGAAAAACCTGAAACCACAATTGCTGGACAGATGGAGCTGGCTTATCGTCAAGACAAAGCTTTTGCTTTGGACTTGTCTCGCAAATACCATCAGCAATCCTATAAACGTCCATTTCAATTGGCAGGCTTTACTCATCTCGAACTTTCGACGCAAAATTTGCTTTTTGATGCTATTCAAAAAGGCTTAAAAGTTGAAATTTTAGATGCACAAGACCAGATGATTGTTTTAAGTTATAAATCTCATACAGAAATTATCGAAAAAGGGAATATGACTTCGAAAGATTCCATGGTCGCTTATGCCATTATGGAAAATAAAGTGGTCACGAAAAAGCTGCTCAGTCGGGCACATTTAAAAACCCCGCAAGGGCAAGAATTTAGCAATTTAGCAACTGCACAGGCTGCCTTTCCACTTTTTGAAGCGGCCGCAATTGTTGTCAAGCCTAAATCAACGAATTATGGCATAGGAATTTCTATCTTTAAAAAACCAGCGACACAAGAACAGTTTTATAAAGCTCTAGAAATTGCGTTCCGAGAAGATAAAGAAGTTCTTGTTGAACGATTTGTTTCTGGTACCGAATACCGTTTCTTTGTGCTGGATGGCAAGACAAGGGCAGTCCTTCGCCGGGATGCCGCACATGTTATTGGTGATGGAGTATCCACGATCAGCCAACTGGTCGCACAGAAAAATGAGAATCCTCTACGTGGACATGATCATCGTTTTCCCTTGGAAAAAATCCAGATTACTGCCACCGAAAAACTTATGCTGGACGTCCAAGGTTATACGGAACAGAGTATCCCTGAAAAAGATGTAAAGGTAAACCTCCGAGAAAATTCTAATGTATCGACAGGTGGAGACTCTATCGATGTCACTGATGAGATGCCTGAAATCTATAAGAACATTGCTGAAAAAGCTGCTGATGCTCTGCAAGTCAAGATCACTGGAGTGGATATACTGATCGAAGATCTCAATGATAGCTTGGGTGAAAAGTACAGCATTATTGAAGCTAACTTTAATCCTGCTATGCTTTTCCATCTCTATCCGTTGAAAGGGAAAGGTCGTCGGGTAACTATGGACGTTTTGCAATTCCTCTTTCCGGAAATTTTTGCCTAATAAATAAAATTCCTCTACCTATGAGGGATTTTATTTATTGTACGGTATTTATGAACATTTGATATGAAAAAATTGATAATAAATTTATAC
>ERZ1034865.374-NODE-374-length-29592-cov-4.899888_pt1 | contig 29592 bp, 16 predicted proteins | sample MGYA00520632_ERZ1034865 | MGnify/ENA primary metagenome ERZ1034865 (study PRJEB33766, sample SAMN09781738) | gut metagenome | biome: gut microbiome | host: Homo sapiens | place: Madagascar | study: EMG produced TPA metagenomics assembly of the PRJNA485056 data set...
GGATATAATGACTAATTTTGCAATCGAAAATAAAAACAAACTAAAAACATCAAGAAATCATGAGTAGCATATTGGAAGGTCGTCCTGCCTTGAAGAAGGAGGTCGATAAGATCGCTGAGGTAGCAGGTTATCTCTGGCAGAATGGATGGGCAGAGCGTAATGGTGGTAACATCACCGTCAACATTACCGATTTGGTGGATGATGAAATCAAGTCTTTGCCTGCTATCAGCGATGTGAAGCAGATAGGTACAGCATTGCCAGCATTAAAAGGTTGCTATTTCTTCTGCAAGGGTACTGGCAAGAGAATGCGCGACTTGGCTCGTTGGCCTATGGAGAATGGTTCCATCATCCGTATCCTCGATGATTGTGCTAGCTATGTTATCATTGCCGACAATGCTGTGATGCCTACTTCTGAGTTGCCTAGCCACTTGAGTGTACATGCTCGTTTGATAGAGAAGGGATCTAACTATAAGGCTACTGTTCATACACATCCTATCGAGTTGATAGCCATGAGTCATAACAAGAAGTTCATGGGTAAGGACGTATTGAGCAATTTGCTTTGGAGTATGATTCCTGAGACCAAGGCTTTCTGTCCACTGGGCTTGGGTATCGTTCCTTATCAGTTGCCTGGCAGCTTGAAGCTTGCTGAGGAAACCTTGAAGGAATTGGAAGACTATGATGTAGTGATGTGGGAGAAACATGGTGTCTTTGCCAAGGGCTTGGATGTAATGGATGCTTTCGACCAGATTGATGTACTTTCTAAGAGTGCCAAGATTTATATCGACTCTAAGTGCATGGGATTTGAGCCTGATGGTATGAGCCAGGAAGAGATGGCTGAGATGACCAAGGCTTTTAATTTACCAAGATAAAGAAATAGGTTGCATACGTTTTAGATTCAGTAGAATTTTGTTATATTTAAGTTAAGTAGTTTAGTAGATTTAAGTAAAGAATTTAGGTTTAAGAGTAAAGAATAAGCCCCCGGACATTGTGAAATGCTCGGGGGCTTCCTTTATATGTATGTTTGCTGTTTATACCAAACATACGTTTCTTTCTAGTCCATGTGGAAGAGTTCTTCCAGTGGGATGGTGACAGGCGAGTTGTCTGGATTCACCTCCATGATGTCAGCCATCATGTCCCACCATTTCTGGGTGATTGGGTCCACATTGGTGGTGTCCTGGCTGTTGGTGTCGCTGTCACATTTCTGAACGGCGAAGAGGAGGTTGGTCTCCTTGTCCCAGAAAATGCTGTAGTCGCTCACTCCCTGTTCCTTGATCATTTGTTTCAACTCAGGCCAAATCGCAGCGTGGCGCTTGGCGTATTCTTTCTCGCATCCCTTCTTGAGATACATCTTAAATGCAAATCTTTTCATGGTCTTTTCTTTTTTAAATTAACTGTGGCAAGAAACTTGAGATAATCAAGACGATGATGCCAACGATGAGTACTGCGATGGTTTTCGGTGAACATCCCTTCCATTCTTTCAGGATGATGCCCCAAACGTTGGAGAATACCACGTTGAGTGCCATCAAGATACAGAAGGAGAGCGTCAAGAGGGTAGGCGACTCCGTGAGGAATCCCTTGCCAAGCGACAAGCCGAAGAACTGGCTGTACCACAAGGCTCCTGCCAATGCGCAGAACACCAGGTTGTTGCCCCATACCTCCGTCTTCTGATAATCGTCCCAAGTATGATTCTTGCTATTCTGGTAGAAACAGTAGATGGCATTGGTGACGAAACCGCCCAATGTCACCAAGAAGGTGGCTGGTAAGGTTTTGTACATGTCAGGAGTGAGCGAACCGAAGTTGATGTCAGCTCCGAAGGCAAGACCTACGTTGAAGCAACCGCTCATGAAACCAGCCAACAGTGCGATGGCGAGACCCTTAGGGAAGTTGAAGTCCTTGACTGCCGCCTTTTTCTCTTCTTCAGAGAGGGAAGCCGCCTTCATACTGCCAGCCACACCGATGATGGCGATGCCCACCAAGGTAACGACCACGCCGAGGATAACGCTGAAAGTCAAAGCTGCCAAAGCGTTCATCTCAGGGAAGAAGATGTTGAGCAAGACAGGACCCATGATGGTGCCCAAGCCAGCGCAGGTTCCCAAGGCAATGCTCTGTCCGAGGGCTACACCGAGGTAACGCATGGAGAGACCGAAGGTCAAACCGCCTACGCCCCAAAGCACACCGAAGAGCATGGTCATTGCCACATTGAATCCGTATCCATCAAATAGTTCGAAGAAACTGTGTCCTTCCGGTACTGCCAACAAGGCACCGAAGAATGGCAAGATGAGCCAAGCGAAGACACCTTGTATGATCCAGTAGGATTCCCAGCTCCAATCCTTGATCTTGTTGATGGGAACATAGCAGCTGGACTGGCAAAATGCTCCAACTGCTATGATGATTAATCCGATGATGATGTCCATAGGCTTAGTTTCTCTTTGAGAGGACCTCAGCCTCATATTTCTCTACGTCTGCGATATACTCCTCGCCTACAGGGATGTTGTTCTTCAGGTTGAAGTAGTCATAGACAGCGCCCATAGGCAATGTCTTAGCTTCCTCAAGAAGGGCGAGACGCTCGAAGAGCTTGCCTTCGTCCTCGTACTTGCGAAGAATATCGAGTGGCTCCAAGAATGCCTGCAACAATGACTTCTGGGCTGCACGTACACCTACGATGTAAGCACCGATACGGTTGATGGAAGCATCGAAGTAGTCGAGACCGATGTGAGCACGGTCGAGTGCATTGGCACGAACCAACTCAGAGAAGAGGTTGCGAGTATTGTCGTCGAAGAGTGTTACGTGGTCTGAATCCCAGTGCATAGGGCGAGATACGTGGAGCATCAACTCTGGTACGTAGAGCAAGAGTGCTGATACAGCGTCAGAAACGTTCTCTGTTGGCTCGTAGTGACCGGTATCGAGTGTGTAGATGACATTGTTCTTGGCACAATAGCCTGTATAGAAGTAGTTGGAACCTACTGTGTAAGCCTCCAAGCCGATACCGAAGAGCTTTGCCTCCAAGCAAGACTTCATGTTTGGCAATTCCTCTGCCAATATCTCGTCCAAGCTATCCTTCAAGATCTGACGATAGCGAGCCTTTTCTACAGTGATGTCCTTAGAACCATCATGTACCCAAATGTTCATGATACATGGGTCGTTCTGATACTTACCCATGGCATCTGCGATACGACGACAACGCTTGGTATGCTCAATCCAGAAATCACGGATTTCCTTGTCTGGGTTTGCCAATGTGAGGTTGCCACTCTTAGGGTGAGAGAAAGAGGTGGAGTTGAAGTCGAGCTTCAAGTCATGCTCCTTAGCCCACTGCATCCAACCTTGGAAGTGCTCTACGCCAACTTGGTCACGATCAACAAACTTGCCGCCGAACTCACCGTATGTCTCGTGGAGATTCAAACGATAGGTACCAGCCAAGAGAGACTTCACTTTCTCGATGTCTTGGCGCAACTCGTCGATGTTGCGTGCCTTGCCAGGATAGTTGCCTGTTGTCTGGATACCACCAGAGGCAGCTACGTTGCGCTCGAACCCTACTACGTCGTCAGCCTGCCAGCAGTGCAAGGAGATAGGAGTCTTCTCCAAGGTCTCGATGGCCTTATCTGTGTCCACACCAAGAGCGGCATAGCGCTCCTTAGCAATCTCGTAATTCTTTGTGATTAAATCTGCGTTCATTGTTTTTAAGTTTTATGTTGTTATTGTTTATTTTGTTTTTATGTTGTTATTGTTTATTTTGTGATTTCCAAGAAATGCTCGTAAGCCTTGTCCCACGCTTCCTTGTCTTGTGGCTCGAAACGCTTCAGCTCCAGTGAATTAGCGATGATCTGTCGCATCTCCCAGATGTCCTTGACAGCGCCCGAAGCCTTGGCTTGCAACATGATGTTACCGATGGCGGTGCCTTCCTGAGGACCAGCCAGTACGGTGACGCCGCAACTGTTGGCTGTGAATTGGTTGAGGTAAGCATTGAGCGAACCGCCGCCGATGATATGCAGTACGTGGATGTCGAAGTTGGCAAACTCCTTGAGCCATGTGAAGATCTGGCGATAGCGAAGGGCTAGGCTCTCGAAGATGCAACGGCAAATCTCACCGTATGTCTTCGGTACATACTGACCAGTCTTCCCACAGTAGCCTTGGATGGCATCTACCATTGAGGAAGGATTGGCGAAGACGGCATCGTCTGGGTTGATGATGCTCTGGAAGGCTGGCTGCTTCATCGCCTCTGCTATCAGGGCGGAGTGGGAGAGTGCCTCCATGTCACTGTTGTTGGCTGCGGCGGCATCTTTCCATTCCTTGCGGCAACGCTCGTAAATCCACATGCCACAGATGTTCTTGAGGAATCGGGTCGTACCGTCGATACCTCCCTCGTTGGTGAAGTTGAGGTCGAAACTTCTGTCGTTGATGATGGCTTCCTTCGTCTCGATGCCCATCAGGCTCCATGTGCCAGAGCTGAGGTAAGCGAACTCCTCGTTCTTGGCTGGTACGGCTGCTACGGCACTGGCGGTGTCGTGACCTGCTACGGCTATCACTGGGATGGCTGTCAGTCCTGTCATCTTCTGCACCTCTTCGGTCAGTGTGCCGATGATGGTGGCAGGGGAGGTCATCTCGCCAAACTGAGAGCGTTTCAGTCCTAGACTTTCCACGAGTTCCTCGTCCAAGTCCTTGGTCATCGGGTTGAGCATCTGTGAGGTGGAGGCTACTGTGTATTCGCAGATAGCCTTGCCAGTGAGCATATAGCTCAAGGCATCAGGGATAAACAATACCTTGTCTGCGTTTTCCAAGGCTACGTTGCCAGCCTTGCGCATGGCGTAGATTTGGAAAAGAGAGTTGAAGTTCATGAATTGGATACCTGTCTTCTCATAGACTTTCTCCTTGCTCACCTTCTCGTCGAAGTATTTTTCCATCATGCCGAAGGTGTGAGGGTCGCGATATGCCATTGGGTTGCGAAGGATAGCTCCGTCCTTGCCCACATATACGAAGTCGCATCCCCAAGTGTCGATGCCGATACTTTGGATAGGGATGTTGCGCTGTGCAACGAGTTTCAAACCCTTGATGATTTCGTAGTAGAGAGCATAGATGTCCCAATAGAAGTGACCACCTGTCTCGATGAGGTTGTTGTCGAAACGTGTCAACTCCTCTAGGTCAAACTTTCCATCCGACAGACTGCCGATGATGGTTCGTCCACTCGTAGCTCCCAAGTCAACTGCGAAGAAATATTTTTTTTGTTCCATTATAATAATGTAGGTTTTAAGTTGTTACATTTTTCGCTTGCAAAATTAGGGCGAAATACTGATAGGCGACAAGAGATTTTGATTTTCGTGCATTAATATTTGTCAATTGTTTTTGAGTGGAAATGGAAGAAAGTAGGGAGTGGGGAGTACAAAAACACCCATACAGCCCCGCGGCTGTATGGGTGGATGTTATCGTGTCATGGTTCTGAAATCGGATGGTTTCATACCTGTCTGACTCTTGAACTTGGAGGAGAAATAGTCGGGCGACTCGAAGTTGAGGCGATAGGCTATTTCCTTGATGCTTTCTTCTGTGGTGGAGAGAAGCTCCTTGGCTCTTTGCAGTTTTAGGTTCTGCTGATAGAGGGCAGGGGCAAATCCCGTGTGCTCCTTGAATAGCTTTCTGAAAGAGGAGTAGCTCATGCCGAGTTCCACTGCTAGTTCTTGTATGGTCATATTCTCTTCCAGCGATTCACGGATGCGAAGTCTAGCCTTGTTGATGATATCGACATGCTTGGTGTCCTTGTTCAGTTCAATGTTTCTTTCCAGGGAGTACATGAGTCCGATGAGGTGGTTGACGATACCAGCCAGGCTCTGTTGCGAGAAGGCAGCCTCCTCGATGGCGGTGCGATATGCCTCTTCGTATAGGTTGATGATCTCATTACTGAATCCCACGTGGTAGATAGGTTTCTCGACAGAGAGAAAACCATGTTTTACCCTGTCGTCAATGTTCTTGCCCTTGAAGCCAATCCAAAAGCTTTTCCATCCTTTCTCACGGTTGGGATGGTAGGTATGCCATTCGCCAGGAAAGAGCATGAAGATGTCGCCAGCCTTGATGGTCGTCTCCGGACAATGCTCAGATTGGAAGACACCTTCGCCTTCCGACTGGTAGAGCAGTTGGTATTCATCCAGCGTCCTACCTTTCTTGATGTCGAAGTAATATCCATCGGCATGTCCCTTGGTAGGGTAGTCTTCACCTGGCTCGATATTTTCTTTCCCCACAGTGCTGACGGTGAGACCCCATTGGGCATCCCTGTCTGTAGCTAGGAGGTATTTACTTGTTTGCATTGCTTATATATAAAATGTTCATGAATGTTATTTGTAGTATTTCTGATGTTGTCGGCAAAGTTAATAAAAAAATGTGGTACTCCATTATGTTTAGTGTGAAAAAGCCTAAAATGTCGGGAGATGCTTGGAAATGCATTGGGAGGTGTTCGAAAATCCATTGGGGGGCTTTTTGAAAAACCTCGGGAGGATTTTTGAAAAACCTCGGGACTTTTTTATTTTCGCATACTGTACGAAAATATAAATAAATGGACGATTTTCTATTGTTGAATCCCCTTTGAAACGTAGCGTTCTAGACATTATATCAAAAAAAAAAGGTGAAAAGCCAAAAATTAAAGTGTAAAAATACCCTAATTACCTACTTTTGCAGCCGAAATGTTTGAAAGAATGTTATATTCATAAAACCTAAAGTTTACCTAATTGATATAATCTTGCATTATGTTTTCATAGGGAAACGAGTTGAACGAATAAACCTAAAAATAAAATATGAGCAAACAAATCAAAATGATTAAGAAGTCTGTATTGCCATTTGCGTTGGTATGCTCAGCTTTGGTGATGTCTCCTTGTATGGGGGGGGCAAATCTATGCTGATGTACTCAATGTTCAGCAAACGAAGGCAGTCAAGGGTACAGTAGTCGATGAGACTGGCGAGCCTGTAATCGGTGCAACCGTATTAGTCGTTGGTGCAGGTGCTGCTCAAGGTACTGTCACTGATATGGACGGTAACTTCAGCATCCACGTCAAGCCAGGTGCAAAACTCAAGATAACCTATATCGGATGCGGTAATATGGTTGTTGCTGCCAAGGATGGCATGAAGGTTCAGCTGAAGTCTTCAGGAGCTGTTTCCTTGAACACCGTCGAGGTGGTGGCTTATGGTGTACAGAAGAAAGTAACTATGACGGGTGCCATCTCTAGTGTGAAGAGCGAGGACCTCGTTCGTACTTCTGTTGGTTCTGTCAACAATATCTTGGGAGGTCAGCTCTCAGGTGTGACCACCGTACAGTATTCTGGTGAGCCAGGTAGCGATGCCGCAGAAATCTTCGTTCGTGGTAAGGCTACTTTCGGCGACTCAAGCCCACTCATCCAGGTAGATGGTGTAGAGCGTACCATGGCTGATATCGACCCAAATGAAATCGAGAGCGTTACCGTATTGAAGGATGCATCCGCTACTGCTGTGTTTGGTGTGCGTGGTGCCAATGGTGTCGTCTTGATTACTACCAAGCGTGGTTCACAGGGTAAGGCAAAGATCAATGTATCTACTTCTTGGACTGCTCTTTCTCCTACCAAGATGGTGGAGCAGGCTAACTCTTATGAATATGCAAACTTCTACAACCAGATGTCGTTGAACGATTACAACCAGACGGCATTGGCTGCTGTAGCAAATGGTAAGTACCCTTCTGTGGAGGCTTACAAAGAAGCTATTCCTTTCGCTCCAAGTTTCTCACAGGAAATCATTCAAAAATTTAAGGATGGATCTGACCCAATTCGTTTCCCTAGTACTCGTTGGGCAGATTATATTATGAAGGATGTCACCCTTCAGCAACAGCATAACTTGAACATCTCTGGCGGTACCGACCGTGTCAGATACTTTATCTCTGCTGGTTATTATTCACAGGATGGACTCTTCAAGGAGTTTGGTTCCAACTATGACTATGGTTATCAGTACAAGCGTTTCAACTATCGTTCCAACTTGGACTTGAAAGCCACCAAGTCAACTACATTGTCATTCAATGTGGCTGGTAATGTGAGTAATGCTGACAAACCATACACCGGAGGTGGTGCAGCAGGTTTGATCAAGCAGATTTATTATGCCACTCCATTCTCTAGCCCTGGTATCATTGATGGCAAGATGGTAAATTGTACTACGGATTACAAAGATGGCTTGAACCTCCCATTCTTGGGCGGCAATGGTATGGGTTATTATGGTGGTGGTTTCATGCAGACCAACATCAATAAGCTTCAGATGGACCTTGTGCTCGACCAGAAGTTGGACTTTATTACCAAGGGCTTGAGCTTCAAGGTGAAAGGTTCTTACAACTCAGCCTTCACTGTCAATAAGCAGGGTAAATGCCAGATTGCTACCTACAACCCTCTCATCCAATATGACGAGGATGGTCAAGTCATTCTCAATCCTGATGGCACACCTTATATCGTATATCGTCAGAATGGTAATGATACAGATCCTTCTTACTCTGCTTCTCAGGGTAAGGCTCGTGACTGGTACTTGGAGGGTAGCTTCAATTACTCTCGTGTATTTGGCAAGCACACGGTCAATGCCTTGATGTTGTACAACCAGTCTAAACAGTTCTACTATTCTGGTGGTGAATATGCCAATATCCCTCGTTCATACGTAGGTTTGGTAGGTCGTGTCACTTACGACTATGCCAACAAGTACATGGCTGAGTTCAACATAGGTTATAATGGTTCAGAGAACTTTGCTCCAGGCAGACGCTTCGGTACCTTCCCTGCTGGTTCCCTTGGTTGGATCCTTAGTGAGGAGAAGTTCTGGAAGCCTATTTCCAAGGTGGTATCTTTCTTCAAGATTCGTGGTTCATGGGGTCTCGTTGGTAATGATAAGACAATGGATAAACTTCGCTTTGCGTATCTTGGCGACCCATATTATACAGGTTCATACGGTTTGACCAATAACTATTCTGATTGGAACGACTCTTATGGTTATCTCTTTGGTGATGCTGCTTCTGGAACCGTTCAGGGTACTTCAGCACTTGCAGGTGCCTACGAGGCAGTCAAGAACAATCCAGAGTTAGGCTGGGAGAAGGCGTTCAAGCAGGATTATGGTTTTGATATGTATTTCTTGAACGACCGTATTAAGACAACCTTCGATTATTATCGTGAGCACCGTACCAATATTATGGTGCGCGACCAGACCGTTCCTTCTACTATTGGTTTCACCATGCCTTATACCAATGCAGGTGAGACGAAGTCTTGGGGATGTGAGTTGTCTCTCGGTTATAATGACAAGATTGGTAAGAACTTCCGCCTTTGGGGTAAGTTGAACCTTTCTTACAACCAAAATGAGATTGTTGAGATGAAGGAGAAGCCACAGAAGAACGAATATATGTTTGCTCGTGGTCATCGTATCGGTTCACGCTCTATGTATCAGTTCTGGAAGTTCTACGAGGGCAAGCAGACTGAGGAGGAGTACGAGAAGACCTTTGGCACTCCATTCCCAGTTCAGCGCCAGACCAACTTGCAGCCTGGAGATTGCGTTTATGTGGATCTCGACAAGGATGGCAAGATTGATGAGAATGATATGACACGTGACTTGGGTTATACTGATGACCCAGAGTACATGGCAGGTTTGACATTTGGATTCAACTACAAGCGTTTGACCTTCAATGCTCAGTTCACCGGTGCTTGGAATGTAACTCGTTACATCTCTGATGTATTCATGCAGCCATTCTACTGCTCTTCCAATACCACACAGGGTGGTTTGCTCTCATATCACGTCAACAACACTTGGACTCCAGGTGTGTATGAATCACAAGATGCACTCTATCCACGTGCTACTTGGAAGAATGCGGAGCAGAACTATGCCGCTTCCAACCTTTGGGAGAAGGATGCCAAGTATCTTCGTCTGAAGACGGTATCTATCTCTTACGACTTCATCAATCCTGCCTTTAAGAAGATTGGTATGACTCGTTGTGAGGTGACATTGTCAGGCTACAACTTGTTCACCTTGACTCCATACAAGTGGGGTGATCCTGAGACAAGAGCCTCTAATGCGCCTTCTTACCCTCTTCAGCGTACCTATACTATCAGCTTGAATGTGGGCTTCTAACATAAGGTAAATTATCAATCAAGACAAAACAAATAATGAAACACAATATATTATTACATAGTGCATTGGCGATGTTGGTGGCTGGGGCTTCACTCACGGCTTGTACCGACACCATAGCAGTGGGCAATGCTTCGCTCGACAAGCCGACCAGCTCTACTGCCACTATCGACTCTGTATTTCAAAGTGCAGATTATACTCGCCAGTTTGTGGTAGGTATGTATTCTAAGCAGTATTATGGATTACCTTATTATAATGGTGGAACCAATATGCCACATGCTGGTAACCCATACGCTGGTAAGCTCGATGGCTTGACCGACTGCTGGCATCAGTTCTGGAATGGTTCTGCTGTCTATAGTAAGTACTACACAGGTTCTTTGACTGCCAACATCTCTCGTGATGATGCATTGGATGGTCCATTGTATTCTTACGATAAGGAGTATCAGTGGAAAACGATTCGTGCTGGTCTCATCTTGTTGGCTAACATCGCTCGTACTCCAGAGATGGAGGAAGAGGAAAAAAATCGCTTGAAGGCAGAGTCTCGCTGCTTGATGGTCGATGCTTTCTTCAATACCTTCATGCATTACGGTGGTATTCCTATCATGGATCATCCTTTGGAGACCGCCGAGACTACTGGCAAGTTCCCACGCAATACGGTGGAGGAGTGTGTTGACTGGATGGTGAATCAGCTCGATTCAGCTATCATTGACCCAGCATTCCCATGGCAAGTTCAAAACCGTGCCACGATGGATGGTCGTTGGACCAAGGCTGGAGCTATGGCTTTGAAGTGTAAGATACTTCAGTTTGCAGCCTCTCCATTGTTGAATCCTAAGGATGGCAAGCCTTATTACGAAGGTGCATCTGAAGAGGTGAAACCCTATATCATGTACACCGATGCTTCCAAGTATCAGGATCGCTGGGATGCTTTTGCCAAGGCATGTGACGACTTCTACAATGAGTTGAGTGCTAAGGGTAAGTATGCTTTGGAGACCATCACTCCTCCTTCATCAGCCAATACTGCAGCAAAGAAGGTCGCATATTATCGTTTGGCTTATCGTAGAGGTTATTTCTTGAATGCCTCTAAGGAAGTATTGCATACAGTTCGTGTGCAGGGTAATGATATTATTGGTGCAGGTCGTTATTGCTGGCACCAGTGGTACACCAAGTCTGTGGCACGTAATGCTTATTGCCCTACCCAGGAGTATGTGGAGAAGTTCTCTTGGAATGATGGTGAGCCTTTCAATTGGACAAATGCAGCTAAGAGAACGTTCAAAAGTCAAGCAGAGCAAGCTGATACGACTATGGTTTATGATGATAAAGGTAATGCGACAATTACTGTTAGCAACTTCTTGACCAATTCTCGTACAGGTGCCATTACACGTAATACAAAGTCATTGCATACCATGTTTGTCAGTGGTAATGTTCCTTCTGGTTCAAGACAAATCACTACGACATTGACTCGTGACCCTCGTTTGTATGAGGAGTGTATTGTGAATGGTCAGAATATGAACCTCGACTGGACTACAGCTTCTATGACAGGTTATCCTTGGGAACTTTGGTACAATGGTAATGATGGTGGTACGGGCGTCTTGACACAGCAGAATACGATGTTTGGTTCTGGTTATGGTTACAACAAGTATTACCTCGGTGCCGGTGTTTATCCTAACGACCCTAATGCGGACTCTTATCGTTATCCTACCCAGTGGGTTTCTTTGTCATTGGCTGATTTCTATTTGCAGTATGCAGAGGCTCTTGTGATGCGTTCAAATCCTGATGTGGCAAAGGCAGTGAGTATGGTAGATATCGTTCGCTCTCGTGTAGGTCTTCCTTCTATGGCAAGAAACTGGATTACTAAAGCTTGGCGTGAGGCTAAGGGCTATACTGCTACAACGGCGGCAGATGCTGCCACAACAACTATTACTCTTGCCAATGGTGAGACTTCTACAGAATTTATGGAAGAACTTCTTGACGAGCGTGTACGTGAGTTGGGATTGACAGATGCACGCTGGTTTGATATGGTTCGTAACAAGCGTACCGATTGGATGACCAAACAGTTGCATGGCTTGATGCAGTATCGTATGATGCAGAAAGGTAAGGTCTTCGAAAGTCGTAACCGTGCATGGGTTGGTGCCGATCGTGAGGATGACGCCTCTTCTACTCAGCCACTCTTCTTCTTGAGTCTCGTGAAGACGATTACAGGTAATAGCCGTTACCTCTGGGAGAAAGACCCTAAGAGCAATGAGGTGAAGAAATGGCTCTTCGACCCACTGCCACAGGTGGAGATCAATAAGAATTATGGCTTAGTACAAAACCCAGGTTGGGAATAATTTAGATAATAGATTTCGTATATGAAAACAAAGAATATATTTATGTTGACATTGCTAGCAGGTACCACCCTGCCAGCAGTGGCTCAGCATGACCTCATGGATTCGGTGGCATATAAGGACCAGTTGGTGGATATCGGTGCCAATCGCTTGTTCACTCGTGAGCAATCTACCGCTGCTGTCAGTGTCATCACCAATAAGGATGTCAATAAGCGTGGCGCACGCAACATAGGTAACAACATCTTAGGTCAAGGCTCTGGTCTTGTGGGCTTGGATGGTGCAGGTATCTACAATGCGCAGAATCCTACTTTCTATATCCGTGGCATTCAGTCTTCCAGTGGTAGTACTCCTCTCTTCATCGTGGATGGAGTGGAGCGTGCCATCGAGAATGTCGTAGCTGAGGATGTGGAGAGTGTTCAGGTATTGAAGGATGCCGCTGCTACCGCTCTTTATGGTTACAAGGGTGCCAACGGCGTAGTCTTGATAACCACCAAGCATGGTAAGTACAACACCAAGTCGTTTACTTTCTCTTACGACCACGTGTTCTCTTACTTGAATGACAAGCCAGAGATGGCTAATGCAGCTACTTATGCTTCTGCAGTTAATGAGGCTTATCGCAACCAGAATGGTTCGGCTGTCTATAGTGATGCAGTCATCAATGCTTACAAGAACGGAACCAATCCTCTTTATTATCCTAATGTCAACTGGACAGACGAGACCTTCCGCAATGTATCCAACAATGATCGCTTCAACTTGGAGTTCAAGGGTGGTACCAGTAACTTCCGTTACTATACCAATATCCAACTCCTCACCAACAAGGGATTCATCAAGAATTTCCAAAATGACGGCTATTCTACTCAGAATAAATACACTCGTGGTACCTTGCGCTCTAATATGGATATCGACTTGGGTCTCAAGACCAAGTTGCACACCCATATCTATGGTTTGTTGACAGAGCAGTCACTGCCTGGTTCTCAAGCCGACCTTTGGTCTATGATTTACAAGGTACCAGCCAATGCCTTCCCAGTCAAGGTGACTGATGGTATCTGGGGTGGTAACTCCATTTATACGACTAATAACCCAGTGGCTCAGAGCCAAGGTGCTGCTTATTATAAGAATCACCAGCGTGCGCTCTATGCCGATTTGCAGTTGGATCAGGATCTTTCTGCCATCACCGAGGGTTTGAGTGCGCAGGCTCAGCTGGGCTACGACACATGGTCAAATGTCTATGGTAATCACTCCAAGACATATCGTTATAGTTACTATAGTGTGCCAACCAATGGTGATGTTGTAGAGAATGGCAGTGCAGAGATGGCTACCGTAGAAGGTACAGATTCTAAGATGGGTACAGACTCCAACAATAATAGTTGGATTCGCCGTTGCATCTGGAATGCATCCCTCAACTACAACAGAACATTTGCCGAGAAGCACAATGTATATGGTCAGTTGAAGTATGACTATGAGTACAACGACCAGACTGGTACGAATACCACCGTCTATCGCCACAATGTTTCCTTGTTCGCTCACTATGGTTATGAGAACAAGTACATCTTTGATATGGCTTTCGTAGAGTCAGGTTCTAGCCGTATGGCTCCAGGCAGCAAGTGGTTCTTCTCACCTAACTTCTCCGCCGCATGGAATGTTTCCAACGAGTCGTTCATGAAGGATGTGAAGTGGATTGACTTCTTGAAGTTGCGTATGTCTTACGGTAACAAAGCACTCGATGTGCTTCCTAACAATACCTGGACATATTACGATCAGTTCTACTTGATGAATGGTGTATCTTATCCATTCGATGCTACCTTCACAGGTACACAGTGGGGTAACACTTATTTGTCAACCGCTCGCACTATCCATTTGGGACATGAGCGCACCAGCAAGTTCAATATGGGTCTCGATGCCACTCTCTTCGGTGGTCTGAACATTTCTGCCGACTTCTATTACCAGCATCGTTACGACATTTGGTATTCTACCGCAGGTAGCTATTCTAGCGTCTTCGGTTTGGGCGCTCCATACGAGAATGTAGGTGTCATCGACTCCAAGGGTATCGAACTCTCTGCTGATTACAGCAAGAAGTTGGGCAAGAATTGGACCATCAACTTGGGTGCTTCCATGACTTGGAACAAGACCATTGTCAAGAAACAGGCTGAGGCTCCACAGCTCTATGCCAATACCTCTTCTACAGGTCTCCGTTATGGTCAGGCATTTGGATATGTTGCCACCGGTTTCTTCCAGAAGAGCGATGACTTGAATGGTGATGGCGTCATCTCAGCTTCCGAAATGAAGCAGTTGGGGTATCCTGTACAGAGCTTCACGACCGTATATCCTGGTGATGTGAAATACCAAGACGTGACAGGTGACGGCACGATTGATACCAACGACCGCAAGGCGATTGGTCATAGCACTACCGCTCCTGACTTGTATTACAACTTCCATTTGGGAGCTGAGTACAAGGGTTGGGGTATCGATGCTATGTTCCAGGGCGTAGGCAAGTGGACAGGTTTCAAGACCACCAATGGCTTGTATCGTTCCGCGGTGGCTAGCAACACCTTGTCTCAGTATCTCTATGAGAACTCTTGGTCAGCAGAGCGTGGCAACACAGAGAATCCTCTCTTCCCACGTCTTTCTACCACTAGCAATGCCAACAACGACGTGAACAGCACGCTCAACATGTTTAATCGCAGCTTCCTCAAGCTTCGTTATGTGGAGATGTATTATTACTTGCCTCAGTCATTGCTCAACAAGGTAGGTTTCATTGATGGCGTGAAATTATATGTACGTGGTACAGACCTCTTCACAGCCGACCATCTTGACAAGGCTGATGCCGCATCTTATGGTACCACCCAGCCATTGACTAAGAGTCTTCAGGTAGGAGCAGCTGTAACATTCTAAACGAAAGGACTACAACTATGAAATTAAATAAAAATTTATTTAGCTTTGCGTTGGCTGCCATGGTGTTGTCTTCCTGCAATATGGACTACAATGAATATACGGCATACGACAAGGACTATATTCAGCGTTCATTCGCTTACGTAGGTGGATTGATGACCACCATTTATACGGATATTGATACCGATTGGGGTAACCTCAGCGGTGCGATGCTTTCCTCTGCTACCGATGAGTCGGAGTATAGCCATGATGGCAATGCGGTGGAGGACTTCTACAATGGTAATTGGAGTCCTACCAACAACCGTTCTTCCATCTGGTCGAAGGCATACGAGGGTATCACTTATTGTAACGAGGTGATTGACAACTGGACAGGTTTGACCTTTGACCAGTTCAAGCTCAATTTGGATTACGAGAAGCAGATGTACCTCTATCAGAACTATCAGTATGAGGCTCGTTGGGCACGTGCTTATTTCTATTTCACCTTGGTTCGCCAGTTTGGTGGAGTACCTTTCAAGGAGCACAATACCACGGGTTCTGAGGAGACGGCTTTGCCATGCACCAGTGCTGATGAAATCTTCGACTTCATCAACAGTGAGTGTGATGACATCAAGGATAAGATCATCGAGGACTACGCAGGTAAGTCTGATATGATTTTGGCTAAGGCTGAAACCGGACGTGCCAATAAGTACGCTGTACTTGCCTTGAAGGCACAGGCTGCCCTCTATCATGCTTCACCTCTCTTCACTCAGGGTAAGACCGAGGAGGAGAAGAAGAACCTTTGGGCTGCCGCAGTGATAGCCAACAAGGAGATGATTGATGCTGCTGAGGCAAAGGGCATGGGCTTGGCTTCTTCCATGGACTTGCTCTGGGACAAGGAGTTCTATTCAAACACAGAGAGCACCAAGGAGATCCTCTTCGCTCGTCGTACAGCTTCTTCTAGCTCATTCGAGGGCTACAACTTCCCTGTAGGTTATTCTTCTGGTCAGGGTGGCAACTGTCCTACGCAAGACTTGGTGGATGCCTTCGAGTGTACAGATGGCAAGAGCATTTCTGAGAGTCCGCTCTATGATCCTACTCATCCATACGATAACCGCGACCCTCGCTTGAAGACAACAGTAGTGCTCAATGGCGATGCTTGGCCTAACGACTTGGCTACTTACAACAGTGAGCATCCTACAATTGAGACCTATGAAGGTGGTTATCACTCTCGTACGGGTAATGCCGCTGGTAAGTCATACGCTACAACTACTGGTTATTACTTGAAGAAATTCTGTAATGCCGACCAGATTCTTCGTGCTCGTTCAGGCTATGCTGCCACAACTTCACCTCACGGATGGTTGACATTCCGTATGGGTGGTATGTACTTGAACTATGCTGAGGCTCTCTATCAGTACTTCAAGGCTTGTGGCAATGACAATGCTGCCGATGCCAGTGGTGCGGTAGAATACACTGATGCAGAAGGCAATAAGACAACGATTACGGTTCCTGGCACACAGACTGCTGCCAAAATGGCTAGCAAGACTCGCACTCGTTCTGGTATGCCTGCCTTTGCAACAGGTATGGACAATGCCAAGTTCTGGGCAGAGTACAAGAATGAGCGTCGTGTAGAGTTGGCTTTCGAAGGTCATCGCTTCTATGATGTACGTCGTTGGATGGAAGATGGCGATAAGTTCATGAACATTCATCGTATGGAAATCACCAAGAACGAGGATGGTACCTATACATATAATAAGGTGGCTGTTACTCGTGGTGACGGTCAATGGCAGAGCAAGTGGAACTTATTCCCATTCTCTCAGACCGAGATTATGAAGTCGGGTAATGTTATTCAGCAGAATCCTGGCTGGAATTGATTTTGAATCTCTCATTGCAAATCGGAACTCTTGCTTGTCAAGGCTTGGTGGTTTGCAATGGGAAACAAAATAATAAACAACTATAATAATAACTTAACACAAAAACAAGATGAAAAAGTTTACTTTTATTGCAATGCTGATGCTGTTCATCTGTGGTATGGCAAAAGCAGATGACAAGTACTTCTTCAAGGTTCCAACCGACAAGTTCTCTTCTGGTTGGGTCGTACAGGATGCTGGTAACTTCGGGCAAACACCGGGTAAGGAGTATCTTGAGGTTTACAACAAGAAGAATGGTGGACGTATGCTCAACTATTTCTGGAATGAGGCTGCATGGGCTGGTGTAGATCCTGCTACTCTTCCTAATAGCTCTTACAAGTTCACGATGGATTTGAACATGTCTAATATGGCTGCTCGTGCAGATATGGAGTTTGTTCTTCTTCCTGTTGGAATTTGTACACCAACAGATAATCGTGTTAGTACTCATAACTATCACTGGTACAAGGTTAATGACGGTGATGACTATTTCTTCCGTTGGAGAGTGGGCGAGAAGCCTGCTGCCGCTAATGGTGATTACACTATTTGGATTAATGAGGAGCCAACAGCAAAGAACGACTGGAATCAGACTACAGAGGAGACTCTTACCCTTTCAAGCCAGAAAACTTACAAGTTTGCTGTAGTTATCAATACTGCAGCTAAGACTGCAACTTACTCTATCGCAGATGAAGAAGGTACAGTTCTGAAGACAGGTGTTCACAACTATACTTGTGAAGAGAATCGTGCTGGTATCTTCGTGTTCGGTATGAATGGTACTTCTACACATCAACTCTCAAATATCGGTCTTTCTTATGAGGCTGAGGGTCCTTTCGCTAATGAACCAACTTCTGAGTTGATTTCAGTTATGAAGACAGAACGTGATTACTATGTTAATTTCAAAGAGGGTGAAACTTTGCACTGGATTCAGCTTGGTGATGCACAAGATGTTATTTCCGGGGAAACATACAATAATGGTGAGGAATATGAAATTTCTTATGAGAATGCTGATGACAATAGTACATTTGAACCAGGTGATGGTGAGTTCTTGGGTAACAAAATTATCTATTGTACCGAATCTGGTAACTTGAAAATGTGGACTACTTTGGATTCAAATGGTGCAAAATCTGATGATGTTGTTGTTCCTGTCGTTTGTGAGGATGTTGCTATGCCTACACCTAAGGCTACTATCTCTAATGTAAGTGAGGGTTATGCTAAGGAATATACCCTTACTGCAGATAACTCGGAGACATTATTGAATCCTACGGTTACTATACACTACACTATTAAGGGTGCTTCTGGCAACAAAATTAGTGAAGGTAACGCGCTGAGTGGTGAAAAAGTTAATGTCAACCAAAAGGGCTCTTTGGAAATCTATTCTTGGGATCAAACACACGAAGATAATCCATGGTATGCTCAATCAGATGTTGTTACTGTAGAAAACAATACAGAGTATGTTGAGGCAACATCTACTAACTATGCTTTGACAAAGGATGAGTGTTCTACAGCTAAGACAGGCTTTACTGTATCTGAGATTGTTGATAATGCTAATAAGTCACACTGGGATCGTGCTTACTCTACTCAGAAGTATGGTTATAATGCAAATGGCGATGCTTCTGTTTATGTCGATGGTACTGAATATGCTTGGGTTAAGCAAGGCTGGGGCTTCTATGATATGTCTGAAATTGGTACTGATAATGCTAAGTGGAATGCTTTGGTTCCAGACGATCCAACAACAGCTTTTGCTCCTTTGGCACCAACAGAAGCTTTCACCGGAAACTCTAAATATGATGCTTCTGCATGGAATATCTTCCCATTGGAGGGTATCGTTTATTACAACACAGCTATCAACTATGCAACTTTGACTCTTGATCCAAAATACACATCAGACGATGCTAACAAGCCAAACTTCTACGTTGTTCATACTCGTGGTGGTTATGACCGTCCTGACAAGGGTGATTGCAATGTTTATACAGTTTGTGTAGCAGGTGAAGACTACAGTCTCTTCCGTTATGACACCGCTCTCTGCGATGTAAAGGTAATGACATATAAGGGCTTCGTTCCTGGTACAACTGGTATCTCTACTGTTAATGCAAACGAGACAAGTGCTCCTGCAGTTAAGAAGGTAGTTACCAAGAATGGTGTTGTCATTGTAAAGGGTGATAAGATCTACTCTGTATCTGGTACTCAGTTGAAGTAATCTTTCAATAGATTTAAACATAAGGGAAGGCATGCTCGTCTAGGGTGTGCCTTTTCCTTCTAAATACAAATATTTATGAAGAAGTTTTTTGTGACAGCGGCTTTATTCATGTTGGCTAGTGCGGGAACCTATGCCCAGCGCTTCACCGACAAGCTTGACCGTGGACTAGTAGCAGTGCAAACCACTAAAGGTGTGTACTGCTCTTGGCGTATTCAGGCGGATGAGTATTACGATGTCAAATACAATCTCTATCGTGATGGTACGAGGGTCAACTCCGAACCGCTCAATGTGTCCAACTACACCGATGCCTCAGGCTCTGCTAGTAGTAAATATACTGTCAAGGCTGTCGTGAATGGAGTAGAGCAGCAGGCTTCTAAGGCTGCTACTGTATTCAAGAGCAATTATAAGGAAATCAAGATTAAGCACGATGCATCGCTTAAGGCTACTTATGAGCCTAACGATGCCTGCTGCGCTGATGTGGATGGCGATGGCGAGGTGGAAATCCTGATGAAGTTCAACAATAAGGAGGAAGGTGAACAGCTCTATCCAAAGAATGGACCAACCATCAATGGCGTGGCAACCAAGGAGTATTCCATGCTGGCTTGCCTGAAACAGGATGGTACCGTGCTCTGGTGGGTAAACTGTGGCCCTAACATGGGTGACTTCCAGAACAACGAGCAGAATATCGTAGGCTATGATTGGGATATGGACGGCAAGGCTGAGGTGGTGATGCGACTGGAGGAAGGTTCTACCGTACACATGGCTGATGGTACTACCTATACCATCGGTGCTGATGGAAAGAACGGCACGGCTTGGACCAACTATCGTCAACCTAAGGTGAAAGGTTCCGTAGAATGGTTTACCCATTATGGCAATGAGTTCCTTTGGTATTGTGAGGGAGCTACAGGTAAACCCTATCAGTGCATCGAGTTCCCATTGAAGCGCTTAGAAGCAGGCGAGACCGATTTGAATGCGGCTTGGGGTGACGGTTATGGTCACCGCTCTAGCAAGTACTTCTATGGTGCGCCTTATCTCGATGGCAAGCATCCTAGCATCTTCCTCGGTCGTGGTATCTATACCCGCCATAAGTTTATCGCTTATGATGTCGATCCATCTACCCATGCTCTCAACGTGCGTTGGAAGTGGACTAATAATCAAGCTGGTTCTCCTTGGTATGGACAGGGCTATCACAACTATACCATCGCCGATGTCGATTGGGATGGTCGTGACGAGATTGTATGGGGTTCCATGGTGATCGATGACAATGGTAAGGGTCTTTCTACCACCGGTCTCGGTCATGGTGATGCTTCCCACGTCAGCGACTTGAATCCTTACATCCATGGTCAGGAAGTGTTCGCTTGTAATGAGGATGCGCCAGCCAACAACTATCGTGATGCTACTACCAGCAAGATTTATTATCGTATGACCGACACCAATGATGCTGGTCGATGCTTGGCAGGTAATTTCTATAATGACATTCCTGGCTCTGTAGGCTATGGTGCGCATGATACGCCTGTATCTACCGTAACCAACGATCATATCGGTGTCAACACCAACGGATTGGGACAGAACTTCCGTATCTATTGGGATGGTGACTTGCAGGAGGAGTGCTTCGACAATGTTACTGTTTCCAAACCAGGAGTCGGAACGTTGGCAACATTCTCTGGTGCTTATTCCAACAATGGTACCAAGGCTACCCCTTGCTATCAAGGTGATATCTTTGGCGACTGGCGTGAGGAAGTGATAGAGCGTACTGCTGATAACAACATCCGCATCTATACCACAACAGAGCCAACCAAGTGGCGCAACTACTCTTTGTGGTACGACCATCAGTATCGTAATGCGATGGTTTGGCAGCCTTGTGGCTACAACCAGCCACCGCATGCTTCTTACTTCTTGGGTGAGTTGGAAGGTATCACCATAGCTCCTCCACCATTGACAACTACTGGTCGTGAGGAGGTATCTACCTCTATCGGTAGCAGCTTGAATGGTAAGCATGCTATGCTCGATGCCAATAGTGATGTGACGGTCAGTGTCGCCAATGGTGCCTCTCCTGCTATCTTCACTGATAATGCGCCTTCTTGGGTACAAGGTACTGCTGAAAGCGAGTGCAAGACCAAGGATACTGAAATCAAATATACCTATTATACCCATACACTGACTGGTGGTGCTTTCACAGGTTCTACTCGTTTGGTGAAGCAAGGTGATGGTACTTTAGTGCTTCCTAATGTCACTGAGACTTATACCGGTAAGACCGATGTCTGGGCTGGTACACTCCAGTTTGATGGCACTATGGAGAGCAGTCCTGTTTGGCTTAACCGCTTTGCTGAGTTGAATTCAGACGGAGGTAACTTCAAGGCCGGCATCAAGGCTGATTACGGTTCGGTGATTCGTCCTGGTGGCAAGGAGCATGTTGGTATATTGACCACTTCTTCTTTGGAACTGGGCTTCGGTGCTCGTGTCGTATTCGACGTGAAGGATGGCAATATCGACAAGGTCGTAGCTACCAAGATGAGTATTGAGAAGAAAACTTGGGAGAATGGTCCTCAGTATAGTGCGCCAGTCTTTGAGTTTGCATCTGTACCAGAACCTGGCACTTATACATTGGCTGAGGTAGGCGAGTTGACTGGCAATCTCTCCGATGTCACAGTGGAGGGCTTGGCTGGCAAGAAGTTTAGTTTGTCTTATGCAGATGGTAAGATAGCCTTGACCGTCAGTGCATCCCGTGATAGTGAGAGCAGTACTTGGACGGGTGTCAATGGTTCTATTTGGGACTTGATGAACACGGAGAACTTCTCTTCTTCTGACAAGCACTTCGTGACTGGTGATGATGTGGTCTTCGATGACAATGCTTCTACCACCAACGTACAACTTGATGAGGAAGTAACCCCAGGTAGTGTTGTCTTCAAGAATAACAGCAAGACCTATAGCCTTTCTGGTAATGGTGCAATAGAAGGTGACATCTCACTTTCTGTGCTTGGCACAGGTACGGTGAATATCACCAATACCAACAAGTACTCTGCTGGAACTTACATCAATGGTGGTACCTTGGTACCTTCAACCTTGGCAAACAATGACGGTTTGCAATACGGTGCATTGGGTGGTGCTGGTAATGGCATCAACTTGCTCAACAAGGGTACATTGAAGACAACTGCTAGTATGACTGCTTCTCATCCTATCATCTTGGGCGAGAACGGAGGTTATCTGAATACTACGGGTACCCTCATCCTCAATGGAGGTATCAAGAAATCTAACGCTGGCAGCAATCGCAATCTCTACAAGACAGGTGCTGGTACCTTGCAGTTGAACTGTACAGCGGATTATGATGCGCTCTATATCAACCAAGGTACGGTATATGATTTCCAGGATGCTCACTTCTCTGGTAAGAAAGTTGTACTGAATGGTAGCAAGGTAGTGTTACAGGCAAGTAATAGTATCTATGGTGCTGACAATACTGACAATGTCAATATTGAGGTGCCTAAGGGCAAGTCGGGTATCTGGTATCCAGATGGTCGTTGTAACTATACTGGTAAATTGACCGGTGAAGGTACGATTGATATTTATGCCACATGGGTACGTTGTCCTTTCAAGGGAAATTGGAGTGCATTTGAAGGAACCATCAATGCAAAGCGTGGTACTAAGAATGCTTATGAGCCTGTCTTTGACTTCAACAACACCTATGGTATTCCAAAGGCAACCTTGAATGTCGATGCTCGCTTTACAGAGGACACACCTTTGTGCTTGAATGGTAAGAACTTTGCCATTGGCGCCTTGGCAGGATCAGGTTATATCAGCAATGGTGGTTACTATGGCTCTGCTACTAATACATTGACCATCGGAGGCAAGAACACCAACTTTACCTTCACTGGTACAATCAATGGTAGCCATGTGGTAAAGAATGGCACAGGCATTTGGACTATCTCTAATGAGAGTGTTCTTGCCAATGCCAAGTCATTGAAGATTATCGATGGTGCTGTGAAATTGAACAAGGCAGCAGCAACTACTTCTATGACTTCACCTACTATCACTTATGTACAAGATGCAGGTGAGCTTCGTGGACTTGGTTATGTTTATGGAGTGAATGTTCTTGCTGGCGGTAATCTGCGTGCTGGTGCAGCAACTTCGCAAACCAATAACACTGGTATTATCACACTCGCACGAAATCTGAATGTTGAGGAAGGTGGTAACATCTACGTCAATAAGACAAAGACAGATCCAGAGTATGTAAATCCTCGTACAGGAGCCATTACTCAGAACTGGGCGTTCTTCAAGGTTGGTGGCAATGCTATCATCAATGGAACTGTCAATGTAACCTACAAGTCAACTTGGACTCCAAAGGTAGGTGAGTTTGTGAAAGTACTCGAATGTGCAGGTACCATTAGTGGCAATCCTACTTTCAACCTTCAGGAACTTCCAGCAGGCATGCAGTGGGATACTTCCAAGTTCTTGGCAGAAGGTCTCATCTATGTTGACAATGCAACTGGCATTAATGAGATTGGCTTCGATGGCGGTGTCTTCAAGGCTGATGTTTATACGCTTGCTGGTTTCAAGATGACAAGTTTACAGACTTCACAAGCTACCTTGATGAAGGACTTGAAGGCTTGCGGTCTTGCTGCCGGAACCTACATCATCCGCACACCTAAGGGTGGCAAGAAGGTTATTTTGAAATAATCTTGACGATAATAAGACCTACTATCGTTGGTCTTTATAATAAGAAAAGGCATATCCCAAAATCGGGATGTGCCTTTTCTGTTCTTAATTCTTTTTCTGTTTATCTTTATTTTCTTCTTATATCTCTTCGCAAGCAATCATCTCCGTACCTCGGTATATGACAACCAACTTGTGAAGTTGGGTGGTTTTTACCAATTCTCTTACCATTCTTGTCATGGCGAATGAGCATACGTATCTTGTCATAGTCGATGCGGATGTTGGTCTCCACCATGGAATCTGGGATGTCATATTCGTTGCGGATATAGTTGTCCAGAAAATTGAGTACCATGACGGAATTATACATCGTAGTCTTACCATATCGCTTAATAGCAAAGCAATAGTTGTCATACCATGGTTTGATGGTCTTGGTCAGTTCATCTCTCATGGGTGGCATTCAAGCGGTGGCAGTTCTCAAATTCTGATGTTCTTTTACCAAATGTTGCAGTGATTACTCCTTGTTTTCGCTTACTTTTGCAAGCAATAACTAAAACAAATTCTGGTTAATATAATTATGAGGAGAAAACTACTGTATGTGGCATTGCTGATGCTAGGAATGTCAGGTGTGTCGGCACATCATATCGCAGCTCAAAATGCCTCATCTTCTTATATGGAGCATTTGGATCGAGGTGTTGTGGCTTTGCCTGCGCAAGGTCAAGGCATCTTCGTGAGTTGGCGTATGCTGGGCACCGATAGCAAGGACGTTTGCTTTGATGTGGAACGAGACGGCAAGGTCATCGCTTCCAATATCAAGGCTACCAACTATACCGATAAGGATGGCTCTTCTTCCCATACTTACCGCATCATAGCCTATCAGCAGATGCCCAAGGCGGATGGAGTCGCCCCTCGTGAGGTGTCGCAGAAAGTGAAACCTTGGACAGACCTCTACAAGTCGCTGCCTATTGACCGCCCAAAGGGAGGAACGACTCCCGATGGTCGCTCCTATACCTATACGCCCAACGACTGTAGTGTGGGGGATGTGGATGGCGATGGCGAGTATGAAATCATCCTGAAATGGGATCCTTCCAACTCGCACGACAACTCGCACAACGGCTATACGGGTGATGTCATCTTCGATTGTTACAAACTCAGTGGCAAGAAACTCTGGCGCATCAACTTGGGGAAGAACATCCGTGCAGGTGCCCACTATACCCAGTTCCTCGTCTATGACTTCGATGGCGATGGCAAGGCTGAGATGATCTGCAAGACATCGGCGGGTAGCGTGGATGGCAAGGGTAAGTTTGTGAGCCAAGCTGCCACCGATGCTGATATCCTGTCGATAGACAACAAGGCGGATTACCGCAACGAGGCAGGACGAGTCCAGACAGGACCAGAACTGCTCACGGTCTTCAATGGCAAGACGGGACAGGCGATACATACGATATGGTACAATCCCAACCGTGCTTTCGGAGTGGGCAGGCAAGTGGCTGAAGGCGAATCCTTGAAAGATGGATTCCCGGCTTATTCCTCTGTTTGGGGTGACAAGGGCAACTATGGCAACCGTGGTGAGCGATACCTGGCAGGCGTGGCTTTCCTCGATGGCAAAGATCATTTGCCGAGTGCCGTAATGTGCCGTGGCTACTATACTCGCTCATATCTCTGGGCAGTCGATTTCGATGGAAAACAGTTGAAGACCAAGTGGCTTCATGCCTCTACGACTTCTGGCACGGCTTATGCCCAGGGAGCGCATAGCTTGGCAGTTGGCGATGTGGATGGTGATGGATGTGACGAAATCACCTACGGCTCGGCTGCCATCAACAATGATGGAACCTTGCTCTATTCCACTGGCTTGGGACATGGCGACGCGCAACATCTAGGCGACCTCGACCCCGACCGACCGGGCTTGGAATACTTCATGGTACATGAGGAATATCCATACGGATCAGACTTGCGTGATGCCAAGACGGGCGAAATCCTCTATCGTACGCTCGATAGGGATGATACGGGCAGAGGACTTGCCGCCGACATCGATGCCAACCATCGTGGTTATGAGATGTGGAGTTCAGACAAACCGGAAGTGAGAGACTGCAAAGGCAACGTCATCATAGAAGCCAAGGACGCTTGGAAGAAGCGACCTGCCAACGGAGAAAAGCGAAAGAGAAAACCGCAAATGCCTCAACAGGGCGATTGGAATAGCAATGAGAAGACGACCTTCCGTGCTGTTTCTCCGATGCCAGCGATGAACTTCCGTATCTATTGGGATGGTGACTTGCAAGACGAACTCTTGGCAAACGGTCGTGCCCCTCATTTCCCTCCCTACATCCAGAAATGGAATGGAAAGGAGGCGGTGGCGCTGCCTTTGAGCAATGGCAAGCAACTCTTCGAGATGGGACACTCCGTGAGTTGCAACTGGACGAAGGCAACGCCTAATCTGCAAGCCGACCTCTTCGGCGATTGGCGTGAGGAGGTCATCTACTGGGATGAGAGCGATGCCTCCCATCTGAACATCTTCACCACCAATATCCCGACAGATTATCGTGTACCTACCTTGATGCACGACCATATCTATCGCATGGGGGTGGCTTGGCAGAATGTGGGCTACAATCAGCCTCCGCATCTCGGATATTATCTCCCAGACAAGGCGGAGAAAGTAAGTGGAGAGTGAAGAATCTTCTGTGAAAAATGAAGAATGTTTCCCTCTTATATATAATAAGGTGTAAATGAATGAAACAATGAAACGAATATTATTTGGAATAGCTTTGATGGCTGCTGCGACAACAACTTTCGCACAGTCTAACGATAAGACAAAACAAGTGGCTGGTCCTATGGAGGATGTCAACCATGTGATAGACAACACTGTGGATAGTCTCAACAAGGCGATGACTGCACGTATCACCCCAGGAACGAGCCGCAAGGGCAACAACCCTGTGCTTTTCTTGATAGGCAACTCTACCATGCGCAATGGTACCCTCGGCAATGGCAACAATGGTCAGTGGGGTTGGGGATACTATGAGCATGAGTTCTTCGATGAGAACAAGATAACCGTAGAGAACCAAGCCCTCGGTGGCATGAGCAGCCGTACCTTCTATAATCGTCTTTGGCCTGATGTGCACAAGGGCATCAAGAAGGGCGACTGGGTCATCATCTCTATCGGTCATAACGACAATGGTCCTTACGATAGCGGTCGTGCCCGTGCCAGCATCCCTGGCATTGGCAAGGATTCCCTCAACGTCACTATCAAGGAGACGGGAGTGAAGGAGACCGTCTATACCTACGGTGAGTACATGCGTAAGTATATCAACGATTGTAAGGCGCTCGGCGCACATCCTATCTTGATGTCGTTGACCCCTCGTGATGCTTACGATGAGAACGATAAGATTGTGAGAGTTAACAAGACTTTCGGCTTGTGGGCAAAGCAGGTGGCTGAGCAAGAGGGCGTGCCATTCGTTGACCTCAATGAGATTTCCGCAGCCAAGCTCGATAGCTATGGTCATTGGAAGGAGAAGTATCACTTCTTCACCGACCATATCCATACCTCTCGCTTCGGTGCGATGATGAATGCTCGTTCGGCAGCAGAGGGTATCGCTGAGAGCAAAGACCCAGATCTCGCTCCACTTAAGGCGATGATGATCAATGTGGCTTTGCCTGTGGAGAACTTCAAGCGTGAGCCTGGCAAGCCTGTTGTCTTCTTGACTGGTGACAGCACGGTGAAGAATGCCGACAAAGACAAGGATGGTATGTGGGGCTGGGGCTCTCAGGCTTATACCGTCTTCGACCAGAAGAAGATAACTTGTGTGAATGCTGCTAAGGCAGGTCGTAGTTCTCGTTCTTACCTTAACGAGGGCAGATGGGAAAAGGTGTATAACAGTCTTCAGCCGGGCGACTATGTGCTCATCGAGTTTGGTCATAACGACATCTGTTCTCTGACCGACAAGAAGATGCGTGGCTCCATTCCTTGTGCCAAGGACACCTGCCACGTCTATCAGATGGAGGAGAACAAGCAGTATGAGGTGGTATATTCTTTCGGATGGTATCTGAAGAAGTTCATCCAGGATGTTCGTGAGAAGGGTGCCACTCCTATCCTCGTTTCCCTCACTCCTCGCAATGAGTGGCCTAAGGGCAAGATAGAGCGCAGGAATGATACCTACGGCAAATGGTATCGTGAGGTAGTGGCTGAGACTGGCGTCGATTTCCTCGACTTGCACAATATCTCTGGTGATGCGCTCGACAAGATAGGTCAGAAGAAAGCCAAGGCTTACTACAACCACGACCATACTCACACTTCACTCAAGGGTGCGCAACTCAATGCCAAGAGCGTGGCTAAGGGCTTGAAGAAGATGAAGAGTCCTTTGGCTAAGTATTTGAAGTAAAAGTTGATAAAGATGAAACACAAGTATCTTTTGATGGCAAGTTGGCTACTGATGTCGCTGCCTATATCGGCTCAAACCATCCAGTTGGATTTGAGCAAGGCTCAGAACGTGAAGTCGAATGCACCTTTCACTCGCAACATCGAGGTGCCGGATGGCAACTATAAGGTGACCGTGGTATTAGGCTCCAAGAAGAAAGCGGGCAATACCGTGGTGCGTGCTGAGAACCGCCGACTGATGGTGGACGAGGTGGCTACGAAGAAAGGACAGTTTAAGACCGTCGAGTTCGTGGTCAACAAGCGTACGCCTGAAATCGAAAAAGGCAAGAGAGTGAAAGTAAAGGACCGTGAGAAAAACTATAACACCTGGGACAACGCCATCAACCTGGAGTTTACGGGGGCAGCTCCTGCCGTGAAGGAGGTGAAGATAGAGCGTGACACGACCGCTACTACCATCTTCCTCTGTGGAAACTCCACCGTAGTCGATCAACCCTACGAGCCTTGGGCTAGTTGGGGACAGATGATACCTCGCTGGTTTGGTCCAGAGATTGCCATCTCCAACAACGCAGAGAGCGGTTTGACGGCTGGTTCTTTCTTGGGTTCCTATCGCTTGGACAAGATTCTGACGATGATGAAGAAGGGCGACTATGTCATCTGCGAGTTCGGTCATAACGACCAGAAGGAGAAGATGGCGGGCGCTGGTGCTTGGTACAACTTCTCTTATAACCTCAAAGTCTTTATAGATAAGGTACGTGCGAAGGGAGGCAACATCATCTTTGTGACTCCTACCCAGCGCCGTCGCTTCGATGATGCTACCCATAGCAAGATACTGGAGACACATGGCGATTATCCTGATGCCATGCGTGCCGTGGCTAAGCGAGAGGGAGTGCCAGTCATCGAGTTGCATGACATGACCCGCACTTTCTTCGAGACCTTGGGATATGAGAACAGCAAGAAGGCTTTGGTGCATTATCCTGCCAACACCTTCCCAGGACAAGACAAGCCGCTCGCCGACAATACCCACTTCAATCCATACGGCGCCTACGAAATCGCCAAGATGGTGGTGATGGGGATGAAGCAACTTAACTTGCCTATCGTGAAATACTTGCGCTCCGACTGGAAGGACTTCAATCCAGCGCAGCCTGATGACTATAACAAGTTTGTTTGGTACAATTCTGTTCAGCAGGATGTGACGAAGCC